>Ga0114919_10004563_pt1 | contig 11111 bp, 7 predicted proteins | sample BlataG_FD_88682 | JGI IMG/M metagenome (GOLD analysis project Ga0114919, IMG submission 88682) | Deep subsurface microbial communities from Black Sea to uncover new lineages of life (NeLLi) - Black_00105 metaG | ecosystem: Environmental > Aquatic > Marine > Oceanic > Sediment | place: Atlantic...
TGTTGAATCTATGACAATTTGGTTTGTGCTATTTGGTTTGTCTACATTTATAGCAGTAATAACTCCTGCGAATACAGGTGTGTCATAGTTTGGAGGTAAAGCATAATATAGATAATCACCAACACTTACTATACTTCCTATGTTTATTGATAAAGCAAAGTCTATAACATAAGCAGTTGGAGGACCACCAACCGCTGTACTTCTTGATATACCATTAAGTGAACGTAGTTCAAACTCAGCCTCTGTTACCTGTGCTCCTGTGTCTCCATTGTTTCTTACAAACCCAAACCAAGCATCTTCTTTTTTTTCAAACCAAGCATCATCAATAAATCCTGTGGTTTGTATGTCAGTTGTAAGGGTAGCTTCCCAAGAGTCATCAGACTCAAGATTAATGGTCTTGAATAGTTTAGTAGCTAGTGGCTCTTGATTAAATACACTTGTTATGGTTGCCTTATAATCGACACCATAAAAGTTACAGTGCGTATCATTAGTGTTGTGTCTATAAAGATTACCACCCTTGAATGTATAAAAAAATTGATTCATTCCTATCATATAGTCAGGATAGAATGAATAAAAAGAAGGGAAACCCTTCGATGATTCGCTGTATGTTAATGTATAGTTAGTTGGCATATGTTAACAATTTGCTCTAGTTATTACTACTCCGTTTGCATCTACTTCAATATATTCTAATGCGTTTATCTTATAAAATCCTTGTGCTAATACGTTTTCTCCGTATGCATCTGAGAACACCCAATCATTTACTGCCGGGTTCCCTGCTGTACCTGATACAGGTGCATTGTAATATGTTTCACCTATAGCAAATCCACAAGCTGTAGGAAAGTCAGGTCCTACAACAGATGAGGAATATCCTGTAAGTAATACAGGACAATCTACTTCTACAGTAAATGATGTGGTTGTACATACACCTGCTATCTCAATATTTAATTCTTTTATTGAAGCGGATAGCTTTGGTATTACCATCACTAAAGTCCCCGGAACTGAAGCAGAAAAAGATAACTCACCTGCAAGTGGAGAAACATCTTCAGTTAACCCTGTATCAACAAAACTTGTTCCATTGTACCTGTACCTTATCAGGTCACTATATGTAGTCCCCGCAACAGGAACACAAGTAGCTCCACCATCACCCACATAAGTATATCCATTTAACACTGTACCTCCGTGATACCCATCAACAGGTGAACTAAGTTTATTGTAACTTACTCCGTTGTATGTAGCTTTTATACCATCGGGTTCACTAGCAGGTGTAAACTTAACAAGAACAGCTCCAACATCTGTTGGTGCATCTCCCAAATCTATATTAACTAAGAAAACACCTTCTGTTGAGCTGTAGGTTATAGGACCTAATCCACAATCAACCAAACACGTAGGACACGTCTGAACAGCTCCTAATACACATCCGCTTAACTCCCTTACTATACCGCTTCCATCTGAATAAAATCCGTCAGCAGCACAGGTTGTTAGTGCAGCGTCAGTATAGATAGCTGTTGAGTTCTCTAGTGTTGTTCCGTTTAAGTAATATGTAGATAAAGGCATAATTTAATTTTTTTAACAACTGCAACACGCATCTTCTAATGTTGCTCCAAAACATAAGTCATCACTTGTTGATAATCTATAATCCCAAACAAGATACAAATAAGTTTCTCCTGTGTTTGGCATTACAAATGTAGCAAAGTATCTGTCAGGTTCGTCCGTATCGTCTATCGGAACAGCAGGGGTAGCTGCTCCAAGTAGTGTTTTTATATCTGCAACGTTATTATAATATCTTGTATTGCTTCGTAAATACTTAAAGTTGTTTACGTTTTTATCAAATACAAAGTCATCATAATTTATCTTATTACATATAATACTTACAGTAGCTCCGTCAGCAGGTATTACTCCTGCTCCTTGAGGTCCTGTTATTTGGTCATAATCAGATATTACAAACTCACTTGCACTGTCATTATCAAAAGGAACTAGTCGTGAGTGTAATGGTGACACGAACGTTCCATCAGTCCAACTATATTCACTATGTATATACTCATCGTTATTTGCATCACTTGTAACAGATACAGGTATAACAGTAATTTCTTGAGGCACAGGGCAACCAACTACAAACTTATCTATAGGTGTAGTCATATCATCACCGCTAGCATTTGCAATTGTTATGGTAACTTTTTGAGCAGATACAGAGTCTTTGTTAAGAGTTATAGCTGTTAAATCCGTAACGGGAGGGTCTGCACTAAGATAAGCATTTGTAACCTCATTATATGTGTAGGTTATTTCAAACTGAGCAGGGCTAACAACCAAATCAGTTCTTATTTCATAACCTATAGTCAAAGGACCAACTAAACCTCCAACGTCAACACAGAAGGTATATGGATTAAGTTCATCTATGACTATCCCACTCAATACAGTTCCACAGTCAATGCACTCTTCGTCAACAGGTTTAAGAACATTGTTTGAGCTAATCACATACTCATTCATATATGGGTCAAACCCACCTAACTTTTGTGTATTAAATGAATCAACAAATAAATCTCTAAACCAACTACGCATACCTTGCTCTGATATCACAATTAGTTGTTCGTTTTTAGCTGAGCTTCCTTTAAGTTTTATAACGGACCCACGTTTAGCATCGGTAAAATATTTATCTGCACCCCACCTTACAAAACTTTCAGGGTTATTAGATATACCATAATCCTCAACACGTGCAATCTGAATCCCTAATACCTCAGGTATAGATGTTAATGCACCCGATGCACTAGCATCAGATAATAAATTTTTACCTTGAAGTACATATGATATTTTATCTTCTTGAAGTGTAAGTATATCTGTCTCTCTACCTGATAATAGTTGGATAGGTCCAAAAGTTCTTTCTAGTGGTTTATAGTTTGCTAAACCTAAATTAAACTCGTTGAGTTTATTTATATTAGTTTCTTCATTATAAACACCACTATATGTTAGGTCAGCAAAACGGTGTGCTTCTTTATATTCTTGTTCACTTGTAGTAAGAGCTCTATTTCCTAGGTTAAATGTTTTCCCAACAAAAGAGTCTCTTATTTTATAGCTCTCTGCTCCATTACCAAATGCAAAACAGTTTATAAAATCTGTATAAACTATAGCGGGAAGAGCGTCAGTTTGGTCTTGAGTATTAGCTTTATGTCTACCCGGATACTCGTCTAATGTAACAGGGTCTATATATGTATAGGTTTCGTACGTATCAGCAGACTCATACCACACATCGGGTAGAGCATCTTGTGGCTCTGATTCAAATATAACCACACCATCTGCTCTGTATACATCAAACGTTGCTATAGCAACAGATTTTTTGCCACCCCTTATTCCATCTGCTAACGTACCATTCATATTTAAGTAAGCAGGTATAGTAGTCCCATTACCCTCTGTATACCAAAATATATTTTCATCTTCTGATGGTTGTATAGGTTGTACACCGGCAGCTACTTTAGTTGTATAAAAAACATTTGCATTATTCTCTCCCTCAAAAACTGCCTTGTTTAGTACTCCTTGAAAGTTTTCTCCTATAAGAAAATCAAACATATTGTCATAGTCTCGTGATGCCTGCATAGTCTCAGACAAGAACATTGTTCTTCTTGTAGTACTACCTTTTCCGTTTCTATAAAAGTTTAAATTTACAACTACTCTTGAACCAAATGGGACAGTATACTCAACAAAGTTACCTACGCTGTCAACAACAGACATCGGATAATTTACACCGGGATATTGACCGGGAGGATTTGCACTTGGATAATCTAAATATGTACCATAGGTTGTATTATTATCGTACTCACCTCTTTGTAAACCATATAGTACACTTGGATTTTCTTGTTCGGTAACACTTATTTCATTTGTACCTACTTTCATGTAAGCTCCAACAGCACTACCTGATTCAATCTCATTTGCTTCGTATGTTCTTTTTTCCAAAACAGTAACGTATGCACAAGTTGTTGTAGGTCCTGATGAGTCTTTCTTAACTATCAGCCTGTCCCCTACTTCAACTTTTGATGAGTTCTCACCTTCTAATAAAAAGTAAGCATAGTTTGCGTCTGCTGTTCTATAATATATAATACTATAAATTGTATTGTAATTTTCTTTGTCAGGCTTTATTGCAAACTTATAATGTGTAGCCCATTCAGGTGCTATTTGTCTAGTTGGTATCGTTACCTGTATAGCATTTCTGTCAGCAGAATTACTACAAGGAACGTGCAATGAATTGTTATTACTAACAAGTGCTGTACTCGAACGACCAAAGTCATCCATATAAACTATTGCGGTTTCATATCCTCTATTACTATGAAGGCTTCCTATGTTTGATGTAGTTCTTAGTGTAACACCTATAAATGTTATATCATAAAACTCGTATATATCCTCTGTTGTGTCAGTACCATCATTTAAATCATTAACAAACCTCATATAAGGCAGTTTAAATATGATTGTATCTTTTAGTAATCCCGATGAAGCTGCAAGAATTTGTATTGGCTCGTTAGTTGTAAAAGCTGTTGTTCCAACAAGAGCGTTACCACTTGTTGCACTTCCCCATTTTTTTACTGAACCACTTGCTGTTGGAGACTGTAGGGTGGCAGGTATCTTACAGTTAAATTCATCTGTAAATGTATTACCATCACAAGACGTAGGTCCTGTTGGAGCATAAACAAACTTTATATTTCTAGGACTTATGCTTCCTACTTTGTTTACAAATTCATCACTTGTTGCTAACTGATATACGCTATTATAATCCTGACTTAATGTAATTGAAAAATCAATGTTTATTGTACCTGTTTCTGTAGTAGGTACAGGTCTGCCCGGTATTGTTGATGGTGAAAATCCTCCGTGTTGAAAGGTTATATCAAATGTTAATGTATTTCCTTCTTTTAAGTCATTTACAAGAGAACTTAAATTTACAAGCCCACTTCCGTCTGTTGTTTTAACAATAGGTCTAGATGGTATATTATATGTAGTAGCAAATTCAGTTCCTTCTACTTCCTCTTCTGCCACAGGTGTGCTTAATAAATCAACCGTATACTCTAATTGTGTTGGTCTACCTTGATAGTCAATCAAATCATAACCTTCTATATAATTACCATAAACTAATCTATTGCCCATTACAGTTTGAGCTAAAGCAAATCTTGGCACGTTATCATACATCCTTAATATTTCAGATTCAGGTAGTATGGTAAATATATTACTGTTAGTAAACGTATATGTTTGCGTTGAATTATCTGCAAAACCACTATCTTGTTTATTAAAGTTATCTATAATTTTTATTACACTGTTTTGACCTTCTTTAAATAAAAGGTCAATACTTTTTACTAATGGTCCACCGGTATTGTATGAAACCAATGCAGAATTAAAAGCATTGGTCATTCCTTCATTTAAGTTACTGTTTGGTGAGAAATTAAAGTTATCAGGAATAAAAGCAGGTTCTGAAAAAGGAGACGTTACTGAGTATTCTCCATCTGCATATCTATATCTATATGCAAAAGAAATAAATCTATCCTCTAAATAATTATCTTGTGCATTAGGAACTTCTTTTAATTCAATGCTTGGAGCAAACAAAGGTGGTCTTTTTATAACCAACAACCTTTCAGCTAACAAATCTGAGTTGCCATTGTAATCTACACCTGATGCATTTGGCTCAGGGTATGCACTCGTTATATTAATAAATCTTGGTGGATTTACATTATCTGTAAAGAATAATAAGTTTTCTACCAAGTCTACACCTGTTATTAAATACTCAGGGTCAAAGTTTAATGTTGTATTTGTAGATGTAGCTTCACCCACACTAATAACGTGATAATTAATTATAGCATCCTTAGCATTATATGATACTATCAAGTCTATCTTTCCATTTGGTGCACCCGCTGAAATAGGAAACGCACTGTCATGAACAAACCAATACACGGTCTCATTAGCTCCATCTTCAAAAGCTCCAATACATCTAGCAGATGAACTGAGGTCTTGACCATCATAAGACAACGTAGTAAGCTGTGTGTTACCTTTTGCTGTCTCTACTGAACCAACCTCACTTTCTTCGGTAGAACCTAACCTTACGTTTAATGCATCTACATATTCACCATTAGGAACGAGTCTCTCATCAAGACTCTTATTCATTCTACCTAAAACAAAATTTCTTTGTGTATTTGCCATATTACTTTAGCCACTTATCTTTACCCCTCATGTTCATTAACAGTCTACCGGGATGTATGTTGCTTATTCTAATCTTTGCGTTTCTTAACAATGCACCTTTACGTTTTCGAGCTCTTGCTACTATATATTCCTGAACTCCTAACTTAGAGCTTAGTATTGCATATTCTATATGAGCGTAAACATAATCCTCAAATAACTTATTTACTGTTACGTTTGTGTCATTACCATTCTCCATACCGTCAGATACATACTCAAGTATACAAGTTTCGTTAGCCATATCAGAGCTAAAGTTAATTACTCCTGATTTTTTGTCTATACTGAAGGTTGGATTAGCGTTAGCTGTTTCTGTGTTTAACCCATATCTAGCACCGATAGCATAATCAAAATACCATTCTCCATCACAGCAGTATCCTTCGTGTCCGTCAAACACACTGTTAGAGTTTAAGTATATAGACCTCTTGCTCCCTTTTATTCTATCGTAATCTATATTTGAGTACTGAGGACTAAGTGCATTACCATTAACGTCAAATAATATGTTAGCATTATTATCCTGCAGGTATGCACTACTCCAATTAGTTTGAATGTTTTCTGTTAAAGGATATAATACACCATCCTTGTAAACAGATATTCTAACCCAATTAACGTAGTCAGAAGGCATTATAAACTTTAGGTTGTTACCAACAGTAAGCTCAAGTATTTTTATCTCCTTAAACGCATCGTAATTAAGTTCTTGTATTGCTCGCTTTGCGTGAAATAAGACCTTAAATCTTTCTTCATTATTTACAAGGTTGTGGTTTCCCGAATACATTAACATAAAATTATTTACGATATCGTATAGTGATACATATTGGTATGAACCCCAATTCGCATCTTCGGGAGAGTTACCTCCATTCTCGTAATATTGATACTGTGATATATAAGCCATATTTTATTATCTCTCTTGTTGTTCTTCAAAATTTTCTAACCCCTGTCCAAACTGAACTGCTTGAAGCTCTCTTATAGACATACCCGCATACTGTAATATCTTTAAAACCAATGTGGGTTCATCAGATATAGTCAACTCAAAATCTTGGAAATCAGATTGCGATTGGTCAAAAGATGGTTCCCCACCAACTAAACTTACATAAGTCCACTTGGGGTCTTTAGGGTATCTAATATACTGACACTGCACACCTCCCACTTTATTTATAGTAGATGGGAATAAAGACAGTGTAGGTTCTGCTTGTGTGTATGCAGGAAACATAGTAGAAGGAGCTGTAAGTAATGAATTGTTTAACATAGTTATTTTACTATGAGAAACTTTTTCCGCTTCATTTACTATATCTGCATCATAAACTACATACCCTTGACCTATTACTGTAAATATATCAGCATTCAAGGTTAGTATAGTTGCTGTAACATTAGTTACAATTGCTGTCTTGTTTGTTGTTGTATTACCAACAATATCACCCTCTTGTACTCCTGCTGTAACAAAATCTGCTGTAGTATCTTCTAATGAGCTAACTGTTAAAGCGTCATTAGTTCCACTAGCCAATAGTGTTGTATACACAAGTACTTTGTTTAGTAAATAGTAATCATCATTTGTGGTTATCTGACTAGGTGTAAAAAACTTATTGTTATTGTCGTGTGACAAAAACTTAGTTTCAGAAAAAATATTTATAACCTCACCATATCCCTTGGTAATATCTGCATACCCCGTCCCGGATTGTCTAGCGTTCTCTTTGTTTATCTGATAATTATACTGATAAAAATAATCTTCAAATATATCTAGCTGTGCTTGCTTAGCAAACAAATTAAAATCAGCAGGAGAAATGTAACCATAATTATTTTTATTCAGTATAGATAATACTGTATTTCTAACCGAATTTATCATCTGTAAATACTTTCTTACAAAGATAATCAAAAAAAAAGAGTCCGATGAAAAATCGGACTCTTCTATATCGACCGGGGTAACCCCAATCCAAAATGTTTAGGTGCTTATACTAGTTATAGTAAAAGGAAGTTCATCTATTTCATAGATAGGGTCAATCCATTCTGACTGCAATGCCTCTAACATAGCATCTTGAAGAAACTTAGCAGGTGCATCTAAATCAGCTTCAGCATAAATACTATAATTTTGTGCTATTTTATCAATAACTATAAAATTTGCTACTGTAAGCTGTGTTTCTGAATCTACAGAAACGACTTTTGATGTATTTCCCGCCACAACATAATCTCCCGGTTTAACTCCTGATGTAATAAAAGTTGCTGAGCTATCAATAAGAATCTTACCTGTAGTAAAGGTAGTATTAGTTCCTGTAGTAATTGTTGGAGGAGTTGATATGTCAAATGTTACGTTACTAGCTTTATTACAAAAACCTATTCGTAATTGGTTCGGACTAATCATTCTGATTAATAGTATATTACTAACAGGTATAACAAAATTTGGCTGCCCTGCTGTGGGGCGTGGTATGCTTATATATTTTTCCATTTTTATATTTTTTAAAAGTTATGTATTAGTAAATGTTATTACAACTCCCTCAGGCACTTCAAAATCTAATACTGCATTTCTCCATTTACTAGATATTGCTTTTTTTATATTATCTGCCATTGATTCTTCAAGTGCATAACTAGGGGTATATATATTGTAAAATTCATCTGTTGATGAAAATAAGTCATCACTTAATGTAAGCTCTGTCTCTGAATCTACAGACACAACATCCGCACCTCCACTTTGCCAATAATTCCCCACTCTGTCTCCTACACTAATTCCATCTGTAATAAAAGTTGCCAAACTGTCAACAAGTTTATTGGTAGTAACACTAGTACTTTTTCCGCTAGCTTTTGATGGTGAATCAGAAAATAATCTAACATACAAATTTTGATAACCTACTGATGCAGTAGTAGTAGTATACACATCCATATTTGTGGAAAACATAGATATTGTATCAGCAGAAATTAAAACAGACCCCTGAGCATCTGAGTTTAATCTTAAAAATTTTTTTGTAAATACACTCATTTTATAATAATTTATTAGTTTAAAAAAATCGTCTTCGTGACGATAACTATGCTACAAAGATAATCAAAAAAAAATACCCATATTTTGCAATATGGGTATCTTAAAATAAATATATAACCTATTAGAGTTGTTTCTCTAAAAACTGTAGTACGTCAACCCCATCATCTGTTTTAAACCAATCAGATAAATATTCGATTGGGTCAATACCAAATGGTATGGTTGTCATTCTTTTTTTGTTGCCTTCAAGGTTAAAGTAAACATCTCTCTTTTTATTTCTAAAAGACAATAACCTTTCATCAAAAAATCTTTGTATAGTTGATTGAAGTTTTAATGATGGGTCAGAAAGTGCTCTTAAAAACATTTGTGGGTTTCTCTTAGCAAATACTAACACATCTCTCTTTAATTCTTCTGTAGTTATTAAAGTTACATCTTTACTGAACAAAACTCTTCCTATGTTTTCAAGCTCGTCAAGAGATAAAGACTTGGCTTCAATTAAAGCGTCAACCTCTACATTTAATTTTTCAATCTCCTGTGCAGCATCTTTACCGTAATCTACCTCTACAAATCTTTTACCATTCATAGGGTGATAGTGTAAAAATTCTTGAAGCACGGGATTGCTTTTTGGTACACGTAACATACCATCTTCAAAGATTACCGGTTCAATAATTGCTGTTCCATCCTGCTCGTCTTCAAAACAACTCTTTTGATTTTTAGCATAACGCAAAGCTCTGTTGTAACCTTTCTCTTCGTCAAAGTAAAGTAAAGGACTTCTAGGTGAATTTCTTGAGGGAATAATGCACGACAATGGTGCTCTGTTTCTTGTGAGTTTATAAACTCTATCTTTTAATTCTAATTTCATTTTAATTTAATTTAATTTTTTAAAAAAAGGTAAGGGTGTCCTGTAGGACACCCTACCCTTGTTAGTTATTAGTCTTCGAACAATACGAAGTTGTTTGCACCCATGGTACATACACATCTCTCAGATAAGAAGTGAACCTCCATAGCATCTTTATCAGATGTCATAGCTCCACCTGCTGAACCTGTCATCCACGTTTTGTAACGTCTGTCTTCAGTTTCTGAAGCTCGGTAACGTACGTGTAAGTATGGTCGCTTAGCGTTCTTTCCAAGAATTTGGTCATATACAGATGTAGAACCTGCAGGAACCAATAGACCGTTAATACCTCCTGACCCTGCAAGTGAAGAGTTTCCACCACGCATAGTTGGGTCGTTCAAGTATTTCCAATCAGTTTTGTAGAAGTCGTATCCTCTACGGAATCCTGAGAATCCTAAGTTAAGAGCCATCTCTTCATCGTTGTCAAATAGTCCGTAAGACGTACCACCCGCACCGTAAGAGTTTTGAGCTGCTAACATATCATCAATTGCAAATCCAAATTGTCTGTCAAGGAAAAGAACGTTCTCCTCGATAGCTCCCTGAGCATCTAGTCGACCGATGATAGTATCAAAGTTAGTAAGTGTATTTGGAATACCACCTGTCCAAAGATTTCCTCTTTGTCCAACTGTGTAGAATACACCTTCAGAACCTTTATTACCATATGTAGGGTTAACAAGCGGGTTAACAACACCTGAACCTGCTTCTGCAGGAACTGCTTCAACCATAGCTGTCTCTAGATAATCATCGAAACGTAAACGAGTTTCGTGCTCAGACTTCATATACCATAGGTATCCTGTAGCTCCGTTTTCGGTAGTTACTTCAACCCAACCGATTTGAGCCATATCAGAACCTGATACTGAATACTTATCTTTAATGATAATAGGAGAATTCTCAAAGATGTAATCATCAGACTCTAAAGAACCTTCCATTCCTACTGTTCCTTTCTTAAATTCAGAACCGTAGATAAAGATAGTAACGTCAGAGTTTCCAAGACCTGTACCTGCAGTTACAAGACCACCACCTTCATAGAAAGCAACTGTACACTGAATAGGAGAA
>Ga0114919_10004564_pt1 | contig 11111 bp, 7 predicted proteins | sample BlataG_FD_88682 | JGI IMG/M metagenome (GOLD analysis project Ga0114919, IMG submission 88682) | Deep subsurface microbial communities from Black Sea to uncover new lineages of life (NeLLi) - Black_00105 metaG | ecosystem: Environmental > Aquatic > Marine > Oceanic > Sediment | place: Atlantic...
CAATGTGCCACCCTGATTCTCGCCACCAACACGGTCGCCGCACGGCAGTGGATCGCCGAGTTGCTGGATAAGACAGACCTGCCTGAACAGGCCATCGGCGAGTACAGCGGACTGCGCAAGCAAGTGCGACCGGTGACGATCAGCACCTATCAAATCATGATCTATCGCCCACATCGTCAGGACAAAAAGACAAAGTCGGAAAATGAGCATCCACACTTTGCCCTGTTCAACCAGCTGGATTGGGGACTGATCATCTACGACGAAGTGCATCTGCTGCCTGCACCCGTGTTCCGCATCACGGCCGAGATTCAGGCACGCCGACGCCTGGGCCTGACGGCAACCCTGGTACGCGAAGATGGTCGCGAGAAGGACGTCTTCTCGTTGATTGGCCCCAAGAAGTACGACGCGCCTTGGAAGGACCTGGAACGACAGGGGTGGATTGCGACTGCTGAATGCCATGAAATCCGCATTCCGCTGCCTGATGAGCTGCGCCTGATGTACGCGCTGACCGATGAGCGCCGCAAGTACCGCGTGGCGGCCGAGAACCCACGCAAGCTGAAAGTGCTAGACCAGTTACTATCCAAGCACCCCAGTGACAGCGTATTGATCATCGGTATGTACTTGAGCCAGTTGAAGGAAGTGGCCGGGCGCTACGACTATCCACTGATCACGGGCAAGACCGCTGTGCACGAGCGAGAGAAGCTGTACGAGCAATTCCGCCACGGGGAAATCAAGCACCTGATTGTTTCCAAGGTAGCCAACTTTGCCATAGACCTGCCAGACGCCAACGTTGCGATTCAGATTTCAGGCACTTTCGGCTCGCGCCAGGAGGAAGCGCAGCGCCTGGGCCGTATCCTGCGCCCGAAGCGTCACGGCCTGCTGGCCCACTTTTACGCTCTGGTCACCCGCGACACGCGCGACCAGGATTACGCTGCCAACCGGCAACTGTTCCTGACTGAGCAGGGCTATCGCTACGAAATCATCTACGAAGGCGAAGTACCAGAATGGCAGCCAACGACGCTGGCCCTCAAAGCCCACCCTGCACAGCCAAAGGCCTTGACTCCGCGCCACTGACGCGATTCACCACTAAGACCGCAAGACACAAAGATTCAATGTGTGAGTCTGGCCCAATCTAGCACCGCGCTGGCCACGAGAAGCCGCCAAGGCTGCCAGGTCAGAAAAGGATGCACCACACCAAGACGCGTTGGGAGGCCATCCACCTGCCCTGCAACAGCAAGGCCAATCATGCACGAGCAAACAAACAGTCTGCAAGGCATTCGTGTATTCGTGTTCCATTCATGGCATGTCTTTGTGGTTAGATAGTAGGAGAGAGTTTTGACCAAGTCTGATCTGGACATCCTGCGTGCGCTCACGGAGGACGATGTCCGGCACCTGCTTTCTGGCAGGGTCTACAAGCGCGCCAAAGGCTATTATCGCGGTCGGCGTGTGCGAAATCCGCGACGCGTCGGCGCAGCACTGGAAGCACACGTGCACGGTACTCAACTATACGACGTGCGTGTTGAGGTGCTGGATGGCGACATCTTGCCTTGGTGTACCTGTCCTTATGCTGAGCTAAGCACCTGCAAGCACGTCGGTGCGGTATTGCTACAATGGATTCGCGAGCCAGAATCCTTTCTCTCTGGAAAAAAAGTTGCAGGCTTTGCCTCTGCCGAAGGCGAAGAACAGCCTACAGTCGCCATGCAGGTCGCTGGGCCCTCCCTACCTCAGAAACCCTCTCCGCTGAGCAGCCCCACCTGGTGGTATGAACAGCTCACGGCAGTCCCTTCCAGCAGTGCAGAAAGTTCTGAAGCTGGGCTCGGTCTGCAGGCCCTGCTGGAACGCCTCAAACTCTCCCAGTTACGCGACATTGCGCGGCAACGAGATTGGCGGGTACAGGGTAGTAACAAGGCTGATTACATTGCGGCGCTCGCTCCTCTCTTAGGCAATCCTGGTGAAGTGGCCCGCGCAGTGACCTCCTTGCCCGACGGTTTGCGCGAAGCCCTGCGAGCTGTCTCTGTAGCTGAGGATGGCGGCGGTATCACACCCGTAGCTCTGGCACACGTCATGACCGCGCTGGGCGGAGAGGCAGCCTCGCCACTCAAGCCTGTGGAAGCGGCTGGCCTGCTGCTCGACCTGGCTCGCTGGGGGCTGGTTATCCCCTGGCGCGATTTTCGAGACGGGCACCTGCGTTACCTGTTCCTTTGGGAAGTGCAAAGACACGCACCCCCTTTGCCCGGTTGGTGCCGTCAGTTGCCACAACCGCCGTCCCCTCAAGTGCCGTCCAGAGATAGACACGACTTTGTGCAGCTTTTGTACTCGGTGTGGGAACGCATTTTGCAGGAACCGCTAGCTCTGCGCCCATCACCTGAACCACTGCCAGAGGAGCGCTTCGTGACTGGCTCGCGGGGCTGGAGGTATGACCCACAAGAGCGCAAGGTCTGGCTGGCAAGCAGTCGCAGGCGCACTGACACAGCATTGACGACGCTTTCCTTACTGCCACCTGCATTTCTCCTAGACGATGCCGGGCTATCGGCGGTGGCACCGTTGACTGATGGCGATGTGGAGCAACTGGAGTTCGTATGCCGCTTGCTCTGTGACCTCGATCTAGTCACCGCCGAGAAGGGTTATCTGCTGGCCCGGCCTGAGACAATGACTCGCTTCTTGTGCAGATCCACAGCAGGGCAGTGCGCTGTACTTGCTCAGGCTTATATGTCCCTGCGGGACTGGAGCGAATTGGATACGCTGCTTCGGGCTGACACCCGCCTGATACTGCGGCGCACCATGAAGGCCTTCTTTGAGTACCACCAGCTCCGCTCGCAACTGGCTCATCTACGCCACATGCTGCTGCGCTTCCTGGCTACTGCTGGTGAGGAAGGCTGGTGTGCACTGGCAGATGTCGAGGTTGCGCTGCGCGCCTTGTGGCCGCGTTTCTCCGACGCGTTGGACGTTGATGATCAGCAATGGGTCACCAATACCTGGTGGCTGGCCTGGCGCAAAGGTCAACGTGAATTGAGCCCGGACGACACTCAGGGCTGGCGACTGGCCCAGGGCAGTTTCTTGCGTATCATGCTGGAGGGGCCCCTACGTTGGCTGGGGTTCGCAGAGCTATGCCGCCAGGATGGCGAATTAGTAGCCTTTCGTTTGCGGGGCCTGGCTGACCTGGTCTGGGATCGGCCTGCAGCTGTGCAACAGGAGCAGCCGCCTAGCGAAGCAGTCGTGGTGGATGAACAGACCCTGATCCTCACCGTGCACCCTGGTGCTGTCCCCCCACAGGCTCATACGCTGTTAGGACGCATTGCGCGCCTGGAGGAGTCGGCCCCTGGCCGTTTCGTCTATCGTCTGGACATGCGCGCGACACATGCCGCATTCAAGCGTGGAGAGACACTACCTGAACTGCTTGCAGCCTGGGCAGAGGTCATGCCCCTACCCGTTCCTGAAGCCGTGCGCCAGACAGTGAGCTTCTGGTGGGCGCGTTACGGTCAAGTGCGCTTGTACGAAGGGCTTGCTCTGCTCCAACTGACTGATGATCTCACACTGCGTGAGCTGGAGGCGAGCACGTCGCTGAGTCAATACATCACCGCCAGGCTATCGCCACGCCTGGTGCTGGTATCTGACGAGGCTGTTGATGCCCTGCTGCGCGAGTTCACGGCCAAGGGCTACACGCCTAAGGAAGCGAACTGAGAGGACTCCATGGCTAATCCACTGCGTACGCTTCTGGATAGCTACAGATACCAGACTCTGCTGGGCATAGCAGAGTTCAGTGGAATAGCAACTACGGCCACCAATGGGCCCAGGCTGCGCAAGAGGGCCCTGATTGAGGTGCTGCACGACCAGCTTTTCACCCAGGAACGGGCTGCACAGGCACTTTCGCGCCTCAGTGCTCTGGAGCGCACAGTCCTGGATCGCTTGCTGCTGCACCACGGCGAGATCCCGACGAATGCATTCCGTGACGAGCTACAACGCCACGACGTTGTCCAGTCCGCACCGCGCGACAGGATATCAACTGAGCCTTACGAAGGCGACCCCTTCAATCCCCAAGCGAACTACTTTGAGGACGTGATGGCGCGTCTCACTCTGCACGGGCTGGTTTTCAGCACTGGCATTCCATCGCACTGGCCGATGAACACCAAGATGGGCTTTAGCCCTGGCCTCCTGCTGACCGTGCCACAAACGCTGCGCAGCTACCTGCCCCAACCAACACTGCCACCAGTGGAGTGGGGACCAGGCAATCTACCCGCCCCTGCAGAGCAGGCAAACACGGCCGTGGCGCAGCGCGACCTGTTCATCTATTGGAGCCACGTGCGCGCTCAGCAAGTGCCGTTGACGCAGGTTGGCCTGGTGCAAAAGCGCGTGCTGCGCACTATCAGTGAGCAATTGCTGTCTCCAGACCACTTTGTGGCCAATGCTGCCGATGAAACCAAGTCGCCACGGCTCTACTTCATGCGCCTGCTGCTACAAGAACTGGGCCTCCTGATCAGTGGTGATGGCCACTTGCGCATTGCTGGCCAACCTGGTCGGGTGCCAGAGTTCTGGGAGCAATCAGTAGAAGAGCGCACAGAGGCGTGTCTCAGCGCCTGGCTGCGCATAAGCGATTGGAGCGAACTTGCCAGCTTGAAAGTGTCCACTCTCGACTTTGACCTGCCTGGGGCGCGAGGCGTGCTGCTACAGCAACTGCGCCTGCTTCAGCCTGGCCTGTGGGTCTCGTCGGACCGCTTCCTGAACCGTCTGGGCGTCGTCGCGCCGCGGCTGCTTTTCCAGACCAGGGATCTGCCCAGCAGGGACACCATGCACTCTGCAATCCCCTACTACCACGCAACAAGCTATGCGGCACGACAAAGCCCCTGGTTTGCCGAGGTAGAAGGGGCGTTTGTGGGAGGCGCATTGAGCGGCCCCCTGCATTGGCTGGGTATACTGGACATATCAGCCGATGAGGGCCGCCTGTTGGCTTTTCGCCTTAATACCAGCGGAGCGCGCGCCTTGGGTATAGAACCAGCCTCGGAGGACGAGTCTGGCAGCGAGGCCAAGGTAATTGTACAGCCCAATTTCCAGATCCTTGCACTGGGGCCAGTCCCAGAGGCAACACTGGCCAAGCTGGAAATGTTCGCCGACCGGATGAAAGCAGACCGCAGCGCTTTCGAATACCTGCTGTGTCGTGAGGCTGTCTACCGTGGGCAGAAGGACGGCTTCTCTGTGCCAGAGATAGTCGCATTCTTGGAGCAAACGTGCAGCATGGGGGTGCCACAGAATGTGTTGCGCACACTCCAGGAATGGGGAGAGCAGCACGAGCGCGTCGTCTTCCATCGTGGTGTGACCTTGTGCCAGACAGCCGGGCCAGAGCTGCTGGAGCAATTGTGGGACGACACAGCGCTGCAAACGCATCTGGAGCGGAGGCTCACCTCCACAGTGGCCCTGATGAAAAGAGGGCACGCTGCCGCATTACAGGAGGCCCTCTTGCAGCGGGGTATGCTGCCCGCCTTCTCCCCCAGGGATGACACCTGTGCCGGGCGTGTGCAAGCCACCCCGCAGGGAGAGTTGTGCCCTGTGCATAAGGGGCCTAGTCTGCGCCTTGAGGCTCGCTTGCGCCGCCTGGCCGAGGAAGGAGAGGGCAAGTTCCACATCACGGAAGGGGCAGTGACCAAAGCCCTTGCCACGGGCATGAGCGTGCCACAGTACCTTCAACAGTTGGCAACGCTGCATCGCGGGCCCTTGCCCCCCGCATTGCAGTCGCGCATCAAAGCCTGGGGGCACTATTACGGCAAGGCATCCCTGCGCAAACTGGCTCTACTGGAAGTGAAAGACGCGGCTACTGCGGACGAGCTGCTGGCTGATGCGGAATTAGCGCCGCTGCTGTCCCGCTTCAAAGCCGACACGCGAGGCAGGCTGCTGCAGGTGCGCACCGACGATTTGGAGAACTTGAGGCGGTTGCTGGGCGAACGCGGGGTGGAGTTGACGTAGGCTGAAGCAAGACTAACACTCCCGCGAACACTTGCCAGCGGATCTGAAAGGGGGTGCACTCCGTGGCTCGCTTTCATGAAAACTACTCCAACCCGTAAACCTGTGTCGGTGCAAGGAATTGGGGAAACCTATTGATGAGAGCCAAACGAACGAGGTAGCAGAAGTGACACGCATCAATGTACTCAGCATCGTGTTTGACACTGTATTCTTTGGCCAGAAGCGCAGGCCCTCCCCTAAGCAAAGGCCCACAAATAGGGTGCAAATCAGCGTCATAGTTCTTCACAAGCTCTGACAGAGGAGTTTCCCACATATTTCCCATACTCAGCCCTTGACAGAGATGGACGTGCCCATAGGAGTCAACATGAACCCGCCCAGGGTTTCTCAGATCTTCATAAGGGCATGTGGTGAACTCTTCCCACCGTCCTCTGGGGAGCCCTTCCGTGAGTGTCTCTACTGCTCTTCCTCTGAACATCGCGCCACCGCCGATAACTGGCGCTCCCTTATCCTGCTCTTTGTCTATGCCGACTTCCACCGTAGGTTTCTCAATGCAAATCGAGCCTGCGGGCATGCCCAGTCTTTGCGCTGCGGCCAAAGCCCGCTTGGCGGGATTGTCTTTCCCCTCTTCATAGTGAAACGAGTCATCACTCACACTGACGTCCGAAACCTGCAATTCGCAAAGAGGCGCCAGCCAAAGCTCAGCATCTTCAATAGATATTGCCCAATAGGCATTGGTTACCACTCCGGTTTCAAAGCCCTTATCACGAGCAATTCGGATGCCCTCAAGCATCAGCGGATAGAATAGAAACGGCTCACCACCCTCGAAGTAAACCCGTTCTATCGTTCCAATCTTGACCGACTCATCAAGAACTCTCCTGATCTGCTCCAGGGTAAAAGTTCCCTTTGACTGCGGGCTGCTATACACGAAACAATGGTCACATTCCAGATTGCAGGTATAGGTCAGGAGAAAATGGATTCCAGTTAGCATTTTGACCCTCCCACCAAAACTTCCGAAGTTTGGAGAACTTCGGAAGTTTTCACTCACACCGCCACATCACGGCGCTCAAACGCGATCAGGCCTACAGCTAACAACAGAACTGATCGGTTTGCGACAAGAGATCCTGTCACACAAGCGAGCGTGGGAGCCCGGCGGGTAACCGCCGAATGTTCCCACACTACCACACACCCGGCAGCAAGCGATAGCGCGTGCGTTCAGCATATTCCTGGTAAGCGTCCAGCTCGTGCAGCAGCGCCTTGTCTTCCAGTACGGTCCGCACAACGGAGAGCAACGTCGTCAGCGCCGCCGGGATGAGCGCCCACAGCGAGCCGAGTATCAGCGGCGTTGCGAGATCGAACGCGATTGCCCCTACGTAGCCCGGATGGCGCACGTACCGGTAAGGCCCGCCGCTGGCGACAGTATGGCCCCGATCCTTTGCGATGCGCAGGACGCCGTAGAAAAACCTGTTCGACGCCATGGCCCACGTAGTCAGAAGGGACCCCAGCACCGCGATGGCCAACCCGACAACCAGGAGCGCAGGCGGAATCCCTGGCGACCATCCGAAGCGCACATCGAGCCCGGCCACGATGCATATGGCCGCCGGGCCGTACAAGGCCATTACGCCCGCGAGCACTCTATCCAGATCCCTTTTTCCCCTGAACTGAGCACGTTCTACCACCAGTTCGGGGTTGGTTGGGATCAGGACCAGCGCGTTGACAGCCATACCAGCCAGGTACACGCCGAGATAGACCCAGGCCCTCACCCAGTCCAGGCGGCCTGAAGAGATGAATAGGCTCGCCACCTGAACCAGGGTGAAGAGGCCAGCCTGTAGCACGTATTTCGTAATCGCGACGGTTGTGTCAGGTTTCCCCGTTGGTTGCTCTGCAGATGTACTGGCGTTGATTTAGTCCCTCCTGAATGATATTTCAGCTGTTTCGCACACCGGTGGCTACCAGATGCCCGGCAGCAGGCGATAGCGCACCCGCTGAGCATACTCGGCGTAGCCTGGGAGTTCATCATGGAGAGTCCGATCCTCCAGCGCAGTACGGACGATGTACAGGATAACTGTCAGGCCACCGGCAATGAGCGCCCACAGCGAGCCGAGCATAATCGGCGTTACGAGGCAGGATACAATCCCAGTAGCGTAAGCCGGATGGCGCACGAACCGATATGGCCCGTCGCTGGCGACGGTTTGACCTCGGTCCTTCTGGATGCGCACCACGGCTGAGAAGTACCTGTTCACCGCCATTGCCCAGGTACCGACAACGTATCCCAGCATCATAATGGCCAGCGCAACGAGCTGGAGCGCGAGCGGAATCTGTGCCGACCAGCCGAAGCGTTCATCCAGCCCCGCCACGATCAGCATGGCCAGCGGGCCGACTAGGATGAAAAAGAGAATCATTCTGTCCCAGCCTTTGACGTCCTCCCTCCCAAGGGATTGGGCTCGTTCCGCTATCAGATCCGGGTTTGTGCGTATCACGAGAATCCGGCTAATAAACGTAAAAGAAACAGCTACTCCGACATAGACCCACGCCCACACCCAATCCAGGCGGCCCGCCGCGATGAACAAGACCATTGGCAGCAACATGAATGCGGCGAACCTGAGCCAGACTTTCCAACCAACTGCCTTGATTACCTCAGATGCCCCTTTTGGTTGCTCAACATTGGTGTTCATTTATCCCTCCTGGAAGTTCTGAGGAACGAGTTAACGAGGAAAGAGTTCACAATGTTTCTCCCTCCTTACTCGTCACCTCATCAGTCCTCGCCTCGTTACTTAAAAACCCAAGCGGGCCACCGGGCAGAGGTACACCTCAAGCGGCTGGGCCGTCAACCCATGCTGTTAGCTATGCCTCACTCACCAGCCCTGCGGCGGAAAGGCAGCGAAACAGAAGGTAATCGCCAGCCTCCCTCCCCGCCCACGCGGATGTCACGCCGTTGGAAGCGCCACCAGGCCAGGGCGGCGAAGACCACCGCCGCGACGAGCAGGCCGGCGAGCCACGCGCCGTTTAGCCCCTGGAAGGCATCTTGAGTCTGGTAGTAATTGAGGGGAGACAGCTTGGCGATGGTCTCCAGGTCCTCGCTGATGTGTGCCAGGCCGGTGATGAAGAAGCTGGACACCAGCAGCAGGCCAGCCGTCGTGGCCGCCAAGCGGCGCGAGGGCAGCACCATGCTCAGCAGCAGGGCCAGCGTGCCGAAGACCAGCAGCTCTGCCAACACCGATAGCAGGGGCAGCCAGATCCTGCCCCAACCGATGTCCATCGAAGACCAGTTCATAGGAACGACGATGCCTAGCCAGCATATAGCTAGGATGGCGACGGTGGCAGTGACAAAGGCCAGCAGTCGGCCCATGAACAGGGCCGTGCGGCTGACAGGGTAGGCGATGATCAGGTCGAGTCTGCCGTTCTCCTCATCGCTCACCACCAGACCGCTGCCCCTCAGCACCGCGAAGATGCCCAGGATGAGCGGCATGTAGGAGAGCAACTCGACAGAGAGGAAACCTTCCGGCGTGCCAAACGAGCTGAAGTCGCCGAAGAACGCGGTGAACTCGGCCGGATAGAACTTCAGCAGGTCTTCAAGCTGCTCCTGCTGCGCGCCGATCGTGTCGTACATCGAAACGAGCAACACGCACAGCAGAGCAAGGGCAACGCCCCAACCGAGGATTTGCCCTCGGAAACGACGCAGTGTATAGCGGAAAATCGTCACCATTCTACTCCTCCTTCTGGTCATCCTCGTAGTAGGCCAAGAAAATCTCCTCCAGCGAGGGCCGCTCGGTCTCAAAATCGCTCACCGGGAAGGCAGCCAGCGCCTTGATGAGGTCGTCCATCTCTCCTTCCACCTGTAGCAGCACGCTCGTTCCATCGTCCTGCGATAGCACCGTCACGCCAGGCAGGTTCGCCAGCGAGCTGATATCCACCGCCTGCTTGAAGCGGACTTTACTGCGCCGCACGGCGCGATTAATCAGAGAGGCGGGCTCGGCCACCTCCACCACCACGCCTTTGCGGATGATGGCCACGCGCTCCGCCACTGCCTCCACCTCGGGCATGATGTGGGAAGAGAAGAAGACGGTGGCACCGCCCGCCTTGGCCTCGGTGATCAGGCGCAGCACCTCATGCTGCATCAGCGGATCCAGGCCGAGTGTGGGCTCATCCAACAGAAGCAGTTCAGGGCGGTGCATCAGCGCCTGCACAACACCGACCTTCTGCTTGTTGCCATGCGAGAGGTTCTTGATAATAGGCTTAAGATCGAGATCGAGGCGCTCGGTGAGCTGCCGCACAAAGCCCCAGTCTACCTTGTTGCCGCGCAGGGCATTGAAGTACCGCAGCGCGCCTTCGACCGTCATATTGGGATCCAGTCGCAGTTCGCCCGGCAAGTAGCCAGCGCGCGCCTGCACCGCCACTGCGTCGGCCTGGGGGTCCAGGCCCAGCACGCGGACGGTGCCGCCGTCGGGGCGGATCAAGTCCAGCAGGCAGCGCATGGTCGTCGTCTTGCCCGCCCCGTTCGGGCCGAGATAGCCAAAGATCTCGCCGCGCCGCACTTTCAAGTCTATGTCTCGCACCGCCCGGACTCGGCCGTAGGATTTGGTCAGGTCCTGCACATCGATCACAATGTCGCTCATCGTATCTCCCTCACTTTCTCTTGCGCATCAGCCTTTCCTGAACGGCTTCGCTCGTCAGTTCTGGCAGTCCGTCAGAAGCAATCCACTTCACACTTTTCGAGTCTATTCTCTCAATCTCCCGGGCCACTTCAATGGCCTTCCTGTTCAGATTGACGTTTCGCTCGCCAATCTATGGCACAATCTTATCACAAATCAACTGCAATTTCCAGACAAAACACTGCCAAAAACTTTCATCTTTCTTTATTCTGAACTGTTGCCCTCCCTGGCCTCAACTTCCATCTCCATCAAGACCCTGGCCACCGCCTCAATGGATTCTCTACGTGCACGGTAAACGGTTCCTTCGCTCATAAACAACTCGCTCATGATTTCGCCGGTTTTCTTGCCCTCTACGTACTCATCATAAAGGATGATATAAGGGTGCCATTCTTTCACGACGCTTCGCGCCCCCGCCGGCTTGAGCTCATTCAGCGCCGTGAGTATTGCTTCTCTTAAAGCTCTTCCCTTATCAAGGTAAGTGACAGGGGAGCCATTGTGCACCATGTACGA
>Ga0114919_10004568_pt1 | contig 11105 bp, 11 predicted proteins | sample BlataG_FD_88682 | JGI IMG/M metagenome (GOLD analysis project Ga0114919, IMG submission 88682) | Deep subsurface microbial communities from Black Sea to uncover new lineages of life (NeLLi) - Black_00105 metaG | ecosystem: Environmental > Aquatic > Marine > Oceanic > Sediment | place: Atlantic...
GACAATTTATATACATATAGTGGTTATTTCTAATCTTGACACAATATATTGTAATATGCCCATAAGAATTTTATCGGACTAACCAAAAAAAACTGTAATTATTTTGGAATTGCCTATTTTAAAAAATTACTGTACAAGAAGGCAACTTGTCCGGCAAGTTCACCAGGGCAACGTCAAAGTCCAGGGTATGGGTATCTTTTTTTTGGATTATGCCCCACATAGTTTAGATGAGTGGGCGTTTCAAAATGGTTTATATAGATGGAGCCTATGATTCTAAGGCTTGGGGCGCAATAAACCATTTTGAACCGACCCAGTAAGGGGCCATAAGGGCATAACCAAAAAAAAGACACCCATACCCTGGATTTTGATGTTAGCCTAGGTCAGTTGTTAGCTGTATTGCCAAGGACTGAGGGCCTTGTTAAGATTTGTGGGATGTGGGATATGGGATGTGAAGTATTAAACCAAAGCACATATCAAAACACTCAAAATAACCAACCAGCAAGCGACACCTGGCAGTACCAGTGAAACTGATAAACATTATATTCATATTCTGCATTCTCCTCGCGTGCACATCAGACAAAGATGCCTCAGACAAGGCAAGTAAAGAATCGGTCTATATCGCTCTTGCTGCTCCCCTTTCAGGACCATTATCCGACTTTGGCTGGTCAATGCTGAGAGGTGCTCGAATGAGGATAGGGGATGACAAGGATGAAACCCTCTGCACTGGCAGGTCAGTAAAACTAATGACCTTAGACGATAAAGGAGATGCCACAGAGGCTCTTAAATTGGCCAAAAACATAAGTGCCCATCAATCAATAGTAGCCGTCATTGGACATCTGACCACCGTTTGTACCCTTGCTGCAATCCCTGTGTATAATTCGGCTGAACTGATCCATATCTCCCCGGTAGCTACCGGAGACGACCTGGAAAGAATCATGTCACCGTATACCTTCAGAACAATTCTCTCTGAGAGCGAGCAGGCAATGTCTTTGGCAGACTACCTGTATCGAACAATAGATGTGAAAGAGGTTATCCTCGTTTGTGAGGGTTCTCCTTTAGGCGACCTGCTGAAGAATTCCTTTCTTTTGAGAACCAGAGAGATAGGGCTTTCTGTAGAGACTATCCCGGTACAAGGCAATTGCTTTCCAGATCTTACTGAAACAATAGACAAAATCCTTACCATGAGACCGGGGGCCATTTTCTTGGCTGGAGGACCTGAATTAACAGCCCTGATAGTCAGGGAATTGCCGAAAAAGATCCGCAGCCCTTTGGTTTTTGGAACATACAGGGCTGTATCATAGGAATTCGTGGAGCTGGCAGGAAGAAACAGCACAAAGATCCTGGCAGCTCACCCCTGTGTCTGGAGATCTGATTTCAAAAAAGGTAGAGATATGAAAACGAGGTATGAAAGAGAATTTAAGCATACCATGGATTGGGTAGCCGTCCAGACGTACGATGCCGTCGACCTTTTGTTGTGGGTAATAGAGAGAGCAGGAACAAATGCTCATTCTATCCGGCGTGTTTTGCAAGATCTCAACTCGGGCAGCAACGCCCTGCTGGGTCTTGCCGGCCCTATCTGGTTTAATTCGAATGGATCTCTTGCTCGAGGTGTTACCGTCGCAGCCTGCACGGGCTCAGGTTGGAAAGTAAGGGAGGAGGAACCAAGGGAATGATCAAAATTGGAAATTGAAAATAAAACCTAAACTAATGATCTTGTATTTTGATAATGGAGGGATAATATGGAAAAGATCGAGATCGTCTATGGCAGGGAAATTCTGGATTCCAGAGGAACTCCCACTGTTGAGGTTGAAGTGGGGTTGTCAGAAGGAGGATGGGGCCAGGCTGCTGTGCCATCTGGTGCCTCTACCGGCAAATTTGAGGCCTTAGAGCTGCGGGATGGGGATTCAAAAAGATATTCCGGCAAAGGGGTTACAAAAGCAGTAGAACATGTCAACAAAATCATTGCCCCAGCCATAAGAGGAATGGATCCCTTTGACCAGCCCCTTATTGACCAGACAATGATTGAGCTTGACAGTACACCAAACAAAGGAAAACTGGGTGCTAACGCGCTCCTGGGTGTCTCCCTTGCAGTAGCGAGGGCCGCTGCCGATTCCTTGGGTATGCCCCTGTATAGGTACATCGGCGGAACAAATGCGTGCCGGCTTCCCATGCCCCTGATGAATATCTTAAACGGGGGAAAGCATGCTCTCAACAATCTGGACCTTCAGGAATTTATGATCGTGCCTAAAGGGGGTGAGACCTTCAGAGAGGCCCTCAGAATAGGTTCAGAGGTATTTCATGCCCTTGCAAAGGTTCTCTCAGATAAGGGGTTATCAACCGGTGTTGGTGATGAGGGTGGGTTTGCACCAGACCTGAAATCGAACGATCAAGGAATCGAGATGATAATACAGGGAATAGAAAGGGCCGGCTATAAGCCAGGTGAGGACGTTGTTCTGGCAATTGATGCAGCGGCCTCCTCTTTCTATCAAGACGGCAAGTACATCTTTAGCATGTCTGATCAGTCCGTAAGGAATTCAGAGAAGATGATCGAGTTTTATGCTGATTGGGTAAATCGCTATCCTATCTTCTCTATCGAAGATGGTCTTGATGAGAACGACTGGGCTGGGTGGAAGGCTTTGACCAGCCAGCTGGGAGATCAGATTCAGATTGTGGGTGATGATCTCTTTGTTACCAATCCTGAGAGAATCGACAATGGCATCAAGGAGAGATCTGCCAACGCAGTTTTGATAAAGCTTAATCAGATTGGGACGCTCACGGAGACACTCCAGGCAATTGAGATGACCCACAGGGCAGGGTGGAGAACCATTATTTCACATCGCTCAGGAGAAACAGAGGATAGTTTTATTGCTGATCTGAGCGTGGCTGCAGGCAGTGGACAGATTAAGACAGGATCCCTGAGCCGATCTGAGAGGATATGCAAGTACAATAGGCTCTTGAGAATTGAGGAGGAGTTAGGGGAGATGGCTACCTTTGAGTTTCCTCCTTAATATCTTGGAAATTCTCTCTTATGCGGAAAATCATAAGCCCTTTAGTGGCGGTCGATTAATGCCGTTCAAATGGAATGTCGAAGATCCCGGATCTGGCGGGGATGGAGTGCGGGGTGAAGCCCCCTGAGTTCAGAAATGGCCATTCATAGCATGCACGACAATCTATTTCTCGTTGATCTGGATTTACCAATCCCGGGTTTCTACCAGTTTATAGGGAGCTGGATACTTCAAGACGGGGATCGGGCTATCGTCATTGATCCCGGTCCTGCTGCTACTATCAATACCCTACGCAATTCCATATGCGAGATAGGGATTGACAGGGTCGATTATATTCTGCTTACCCATATTCACCTCGATCACGCCGGTGGATGTGGAGATTTGATAGAGAGCTATCCAGATGCTGTTATTGTGTGCCACCCTGGGGCTGTTACCCATCTGGCAGATCCAGAGAGGCTCTGGCAAGGTTCGCTGAAGGTTCTCGGCGATTTGGCCAGGGCCTATGGCCAACCTTCCCCTATTAGCAGGGAGAGGATTTGCCCTGAAAGAGATATTGCATGGAAGGGCTCTGCCATCCAATCATTGGAGACGCCAGGGCACGCCTACCATCACCTGGGCTTTTTCCTCGAAAACATTGTTTTTGCTGGTGAGGTTGCGGGTGTCAATCTCCCTTCAAATGGTAAACCTTATATGAGGCCTGCCACACCGCCACCTTTTAGGCCTGACATAGCCTTGCATTCCATCTCTCTCGTTGCTGAAAGAAGCCCTCAGCTCATCTGTTATGGTCATTATGGGCTTCGGGAGGATGCCCCGAATCTGCTGCAAATGGCACAAGATCAGATAAGGTTCTGGTTAGAATTAGTGGAAGGGAGACGCGATAAGGGTCTGAGTCTGGATGAAGCAGAGGTGTTTGAGGAGCTCCTCGCCAAGGATCCCCATCTGAGTTCTTATTATCAGTTAGAATCGGATATAAGAAAGAGGGAATTATACTTCTGCAGGAATGCCATTAAGGGGATGGTGGGGTTTATTAATCGATAAGTATTTGGGGATTGCGGGATTTTAGATTTGGGATTTGCGATTGAATATTGACGCCCCAGTTAAATAGAAAAGACAAAGGCATTTAACGGGGTAAAGATTGAGTGGTTGAGTGGGGAATGATGGGGTTTTCGATTTCGGAATGCGGATTTCGGAATGGGGATTGGGGAACTGAGCGATTAACGATTGCCGGTTGGCGAATCGCCATTGTGAATTTAGATAGGGTTTTGAATTCTCATAAAATTGAGGAACTCGGGGATTGAAGAATGACGCTTGAAACATCAGAAAGATAAGACTCGATAGGTCTTTTTGCCTCAACTTCTTGGATCACGCCCTCCGGAATTATCCACGCATTTGCTAATGGACTTATGGTTTTCAAAAGAACAGCCTTCCCGAGCAATATAATGGGGGAGGCATTGAGCACCCAGTTTCTATTCATAACCAGCGTCACGGAGGACTTCTTCCGCTGAATACTGAAAAGGGGAGACCTTAAATCTCGATAGCGCTAAAAGGAAATCCTCCCGGTGCATCCCAGCGATTTCAGCCGCTTTTTCCTGGGACACAACCCCCATCTCGTACCATCTGACTGCCGCAGTCAGTCTCATATCTTTCGAAAACTCCTCCTGTGTCTTCTTGAGCGCTGAGAAGACGCCTAAAGATAATGTTAGGCTTATTGTCTTGGATTCCATATTCTTTCTCCTTTCATACTGCTGCTAAAGGGTATGATCGATTCTGCAAGAAAAAGTGCAGAAAAAAGGAGGCATATCACGATACCACTATTTTAATAACCCGCAATGTCAATTAATGTTTCCCAGGAATAAAAGGGCGAAATAAGTAGTATTTTTTGCATAGAATGAAATAGAAAAAATAAATGTAAAAAAATCTAAAAAATTCTTGACAAATAGTTTTTTATCTAATAGTTAGAATAATAAAATCTAGTTCATAAAATCTAACAAAAATTGTTATTATGAATAATATGAATAACGATATTGATAATATTCCCGAGAACCACATTACACCAACCAGGGAAGATTATCTGGAGGCTATCTATAATCTTTCCCAGGAAAAGAGGGTTGTCAGGGTAAAGGATATTGCCAAAAGGCTTGGGGTTAAGATGCCTACGGTTACCAGTATGCTGAAAACCCTGAGTGAGAAAGGCATGATTGACTATGAAAAATATGAATTTCTTGAGCTAACTGGAAAAGGCTCCGATATTGGAAGTGAAATAGACCAAAGGCATCAAATCCTGCGGAGCTTTTTAACTGATATACTAAATATAACCTCTGATCAGGCAGATGAGGATGCCTGCAAGATGGAACATGCTGTCAGCCCTACTACCTTTGAGGCATTTGTAGACTTTATGGAATTTATCGAGCATTGTCCCAGGGGTGGAGCAAGCTGGCTTGAGTATTTCAATGAATATAGAGTTCATGGGCAACCAAAGGATAAATGTCTTGAGCGAATGAAGCGGTTTGCTCATGAATATGATTCCAAGATAAAAGATATGGAAAGGATAAAAACAGAGGGAGAAGCATGATGCCCCTTACCATGGTCAACCCAGGCCAAGAGGTAACCCTCATCGATATACTCGGAGGAAGAGGGATCAGATCAAGGCTTTACAGCATGGGGCTCATTCCAGGAGTCAAGCTCACCGTCTTGGGGAATAGCGGCGGCCCAATTATGATTGCAATAAATGATACAAGACTGGCCCTCGGTTTTGGCATGGCACAAAAGATCATGGTGGAGTAAATTTTTTTAAGCATAATATTAGAGATTACTAATTAAATTAAGGTTTCAAAACAATGAAAGGTGATATAAAGACGGATTTCATAGGGGTTATTGATAAAAGCACTGAAGAACTCCATCAAAGAATAGATATGCATCGCTATCTAATAGCTACCATTCTTGACAAAAAAGTAAGTGAAAACAGGTTAAATCACCTCCTCTTACCAAGCTCTCAGCGTGAATTGAGATTTAAGGAGGCCTTAGGAGAGGCCATAGAGGTTTTGGAGGAAACCAGGAGGGCCTTCAAATCGAAAAGGTGGGAGGTATTGCGAAAGAGACTTACGCAGGTATTGATAGAGCTTTAATAATAGAAGGATACCTTACGGTTTCCTTCTCCAATTAGAGGAAAAGTAAGGGCATAACAACGATTCTCAATGAAAGTAAGGAGGTTAAGATGGCAAAGTTAAGCGACCTAGCCCCTAAGACAAAGGGGAAAATAGTAAAGGTTAAGGGTAGGGATGCGATCCACAGAAGGCTTCTGGACATGGGAGCTGTGAGTGGAACCCAGTTCGAAGTGGAGAAGAAGGCCCCTCTGGGGGACCCCATCCAGATAAAGATCATGGGATATCATCTCTCGCTTCGCAAATACGAAGCGGAAACCATTGTAGTTACTGAGGCTAATGAGGAGCTATAAGATGCGCAAACAATTAACGATTGCCCTTGCAGGCAATCCCAATTCAGGAAAGACATCAATCTTTAACAACCTGACCGGCGCCAGACAGCATGTGGGCAACTGGCCGGGTGTCACAGTCGAAAAGAAAGAGGGGACATGCAAACACAATGGATATGACATCAAGGTGGTTGATCTTCCTGGAACCTATAGCTTGACTGCCTATTCCATGGAGGAAGTGGTGGCGAGGGATTTTGTTATCAAGGAAAAACCGGATGTGGTTGTTGATATTGTTGATGCATCCAACCTCCAGAGAAATCTGTACCTCACCACTCAGTTCAAGGAGCTGGGTGCCAAAGTGGTGATTGCCCTCAATATGAGCGATGTTGCTGAAAAGAGTGGACTGAATATTGATGTTAAAATGATGTCTCAGCTCCTGGGAGCCCCGGTGGTTCCTACAGTGGGCAACAAGAATCAGGGGATGAAAGATCTCTTGGATGCAGTTGTAAAAACAGGAGAGAATAAAAACAGGTTTGGGGGACACCCGATAGGGTATGGGAAGGAAGTCGATCCAGAGATCGAAAAAATCCAACGTATCATTTCAGAGGATTCAAATCTGGTGAGCAAATACAGCCCCAAATGGTTGGCTGTTAAGCTATTGGAAGGCGACAGCGAGGTTATCAAGGTAGCTGAAGCCTCTCCTGTTTGGCAAGAGACCCAATTAGCGGTAAGGAAATGCCAGAACTACATCAAGGGTCATATAGGAGAGGATGCTGAGACGCTCATCGCTGACCAGCGCTATGGTTTTATCGCAGGTCTCACAGCAGAAACGGTGCAAAGGCCTGAATTGGAGAGATTATCGATTTCAGACAAAATCGACAAGGTTATCACCAACAGGGTCTTAGGCCTGCCCATCTTTCTGCTTTTCATGTACGCGCTTCTCAAATTTACCTTTTCGGGTTCAGAGTTTATGGTGGGCTGGTTTGAAGGCTTCTTTGAATGGTTGGGCGGTGCAGCGGCCGCGGTAATCCCCGTGGGAATATTCCAGTCCTTTATTGTGGATGGGATTATTGGTGGTGTCGGAGGAGTCTTGGGGTTCTTCCCTCTGGTTTTGTTCTTGTTCCTGGGTATCGCAATCCTTGAGGATAGTGGCTACATAGCCCGAGGAGCCTTTGTCATGGACAAGATCATGCATGCCTTTGGCCTGCATGGAAAATCATTTTTACCGCTCCTAATCGGTATGGGATGTACTGTTCCGGCCCTTATGGCCTCAAGAACCCTTGAGAGTCGAAAAGACAGGCTCATCACCATGCTCGTAAACGGGTTCATTATTTGCGGCGCCAAGGTGCCTATCTATGCCCTTTTTATAGGTGCCTTCTTTTTCAAATCAGGGGCAACGGTCTTCTTCCTGTTTTATGTGATCGGAATCGCCTTTGCAGTAGTCATGGCCAAGCTATTCAGGGTTTTTCTGCTTCCGGGGGAAGCCGCTCCCTTTGTCATGGAGTTACCTCCATATAGAGTTCCCACAATTAAGGGCATATTGATACACATGTGGGAGAGGGGGTGGATGTATCTCAGGAAAGCGGGAACCATTATCGTGGCTGTAGCGGTCCTCATCTGGATTGGTTTTACCTTTCCCCAAGAGCCTAAATATTCCAGAGACTATGAGGCCATGACAGCCCAAATTGAAGAGAATTATACCCACCAGGTTGCACCCATTGCCGCTGGTTTCGGCACCGAAGTCGAGAGAATTGAAGAAAGCGAAGTATTTATAAAATTCCTGGATGTGGATACTAATTTTTCAGCTGCTGTAGGGGAAGCAGAGTTGGAAGAGGACAGTGAGGAATATGCTGCCCTGGAGAAAGAGAGAGAGGTCTCCTTTGAAAAGCTGAAGGAAATCTATCCTGAGCAAGCTGGCTTCTACGCTCAGTACAAGACCCTGACCTCTGCAAAGGATGAGCAGTTGGCAGAGATAGAAAATGCAATGGCAGCTGAGCAGATGGAAAGGAGTTACGCAGGGAGAGTGGGGCATGCCATCGCTCCATTCTTTAAGCCCCTGGGATTTGACTGGCGAAGCAGTATCGCGCTGCTCGCCGGGTTTGCAGCCAAAGAGGTGGTAGTAGCGACCTACGGAACCCTGTACAGTATGGGAGAGACAGACCCAGAAGCAGCGGGTCCCTTAAGACAAGCCATTCAAAAGGATCCCTTGTGGACACCCCTCAAGGCTCTGACCTTCATGATCTTTTGTCTGCTCTATATCCCCTGCTTTGTTGCGACGGTTGTGTTTCACAAAGAAGCCGGATCGTGGGGATGGACGGGATTCATGGTTCTGTATACAACCGCTCTGGCCTGGGTGGCCTCTTTTATTGTGTATCAGGGGGGAATGTTATTAGGTCTTGGTTAAGAGTGCAGGAGCATTTGGTGTCCTGCATGTGAACTTATCCAGAAATTGTGGGAAGATATTTAGGGAGAGAATCCCGAAAGGGCTTGAAACACAATGTCAAAAAACACTTCCCTTGCCTTTGAATACCTCTATGGAGAGTTTGAGAATCATGATGAGCGGGATCAGTTCACCGCCCAGCTCACGGTAGAGTTTTAATCTGACACTCGCCTACCCCTTAAACCCCGGGCCTTCTCTTTTGGGCAAGCTCAAATAAGAGCCCCCTTTGAGCAGGAAGAAGGCCCTCTTGCAGCCTAATCTCCCTTTACCACGATGGAATAGATCTTGCATCTTGACATGAAGGTGACAATGGAATAGTTATGATCTGGATTTGGCGCCAAGGATTAGGCCCCACGTTCAGGGGTGAAGAAACTTTAGAGCAACCTTTGCCACCGGAAGATTATGAAGAGTCGAGTGACTGCATTGCTGGCACTTGCGGCTTTCTTGCTGTTGGTGTTCCCGCAGCTATCCCTTTCCCATCCCCACGTTTTCATTCAAAATACCCTGGCAATCGTCTTTGATCAGCAAGGCCTTGCGGGTGTACGTGTGAAGTGGGTCTTTGACGAATTCTTCAGCAGCATGATAGTTGGCGATTATGACCAGAACCACAACAATAAACTGGAAAACTCTGAGGTAAAAACCATAAAGAGGGAGGCCTTTACCAACCTGGCCAACTATGGGTATTTCACCTTCATCAGAATTCAGGGAAAACCGTTCAAGGTAGAGTATGTGCGTGATTTCTCCGCAGCCCTTGCCGGAGGCAAACTCATTTATGAATTCTGGATTCCTTGCCACGTCAAGGCGAGCTCGACATTCAAACAGTTCATAATATCGCAATATGACCCAAGCTATTATACGAGGGTGGCCTTTGGCACGGACCAGCCAGTGAAAGTGATAAGCGAGCCACGTTTTGAGATCAGTTATCGTATTGTCAAAAACATGAATAAGTCCTACTATTATAGCCAGATTCATCCGATAGAGGTGGTTATGAGGTTTAGACGGAAACATGGCTAGGCTAGTCACTGTCAGCATGATACTTTTTTCACTTCTAGCCGGAACGCTTTCGGCAGATGCGCAGAACCCGTTTATTTCAAAGGACAGCCCGCAGAATATCTCACCGGTACCCGGGCCACCACCTCCTTTTCTGGCCAAGATCGCTGCCTGGCAGCAGCAGCTCAACCAGAAGATGGCGATCCTGACCAGGCAAGCGAGGGAGACCGGCAGTCTTAGGCCTCTGCTGTCTTTGATAATCATCGCCTTTTTGTACGGCGTGCTACACGCCGCTGGTCCTGGCCACGGTAAGGCAGTGGCTACATCCTATCTGCTTTCCCGTGGCAGGAAACTGGGCAGCGGTATCCTGCTGGGCAACTCCATAGCCTTTTTCCACGGTCTGTCCGGGGTAGTGCTCGTATTCGCCGTGCATCTTGTGCTCAACAGAGGAGTCAGCGCTCCCCTAGAGAGCGTAACCCGCACTACGCAACTCATAAGCTATAGCCTCATTGTTTTGCTGGGAGCAGGCCTGCTGACAAAAAGCTTGCTTTCGTGGCGCAGGCATCCTGGGAGCGATGGATCGAATCCAGGAGAGGGCTCGAGGGAAAAAAAGAGTGGACCACTGGCGGTGGCTCTGGCTGTGGGCATGATACCTTGCCCGGGAGTAGTGTTGGTAATGCTCTTCTGTCTATCACTGAACGTCGTAGGTTTAGGGCTGCTGCTGGCTTTTTTCCTGATTCTGGGAATGGCGGTGACCATCTCAGGAGTGGGGGTCGCAGGACTTGCATGCAAGAACCTGGCCTTGGGGGCATTGGACCGCTGGCAAAGGCCTGGCGAGATTATAGAACGGGGCATCGAGGCTACCGCTTCCCTCTTAGTGATAGCGTTTGGCTTGCTTTTCCTAGCCGCAACCGTTTGACTCTGCCCGATGCATTTAGAGAAGTACGTGGGAAACGGTTTGAGAGGCAGTATGGTTTTCGGCTTTGTGTCCGACAACTGATTTATCATTAACGTAATTGTGCAACATCTATCAAAGGGGCACATTTTCACGAATAATTCTTGCGCTCAACAAACAAGGGGTTAGCCAGTACACTGGCTAACCCCTTGTTCTTATTGTCTTTTTAGATGGGCCGTGCGTGAATCGAACACGCGACCAACGGATTAAAAGTCCGCTGCTCTACCTGACTGAGCTAACGGCCCATACATACAGTGCCTAGATGTTTTAGTAACACTATTGGGA
>Ga0114919_10004569_pt1 | contig 11102 bp, 10 predicted proteins | sample BlataG_FD_88682 | JGI IMG/M metagenome (GOLD analysis project Ga0114919, IMG submission 88682) | Deep subsurface microbial communities from Black Sea to uncover new lineages of life (NeLLi) - Black_00105 metaG | ecosystem: Environmental > Aquatic > Marine > Oceanic > Sediment | place: Atlantic...
ACGAAACCGAGAGACACTATGTCCTTCCCGAGATCGGGATCCATGATCACTCTTAAGGCATCGAGTACCGTCTCTTCGGTGAGCCGAGAGTCTGGATTGGACAAGGACATAATTCTTCCTCACTTCACGGAAAACGCCCCGCCTGAACCGAGCGGGGCAATAACTTGCTTAGAACTGGCGTCCCCAGGGGGGATTGAACCCCCGTTTCCGGATTGAAAGCCCGGTGTCCTAACCACTGGACGATGGGGACATTACTGCTGGGGAGAGAGAGGGGAATTGAACCCCCGACCCCCAGGGCCACAACCTGGTGCTCTAACCAACTGAGCTACTCTCTCCATGTCACGCACTCTGGCGCGCCTGGCAGGATTCGAACCTGCGACCGGTGGATTAGAAGTCCACTGCTCTATCCACTTGAGCTACAGGCGCTCACCTGTATTTATACAGGTTATGCAATAATGTGCGTACGAATGTTTCGGGGCAACGGTCGATTAACTTGCATTACCCTTGCTTCGTGAATACCCTGCGGTAAACATTTCTTGTTCTATTTCGTTTTCAATGCGAACATCTTCGACAACGAGCAGAGCTTATCTGCCAAACAGGTGGCCGCAATTGATGAAGCCCTTATACCGAACGCTCCTGGTTACCATACTGTTGACATCATTGCCTGCTGTGGTCAGCGCACAGCAGGCGGCCGTAACCAATCCGCCGGTAACGGCGCAGAAAGTAAATTTTGCATTACCCCTTCCGGGGCCTCTTGCCATGGCCGCGGCTGCACCTGCCCCTACAATACACGGGAACATGACACCCTTATATAGGCGCTCATCTGTCCTGATGAAGCAGTACGGATACAGCCGCATCGACTGGGAACTTGGCCGCGCCTGGCTGGGAACATTATTAGGATTTGCATATGCATATATAGGAGATCTGATCATTCACTATGACTTCGATTTCAGCAAAGCAAACTGGTTGCTGAACGAGGGTCAGGATGACGTACTTGAGAAACCGGTCAAGAAGGGTGAAGTCGTTTATAACGTACTTCTTTACGGCGGGCTTCCTCCATACTTCGCCATGCAGGGTATCAGGTCGATTAATATCACAAGAAAGAATAGCCTGGGCAGTTACATCCTGGGCACCATCGGCAGCTTAGCAGGCCTCATTTATTGGACCAATACCGGTGAGCTGTATTCCCTGAAAGGCGTTGCCGCCTATACTGGATTGACGGCCCTCTTCTCAACCATCGGATACCACATTTTTTAGGTGTATATGGTCGGGGCGGCCGGATTTGAACCGGCGACCCCCTGCTCCCAAAGCAGGTGCGCTTCCGGACTGCGCCACGCCCCGACATCAGTGATAGACGAACGACCAATATGATAAATTACGCCTTCAGTCAAAAGCTTCCAGATGCACGGCGAGCGCCCGAAAGGCTTTCGACCGGTGCGAATGGCTCCGCTTGTAGGGCTCTCCCAGCTCGGCCGCTGTAGCTTCTTCCTCCGGTACGATAAATAGCGGATCATACCCGAACCCGTAGTCGCCCCTAGGCCTGTACCCAATCCGACCGTACCACTGCCCAGGGCAGACAATTTCATTCTGCCCCTCCGGAGCCTGCGGCAGGACGAGAACGGCAGCGCAAACGAAACGGGCTCCTCTTTCACTTTCCGGAACGCCCTCCAGCATGGAAAGCAAAAGAAGATTGTTTTCCTTATCTGTGGCATCTTCACCCGCGAACCGGGAGCTGCGGATCCCCGGAGCCCCATCCAGCGCATCGACCTCAATGCCGGAATCGTCCGAAATTGCCGCCATGCCCGTGGCCCGTGCAGCCGCCCACGCCTTCTTCAGGGCATTGGCTGTATAAGTATCTCCATCCTCGACAACATCTATATCAACATCCAGCTCGGCCAGGGATAGGATTTCCACAGGCACATCCTCCAGGATCCGCCTGATCTCGCCCGTCTTGTGAGCGTTACGCGTCGCCAGAACAAAAGGTGTCAAACCACCCGGGCTCCCCTACTATTCCTCCGACTCTTCGGGCGCAGCAGCCGGCCCTTCTTCGGCTGCGGCCTGCTCCTCATCGGCCTTGACCCGCTCCTGCTCGGCTGTAGCCTGCTCCTGCTCATCCGTAACCTGCTCCTCCAGCTCATCGACATCATCGGTCCACTCCAGCAAAATCTCTCCGTCTTTTATCCTGCGAAGCACCAGGTAGGATGCGGTCATGCCGCTGGAGAGGCAGTTTATCCCGTAAGCCATAACCAGCCCCATTACCATAAGTACGGATATCCCTCCGAGGAACGCCGCAACGGCTTCGACACCGGACGGGTTTTCAGCGAACGCCAGGCCGAAACCCTGTGTGGGGAATAATGCTACAAACGGACCTGGCCAGAGCCAGGAAGGGAGGGCGGACAGAAAAGTACACTCGGGCGGCATGTAGGCCCCAACACCGGCAGCTATATTGGCAAAGGTGGGGCCGTATATCGCAGCAATTATGCTACCTGCCATAGCAAAGGCCCCCAGGCTGATGACAGCCAGCAGATACGTTCCCACAGCCGAGGTAAAAGCAGCAACAGCTGTGTATCCAGCGGTCCGCCATGGAAGTGACCAGAGCAGGCTGAATACCTGTATTACGCCCTCCAGACCATCTTCACCGGTCGTCCCGATTATCGCCGGTGTATAAAGCAGCGAGAGGAGCAACGCTATCAGTATGTAGACACCCACAAGTGCCGCCAGAAAGGCAGGGATCGCAGAGATACCCAGCAGAACAGGCCCGACGTCCGGGATCCTGGATACCCAACCCAGAACCCAGAGGGACAGGCAAATCAGTCCGAAAAGAACGGCGAAGATCAACGGGGTGCTGACAGTTGACCGGCCATGTACGAGGGCGAATTTCCATGCATCGCTTCCCCCATAGAAATCGTCTCCTTTCAACTGGCGATAGGTGATCTTCGCGACGCCTGTGGCGCCGATCATGATGATCAGCACAGCCGCAATGATACCGAAATCCCAGAGGAGGACCGGAATCAGACCACGGTCGATAGAAGGTATCTGAGGGAAGAAGTGGAAGACCTGCCAGGTCGTGGCGGGAGAGGTTCCTGCAATCATATGTGATGCATATGCCAGCAGCAGATATGACAGATAGCCATATACCACCGACTTGAACGCCACCCATATCTTTTTACCGCTCGCGCCGAGTCGTGGGGCCTTCCATGGATCCCGAACCGAGTAGTACATCTCGTTCATCCTGCAGCTCCTTCGCTTCAATAAATAGTACCCTTAATCATACAGCACCAGGCCGGGGGAGCACACGCGCCAGTTCAACGAACTCTTCCGGGCTCAAGGTTTCGGCACGGCGCCGCAGGTCGATCCCCACCCCCCTGACAACCTCCTGCACCTGATCAACACTCAGATGGTCCAGCCCCGCCGTAAGGCTGTTCCGCAGCATCTTTCTACGCTGTGAGAAGGCAGCTTTCACCACGATGGCCACCCAGTCCGAACCGGGACCATCCGGCGTATCCACTCCACAGAATGGGGCTCTACGCATATTGATCCGGACCACCGCTGACTCGACCCGGGGAGGCGGCTGAAATGCGCCCCTTCCAAGAGTGAACAGTATTTCCGGGACAGCATGGATCGCCGCCAGGACGCTGATAATGCCGTAGGTTCGGCTTCCGGGACCCGCCACCAGCCGCTCGGCAACCTCCCTCTGCATCATGAGGACCGCCCGCTCGATAACACTCCTTGCGTCAAGGCAGGAGAAGAGAACCGGGCTTGTGATCTGGTAGGGCAGATTGCCGACCAGCAGAAACCCTTTTCCGGGTAGAGGATCCATCCAGTCCGGTAGCGGCCGCTCAAGTATATCGGCGTTACAAACGGTCACCCCGGTGAGCCGGGTATCCTCATCGAGCAGGGCCGCCAGCCGCGGGTCTAGTTCAACGGCGACAACCCGCTCCGACCTCTCTGCCAGCGGATAGGTCAGGGCTCCCTTGCCGGGGCCGATCTCCAGCACCGTCCACCCCTCCGGTTCAAGCGCATCCACGATCCGATTCGCGATCGCTTGATCGTGCAGGAAGTGCTGCCCAAGCGAGGGCTGAGAGCGGCGAGGCATATTCAACAGTCCTCTGACGACCCTGCGTCTCTACCCGGCAGTGATAAGTCCAGCACGCGGCAGGCATTGGCGGTCGTGCGCTCGGAGAGATCCTCCACGCTCATTCCCAGCGCTTCTGCCATCGCCCGGGCCGTATGAACGATGAAGGCGGGTTCATTTCGCCTGCCGCGATGCGGTAGAGGGCTTAGAAACGGGCTGTCGGTCTCAAGGACCAGGCGATCGATATCCCACGCCGTCACCATCCCCGGAAGATCGCTCGAAGGAAAAGTGAAGATGCCACCCAGACCAAGGTAATGACCACGGTCGATTGCCCACCGGCCGAACTCCTCGTCTCCGACGAAGCAGTGTAGTATAGCCGTGACTTCTGAGTCGTACTCTTCGAGCATCTCGCGCAGCTCGGGACCGGCACTGCGGTTGTGCAGGACGATCGGAAGGCCAGTTTCGCGGGCCATTTCAAAGTGGGCTTGCAGGCTGGCCCGTTGCGCCTCCTCCGTTGCGCGGCCTCGGTAGAAATCAAGTCCAGTTTCCCCAACCGCCACCACTTTAGGGTGTCCGGTGAGTGACCGCAGCTCTGATACTGCCTCTTCCGGATCTACCGCAAAGACCTCTACATCATGAGGGTGGAAGCCGACGGCCGCCCAGCACTGCTCATACCTTTCAGCCAGGGCTATGCAGTCCCGGCTGGTTTCAACCGTGGTCCCGAGGTTAAGAATCGCCGACACCCCGGACTCAACGGCCCTTCTGACCACATCATCCCTGTCGCTGTCGAAATCGGACCAGAAGAGGTGGCAGTGGGTATCGACGGCTATCAATCCCTCAGATCCTCTGGAAGTTCGATACGCGGAAACAGGCTCTCACCGCCTGGAATGGAAGAGCCCGGCTCAAGAACACCCCATGCCGTCAGCGACTCATAATCTCCACCGGTCATGTCGGGGTAGAACCCGAGCTGTTCCATCAGCCGTACTGTCTTTTCCGGCATAACCGGGTAGAGAAGCACTCCCGCCAGCCGGAGCGACTCCACTGCGGTGTAGAGCGTCGTATCGAGAAGGCTCTTCTTCTGTTCATCCTTGGCAAGCTGCCACGGCTCACGCATCTCCAGATAACGGTTCGTCGCCCTAACCAGCCCCATCACTTCGTCCACAGCACGGTTGATCTGCAGCGCTTCAACGGCTGCGGGCACATTCACGACCGCCTTGGAGGCTATTGCCTTCATCTCCACCTCGAGTTCCTCATCCCCACCAGCGGGCTGGCCGAGAACCCCGTCCCTGTACCGAAGAATCATCTTTGTCACCCTTCTGAGGGCGTTTCCGAGATCGTTGGCGAGCTCACTGTTGTAGCGCTGCACCATATCAACTTCGCTGAAGGAGCGATCCTGGCCCACCGTCATCTCCCTCATCAGGAAATAACGGAAGGCGTCCACCCCGTACTGCTCGGCCAGGTCCAGCGGCTTGACCACATTACCCCGGCTCTTCGACATCTTCTCCTCTTCAACCAGCCACCAGCCGTGGGCCGCAATCCTCTTTGGCAGCTCAAGTCCAGCAGCCTTCAGCATTGTCGGCCAGTACACGCAGTGGGTGGTGATGATGTCTTTGCCGATCAGGTGCAGGTCTGCCGGCCACCATTTATCCTCACCGTTCGGCCCGGAAATCTCTTCTACCGCGCTGACATAGTTCAGGAGGGCATCGAACCATACATAGGTCACGTATTCGTCGTCGAACGGAAGCGGGATACCCCATGTCAGTCGGCTCTTCGGACGACTAACGCACAGATCCTCAAGACCCCGGCGCAGGAATCCGAGTACTTCGTTTCTGCGTGTCCCTGGAAAGATGAAATCGGGATTCGCCTCGATGTGCTCTATGAGCCAATCGCCGTACGAACCCATCCTGAAGAAGTAATTCTCCTCCTCGAGTTCTATGACCTCCCTGCCGCACTCGGGGCAGTTCCCGTCGACGAGGTCCTTTTCGGTCCAGAAACGCTCGTCCGGGATGCAGTACCACCCATGGTAGGAGGAGGAGTAGATCTCTCCGGCATCCCACAGTCTCTGCAGGATCTCATGCACGTAGGCTATATGGTCGTCATCGGTCGTCCGGATAAACCTGTCGTAACGGATCCCCAACCTATCCCAGAGATCTTTGAAGTTTCCCACCATGCTGTCGCAGTACGCCTTCGGCTCCATGCAGGCGGCCTCGGCCGCCTGCTGAACCTTCAGCCCGTGTTCATCGGTCCCGGTGAGGAAATAGGCCTGCCTGCCGAACAGGCGGTGGTAGCGGGTGAGCACATCCGCCAGGATTGTCGTATAGGCATGCCCGATATGGGGGGTACCGTTGACGTAATAGATCGGCGTCGTGACGTAAAAGCGATCAGGTGCGGGTGCGTCCACAGAACATGACCAGATGTGACGGGTGACTAATGTATGCCCAGCGGTATCAGGGCATCGAACAGCGTTGCGTAAATCAAGGCCAGATTGACATTGCTGTCAACCTCGCCGCAGGCATCGGCAACCGCCTTAAGCGCTTGAAGGCCTGCTCCGTCGGGGGCGCGTCGGCCCACATCGCGAAGCATGTCGGCCCTGTCGGGATTCATCAGGGCCACATTCCCCCCGCTCTGTACCACGGCCACATCGCGAGCCAGGCTGAGCAATTCCTCCAGCACACTGCGAGCTTCTGTCAGCATCACTCCGCTAGTCTTGAAGGTGTACCCTGCCGCCCACGCAAGCGCCTCCCGATTGCGACCCTCTACAGCCCACGAAAGCAGCCGGACGGCCTCTTCCCTTCCCGGCACCCCACCCTCTGCGATGCAGATCGCCCTCTTCAGGCTTCCCCTGGCCAGCTGCGCCACATTCATCTCATCCCCGGAGGCGATCCCATGCTCCCTCAAATAGTAAGAGATCTCCTCGGCCTTCAGCGGCCTGAAATGCACGATGCGACTGCGGGATCGCACAGTCGGCAGCAGGGCATTGGGTCTGTGGGTTGTCAGGATGAAGATCGTGTGTGGTGGAGGTTCCTCCATCGATTTCAGCAGCGCGTTCTGGGCCTCCTCAGTCATCCGTTCCGATTCTCTGAATATAACGACCCGCTTGCCGCCCTCCACCGGAGCATAGGCCAGCTGCGGGATTATCTCACGTACATCGGCAATGCCTATGGAAAGGCTGCCGGTAGATATCTCCGGATCCCGGTAAGGATTATCAGCTTTGAATGCCAGCACATCGGTAGGGTCAGCGGGATCTCCCTTCTTACCTCCGCGAGGTCTCGGCAGCGGCATTCTCACTATCACATCGGGGTGGCTGTAGCGGCCAATCCTGCTGCAGGCGGAACAGCTTCCGCAGCCCCCCAGGGCGCGGATACCGGAGTGCGGCTCGGGAGAACTTGATCCTGCTGCCTCAAAAAGATCGGGTCCCTCCTCTCCCGCACCGCTCTGGCAGTTGAGCGATTGTGCCAGAGCCAGTGCAGCCTCCTCCTTGCCCACACCGTGTGGGCCCACGAAAAGATATGCGGGGGGCAGCTCCCCGCTCGAAAGAGTTCTTTCCAGCAGTGCCAGTGCCCTCTCCTGGTTCAGCGGCGGTCCCGCGCTCACCTTCTTCCCCCAAGCCACGGCAGAGGATCCTGAGCGGATCCATCCTCGTAGATACTGAATCGCAGCAGGTGCCCGTCCGGCTCATCCCCAACCGGTCTGAGCGCCAGACCTACCTCCCCCATCACAAAACCACTCGCCACCGGTTCCCCGGTCTGTACCCGGAGGTTCACGGCATTGGTATAGACCGTCGCAAAGGCATCCCCGTGGTCGAGGACGATAACGGTTCCCATGTATGCATACCAGCCGACGTGAAGCACTTCCGCATTGTGGACCGAGATGATCTCAGTATTCGGACCTGGAGCCATTATATCGATGCCGGGCGAAGAGGTCGTGGTGTTGTCCCGACCCCTGAGGCGTCCAAAAGTCCTCACAACTTCTCCCGGCCCCCGGGGGCTGTATAGCGGCCACGGAAGTCGCCCGCGCATTTCAGCGAAACCACCAAGCTCTATATTTATCGACCTGCCCGCCTCCCTCAGACGTTGCTGGATCCTCTGCAACTCCCTGATCAATTCTGCGAGTCTGTTTTCAGACTCCTGTATGTATAGGGACACCTGCTGCCGGTCCAGGGCGATACGGTCGAGGATCTGCTCCGTCTCAGCCCTCTTCTGGTCAAGGTTCTGCCTCGCCCGGTGCTGTGCCTGCCGGCTCTGCTGCAGAGAATCGAGCGTTCGTGTGATCTCTGTTCTCTTCTCCATGCTCCGGTCACGCGCCACGGCCAGCCGCTCGACATCCTGGCGCTGCCTGGTCGCGACTACAGTAATCCCTTTAAGCCGGCGTACGGCATCGGTGAATGTCTGGCTTCCGAGAATGATTTCGAGCCCCTTGCTCCCGCCCCTTTTATACAACCCGACCACATAGGAGGAGACCGCCCCCTTCAGCATCTCAATCTCCTTGTTCAGTGAAGTGATCTCTGATCTGAGTTCGGAGGCTTCGGTCCCCAGACGTCGAATGTCACGGCTGTATGCGTTGATTAGCTGTTCGGCCTTTGCAATCTGGGTGCCCAGCGCGTTGAGATACGCGGACTGCTGGCTTTCATCCTCTGACAGCTGCCTGGCCCTCTCCTCAGCCGCCTCTATCTCATTCTCGAGCTGAGCGATGCGTTCGTTCAGCTCCGTGATGGTCGAAGGCTGCTGTGAGCGAACCGAAGGTGGAATAACAAGCGTCAACAGCAGTGCTACACAGGCCACAGCCGGGCCAGTTATGAGCAGCGTGCTTAATGTGCGCCGCACAAACAACCCGGCAGATTGCTCACCAGCTACTGCCTGGTTCGCGATCCAAAGAACGGATTGTCGCCGAGATGGCACAAAAGGGACGGTTCCGGACGGAAACACGCTAGACCTCCAGGAACTGTCTCAAGCTTAGCTGGCTGCCGATTCCTCCCAGCACAGCTCCCATGACCAGGACGGCTCCGCTGACCGAAAGCGGAAGGAACATGATGTCGCCGAGTCCCGGGGAGACATAGCCATAAAGTGAGTAGAGAATCACCAGCGCAACGGCTGCACCAACAACCCCCTGGAATGTTCCTTCCACGAGGAATGGAAGTTTCACAAAGGCGTCTGTCGCCCCCACCAGCTTCATGATTTCCACAGCATCGCGGCGCGCCCATACGGTGAGCTTGACCGTGTTGCTGATAACGAAGACACTGGCAAGGCTCACAACCAGGCCGATCAGAATGCTCACCGCCGAAAGGGCCATTATAAGGCGATCGAAACGTTCCACCCAGCCCTGACCGTAAATCACTTCATCGACCCCTTCCATCGGGGTAACCTTCTCCGCAATCGCTGCGGAGCCTTCGGCTGTGCGCTGGTCCCCGGTGAGGACAATGAGCAGTGAAGCAGGAAGCGGGTTCCCTTCCAGCAGGGAGAGTAGAGTATCTCCGAAGTCCGCAACGAATCTTGCCCGGGCCTGCTCCTTTGAGATATATCGCACCTCCTGCACTCCCGGAATAGTTGCAACCTCGGCACGCAACCGCGAGAGTGCCTGGCCCCTTACCCCTTCCTCCAAATAGGCTTCCACATCCACCTTTGCGCGCAGTTCCTGCACGACGCCCTGCACGTTATAGGTAACCAGAAGGAAGAGTCCGAAGACCATGAGTGAAAGACCTATGGTCCCGACCGAAACAGTTGTCATCAGAGGGACCCGCCGGATGGAACGAAATGCCTCTGCAACGGCGTATCCGACCTTCATACGTCCTCCCCCCCGGGCACCAGCTCGTCCAACCTGCCCTCATGGATGTGGAGACGCCTGGCTGGCAGCTTCTCTATAAGAGCCACATTGTGAGTTGCCATAAGCACGGCCGTGCCCTGCCGGTTGATCTGCTGGAAGAGTTCCACGATCCCTCTGCCCGCCTCCTGGTCGAGGTTGCCGGTCGGTTCGTCGGCCAGAAGCAGAACCGGGTCGTTCACAATTGCCCGGGCAAGAGCTACTCTCTGCAGCTCCCCGCCCGAGAGAGTATCCGGGAAGGCGTTTCTCTTATGCCCCAGCCCCACCCTCGTCAGAGCTCTGGTCACCCTGCTGCGCACTTCTCGGCGTCGGACGCCTGTAACGTGCAGCGCAAACGACACATTCTCGTGTGCGGTCCGTTCCCTGAGCAGCTTAAAGTCCTGAAAGAGGACACCCATCCGCCGCCTCAGACGGGGTATCTCACGATGCCTGATCCTGTCGGAATTATACCCCTCCACGATCACCTGCCCCGATGTAGGTCTCTCCTCCATGTAGATCAGTTTCATCAGGGTGGATTTCCCCGAACCGGTTCGACCCGTAAGGCAGACGAAGTCGCCCCTGTCGATCTGGAAGGTTATATCATCCAGGACCTGAACAGCCCCGAACGACTTCGAAACATGGAACATCTGGACTAACGCCATATTCTAAAAGAAGAGGGTGCGCACGACAGGAGATCTGTTCAGCGGGCTCCACGCCCATCCAGCAGAGCGTCGGCGAGCCTGACGGCGGCGACCGTGGCACCTTCCCCCGCTACCCCCTTTCCCGCTATGTCGAACGCAGTCCCATGGTCGGGTGATGTGCGTACGACGGGCAGCCCCAGAGTTACATTGACCCCCATCCCCCCCGCCTCGATCTTCACGGCAGTGAGGCCCTGGTCGTGGTATAGCGCCATGACAGCATCATACAATTCCCAGCGGCGGCGGCCGAAGAATGCATCGGCGCTGAAGAGACCATCCACTTTGACACTACCGCTTCTGGCCTCCAGCATGGCCGGCTCCAGTACCTCTCGCTCCTCACGATCTTCCTCGGCGCCGGTTCCACCGTGAGGGTTCAGCGCCAGCAGGGCGATCCGCGGACCATCCACGCCAAACTGCGCTCGCAGTCCTTCGTGGAGAACAGACAGCCGGCCGGCGATTCCTTCCACTGTCAGTGCCGACGGAACCTCCCGCAGAGGAATGTGCGTAGTAGCAACAGCTACACGGAGCCTTCC
>Ga0114919_10004570_pt1 | contig 11100 bp, 10 predicted proteins | sample BlataG_FD_88682 | JGI IMG/M metagenome (GOLD analysis project Ga0114919, IMG submission 88682) | Deep subsurface microbial communities from Black Sea to uncover new lineages of life (NeLLi) - Black_00105 metaG | ecosystem: Environmental > Aquatic > Marine > Oceanic > Sediment | place: Atlantic...
TGTGTATTTTTCAAGCCTACGTCCACAACATTTGCCACACCTTTTTCCTTTTGTAAAATTGTTCCAACTAATAAAAGAAATATTGCCACAAGAGCATTTGTATTTCATTTTTTTCATACAGCCTGTGTATTCATCCAAAAGTTCACATCCTTGATTTTTAAAATACTCGGCCACTTCTTTTGTTGTTCTTTTTAAGTGTTGCGGTTGATTTATACCCCATCGTGGATGTTGATTTCCTTTTCTTATTCCACACTCCAAACAATATTGTTTTTGTTTATGAAATGCGTTAAAATCTTTTTCCGCTACACGTCCACATTTACATCTATACTTATATTTGTGATGAGTGCCCTTAAATTCTTTTTCTAAAAATTCACAACCTCGCTCTTTGTATATTTCCTTTACCTCTTCAATTGTGTATTTTTCAAGCCTACGTCCACAACATTTGCCACACCTTCTTCCTTTTGTAAAATTGTTCCAACTAATAAAAGAAATATTGCCACAAGAGCATTTATACTTCATCTTTTCCATGCATCCCGTATATTCATCTAAAAGTTCACACCCTTGACTGTTAAAATAATCCGCAACTTCTTTTGTTGTTCTTTTTAAACTCATAGTAAAAATCCTCCTAAGTTAATATAGTAAAAAGGAGTGATTTCTATTACATCTAATTGACGATGCCTATTACATCTAATCCAAACTTATCCCAACCGTGTCGCCGTAGCGGAACAATAAATCTTCTCTCCACTGCTTTAAATCTTCTGCGGCTTCTTGAAGTAAAATTTGTCCATCCAATTGCATACCACCATTTGGCCCTGGTGGGTTGCTATATTTGGATCGTATTCTTCCAAGCATTTGTTTGGCGTAGACCAATGCGCCCATCTGCATAGCTTCGGTAGCGTTGTCCCAATCCTTACAGTTTTGGATATAGTGAATAATAATCTTTCCACATCTTCCGCCCTGTGGAGTTGGATATACTTTAATCTTCCTTAAACCACCAACCCATTCCCAGCCGCCTAAATTGCTAGAAGTACGGGAGAACATTTGTTCATACTGTTTGTAAAGTACCCACTCCCCCATACGGCCCCAAATTGGTTGGATTGGGTCGATTAAACCACCTTGGATAGAGGCGTAACTACCGCCTGGGTAAAAATATTCAATAGGCAGAGCCCCATCTAAGTCCGAAGCCTGGAATGCGAACTGGCCTTGTTCCTTATAATATACATTTCTTACGTTGCCAACATCTGGTGGCAATTCGTAAACGCTCTTTCCTGGGGTCGTTTGTATGATTTTATAATCAAAGTATTCCCTTGGAGCATAGTCCTCAAACACTTTAAGGGCCTGATCTACGGCCAAGTCCAACTGTTGTTCGTCTAATTCAACCCTAACAACTGGTGCGCCTAGCATTAAAAGCACAAAGTCTTTAATATCTTCTCTTGCCTTGCCTCTATTTGGGCGCGCACTAATTCCCTCATTGCATCTTCCTGCTGGGTGGGAGTCTCCCGCACCTCCACAACAACCGCTTCCGCTCCCACTTCCGCCCTCTCTACTTGGCCTTCCAATAACCAACGTACTATCTCCTGCGCAGCCCATTTTTGCTCCTTGTTTAAATGATCCTACTCTATATATAAATTAAAGGTTTGGATTTATGTTTTCATTTGACGAATATAGGGTTTGGTTGGAAGCCTCCGAAGGCATGATGAGCAAGGTTCCCATCCTTTTCGATTGGGACGATTTGGATTTTTTAATTGGATCAGACCCAAATAGGGGGAATTTCCCCCCTGGCGCTTGGACTCGCGCTCTGGAGTGGAGATACAACAGGGGACTTATTGATGCTGTTAAACAAAGAAACGAAACAGGAAGCGTAAAAGAGCATGAGCATGTGACGCTGAAAGTGAGATGGAGAGGCATAAATGGAACGTGCATGTTCAAACACATCAAAACCGGACAAAACAAGTTAATACAAAAGTTAAGTGAAACTGTAGACAAAAAATCAATTAAAAGCCTACATGATAAAAACAAATTAGACGATTATGAATCCGGCGTATATGGATACGATTTAGAAAAGGTTTACGAAAAATCAGGCGGTGATCCATTACATTTCATGTCTGGAATGCCGGTCATGCAAAGTCAAACGGCCAGCAACTCTATCAGCGCTTGGATTCACGGAATGGCAAATGGCGTTCTTGGGGAGGCCCCACCCGAGTTCCAAGGCCAGCGCGTTTTTGAACAGACCATACCAGACTGGAAAGACTACCATAATCTAAAAGATCAATATTTCCCTTCGATTAACAAAGATTATATATTTTATTTCGCCCCCGACGCCTTAAATAAACCTGGCCATCCGGTTGAAGAACTTAATCATCCTACTCCAATTTTACTGCCTGGCAAGTACGTTCCAAGAATTAAAGAGGGATATAAACAATTTGAACCCAAAAAGGGAGGTCTTAAAGCCGGGGAACTTATGAGACAACACTGGGCCGATATGACAGATGAGGAGAAAGAACACTTTATAAGAAGCAGTTATGGGCCAAAACACTTCCTTGCTAGACACAAAGACGTAACCCTCAAGAACTTCTATGTCATTGGTGGGTTCACTCCGACAAATGTTCAAAAGGGAGAACATCCTCGATTTATGGATAAGGAGGAAGAAATGGAATTCCTATCATCCAAGGCAAGGGGGAAGAGAACTTGGGACACAGCGTTGCGCAACGAGGCCAAACTGGGTGTACAAAGATTTATAAGAAGCCCGAAAATTCAATTTAGCATTGAAGGCATTGTAATGCAGCTTTTGGAAAAGGACATAGTTGAGGCTGCCAGAGAAAATATTATCAAAAATTTAAACGACCCAAGATATACGCCCTTTAGAGAAGCAAGGGGAAAAGAAGTAGCAGATATAAACAAAAACTCTGCAAACAGGGTGACAAAAGCCACAGACATAGCCAAGGATGTTTGGCAAACAAACATATCCGTAATTGGAGGCACACGACGGCAGAGGGAGAAGTGGGAAGAAGAAGGATTAGACCCACTAGAACAATCAAAAGTTGTGACTGGATCGGGCTCAAGAAGGTGGATTGATATATTAAAAGGGGCTACCACTGGTAGAGGCCACATTGGACATTCTATTCAATACATGAAGGGGCTGATGGGGGAACTTGACAGTGATGCTTGGAAACAAGAACAAGAAGCAATACAAAAGAAGGATGCCTTAGTTCAAATTACATTAAGAAGCGAAGCAATTAGTAAAATCATACAAGAGTTAATGACAAAGTTTTATATAATGCAAGCGACTTGGGCTTCCAAACAAGGATATGAAGAAGAAAACATACACTTAAATGAAGACTCCGCACTTGCCTCTGCACTTTCAGAACTGCCAGAGAATCTTGATAGATTAGGAATTCCTTACACTCATCTTCCAGATGATGTTTTGGCTCACTTCAAACCCTACTCAGCACACGAAGGTCGCCCAGCCGAACAAGAGCCTGACAAAGGGTTTACCATTCTTAATGATCTAATGGAAAAGGGCGAAACAGAAATTGCAGGCAAGACTATAAGAATTGCCGACATTGCTACAGATTCGGGATATGAGGCGTTTGTTAATTATATGGATGGAATAAAAGACGTTTTGGGTGCGGAGGAAGTTAAAAAAATAAATGATGCAATGCCAACTCTATTAAATAAAGTAAACAACTTTAGGATTGCGCAAGGTCAGGAAGCTATCCCCAGTAAGAAACCACCTGTGGGCAAGACAATGACACCAAAGCCGGTTGGGATGCCTGGGAAGGTAAATCCAGAACCAACAGCCAATGTGTATCATACAATTGCTAGATCGCTTTTGGAACCAACTGCAATAAGAAAGTTGCAAACAAGTTTAAAATATAGACAAGAATTCGCACAACATTTACATTCGTTGGAAAGCAGCGGGCGTTTGACCAAGGCAGAAAAAAACGAACTTTTACGCGCTATGAAATACCTTGGAGGGCTGGAAGAGTCTGTTGAGTTGCCGTGGATGTTTCAAAGGGTAAATTATGACTGATTTAAGCGCACTTTTTAAAAATCCAAAAGTTCATGTGATTAAAAAATACATGGCAGACATTCTTCAAGACAAATATCCCAAAAACGAAGAGTTCATAGAAAGATTGGCAATGCTCTTGGTAACGGACAAGGATTCTGAAAGTTTTGGAAAATTAATTGGAAATGTTTTTCAACGTGGATATGAGAAATCTGTGGAAGACCATAGAAAAGAATTATCCAAACACGGCATTACAGTTACAATTAAACCAGAGACTAATCGCTAAAATCCGGCGTGTATTCTGATGGAACACACACATGAATGAAGCCACCAGATTTTTTAAGCCTCTCGTCCTCTGTTTCATCTAGCACCTTATCGACTTTCCACCAACTAGATTCTCTCAACACGTCGCCCTCGCTATTTCTCCAAAGATAAATAATCGACCCACACTTGCAGAAATCAACATTTGTCCAAAATACCATGTGAAATGTGTCGTTGTGAACAATAATAGATTCAACTAACTTTTTGTCAAAATACTTTATTGTATATTGCTTGCCGCGCTCGGCTTCTGGATTATGTTCTATTTGGGCTGGCAAAACCCACACATCGACAATGTTTTTTGCTTTTTCTTTTCTGTTTACTTTTAATTTGTCAACAATCTCTGGCGTCTCGGCCACTGTTGGCCTCTCTTCCGGTATGGCAACTTCAATTGGTTCAGAAAATACGTCTTTTACCTCAAAGTCGCTATTGAATTTTTTAACGTCGTCGGCATCTGGGAGTTCTACCTCCTCCCATTCCATATTGTGCATCTCAAAATTATCATCCCAATGATTCTGCTTAGATGCAACTGGGTTTGGGCCTTTTAATTTATAGTTCGTGCCGTCTTTATTTTTAATGACCATACTCAAATATATAGGCGTTAATCATATCTATTAGAGGAGGACAAATGAGTTTTTTGGTGCCCGATGCTTCAGAAATAAGAATGTTGCAATTTGTAACCGGCGATGATGCTCCAGGTATATTGACGTTAAGGCTGTATGTAAACAATAAAACTCCAGAAGATAGCGATACTGTATCTGACTATACGGAAGCGTCTGGCTTTGGCTATTCGGCCATTGCGCTAAATGCCGCCAACTGGGATTTCACAACGGTAAGTGGCGTTTCTACTGCGACTTATAATTCCGTACAAACATTTACATTCACCAGTGGCCCGGTTGTGATTTATGGATACTATGTAACTGATGGTGGGGGGAACTTGATATGGGTTCAGCGGTTCAGCGTGGCATCGGTAACCATACCTGCCGGTGGTGGAGATATAGATATAACGCCTTACCTGGGGTTGAATAGCAATGGTACTTCGTAACGCAGATGGGTCACCCTATCAAGTGTCTGGTAGTTTACAACAATTTGATCCGGGCAATGTGGAGCATTGCCTATTTAACGAGTGGGATGCGGAGGTAATACGAATTGGTGGCTCTCCTATCTTTTATTATGAACTTTTCATTCAAACTCAAACCCTAGACCCAATCCACCGAGAAGATCGTGGAAAGATATTTTCACAAAACCCAGTTCAACTATGGGGGCTTTATGAACCCATGGACGCTCAATATTATCAAAATATGTTTGGGATTGAGGGCGTAGAAGATATGGCCTTTGAATTTAATTACCAAGATGTAGTTAGCAAGATAGGACATGCTCCAAAGGTGGGCTCCAGGCTTCATACTCCCCATCTTGGGGAAAGTTGGAGAATTATACAGCCAACAAGGGGTGAATGGGCAATGTGGGGAGCATTGAGACTTAAACTATTCTGCATGAAATGGCAGGAATCTACTACAGATCGTCAGGGGCGAGTTACCCAAAAGAAAGTCGATTTTAATATTGATGATACCGGAGTGTAGGCTTTCCATCTTCCCATAACACTTCTGCCCACCCCTTGTGTTCTACTGGTTTGAAAAAGACCTTGTACGGCATTTTGGGCTTTGGCAAATGCTCCTGGGGCATTACCTCTTTAATAAAGACAGGTTGCTTGTATTTCTTTTTTCTAATCTTGAACGCTTTCATATAAATAACTAAGTACAAAGGCGTTAAATATGGACCCCACAAAAAACTCTATAGATAGAAGTCAATCCTTAAATCCGTGTAATCCACAAAGTAGTGTCAACGATAGTGTCGATACAGACCCACCCCCAATTTATTGTGATGAATTTGGAAAGCCACTATGTTTAGGGAAATTTGATGACACTCAAGCCAGAGTGGCAACTGATCCTCAAGCCAGTTGGCTCCAAGAAATATCCCCTTATCAAAAAACCGGATTTGGACGAGGCAGGACGTGTGATCCAATGCAGTTGGGTCATATTGTAAACCAAACCGGAAGCAGGACGCATATTTATCGTTACACCAGAGCGATTCGTGGAAGCAACGAAGCGATGCTGGATTTGTTTAGCGATATAACTGTTGAGGATGACTTTGGCAAACATCATCCAGTTCCAATCGTATGGGGGCGTCAGGAAAGGGCAGTTGCTTTAATACTACAAGACAACGTGCCAGATGATGGGTCGCTTACGTTAGATCGTCTTCGGTTGCCGATGATGTCTATAAACTCAGACGATGTTGAGTTTAACCAAGAAAAATACATTTATCCAAAGGCAAAAAATTATTTTAGGGACGCACAGGGAAGGCCAGGATTTGTTGCAAATGAGGGTGGAATAGAAAGAAGTACGGTTTTCGGTGTGGCTCCTGGTTTGCCAATAACCATCACATACACGATGTATGCTTGGACTAGATATGAAGAAGACATGCATCAAATTATAGAGCAGGTTTTACCGAAAATTTGCCCGCTTGGATACATAAGTATACGAGGAGTTCATTGGGAAACGGTAGTCCGATTAGACTCCTCTGCCGGGGATATGGATAACGAACCAGGAGATCAAGCAGAAAGAGTATTAAAATATCAGTGGAACATGACGGTTGAAACATATATACCTCAACCAATAACAAGAAACAAAGCTGTGTTAAATATGAAAACTGATGTGGCTTTAACAACTACTGAGGGAGATTTTGAGGAAGTTATCGACAAAATAGAAGTAAAGGTTGAGGATGATAGAAATTAAAAATAAAACCCGCGCTCCTGTCCAATTGGTTGTGAGATCAAGGGTTGGAGTCCCCGGTAGTGGGAGTAAAGCATTTACTACATTAATAATCCCAGGAATTGGCAAGGGAAAACATACATACTATTTAGAGGATGAGCGATCTACAGAATATGTTGATCGAATTGAAAAAATGGGTTTTATCACCACAAAAAAGGTAAAGAAACATAAAGAAACCAAGGGAGAATAAACTATGGCAATTTTAAGAGGTTTTCCTCCGTCAAATACAATTAGCCCTAGTGTTCGTATTTCTGAAAACGATTTAAGTTTTATTCAGCCAGAGCGAACCTTGCATAGGGCTGGGATTGTTGGCTTTGCAAGCAAAGGGCCAATCAATATTCCAACTCTAATTCAAACAACTAGAGAGTTAAACACTGTTTTTGGCTTTCCGCATCCACAGGATGGCGACCCCTATCTCATTTACGCTGCCCAACAGTATTTGTTGGTAGCCAATGAGTTGTATGTGGTTCGTGTTGCCGATATTGATGCAGTTAGCGACGAAGCAGCTACAACTGCAACTGTAGACGCCCCATCGGCTGGTGGCCAAATTGAAATTAATGCGGAAGTGGCAGGACCATACGTTTTCGATGATCCGGTTTTCTTCAAATGGAAGATAAACGGAATTTTGAAATCAAAAACACTGGTGGCTGTTGCAGACACTTACACCGCTGAACAATTGGCTTCAGAACTAAACGAACAACTTGATACGGCCTTTGACGGTATAGAGTTCTTTGTAAATGACTCTGATGAATTAAGCCTTCGTACAACTTTCGCTTTCGGGCCTGACGCTGAATTGGAACTAGTTTCAGTTTCTAATTCACTTTATGGTGGGACGGTTGCGAACCGAAACCTTGTAGGAACCAATAGCTTCCCTGGCTTGGGAACAGGCATGACCGTAGCCAGCACAACATCTGTTTATGATCGTTACCCAGACGATGTATCCGCTCAAGTGTCAGGCGTGTGGGACTTCAGTGACTTTACTGATTTAACCTTAGACGTAGTAATTGATGGAACAGATAACATTTTAATTGACAACACAGTGCAAGTAATCGATTTCACCGATGCTGTAGCCGACCTTGGTGTTGAATTAACAACCGCCGAAGTTGCAGCCGAAATCAATGCACAAGTTCTCGATGGCACACTTCCTGGCGGTTTTGAAGCCGCTGGTGGTGGAGAAACTGGTCCAAGTTTGGTAGCTGATGCTGCTTCTGCTGCTGACAACCTTACTTTAAGGACTTTGCACTTTGGTCGTGACGCACAATTACTTGTTAAATCCGACAGTGGATTGCAAGCAATGTTCGCATTCGACAACCTAACCGATTCGGGCCTTAGCCCTCAAGGAACGGCTGGCGATGTTGCTGAAGCGACCTATGGAAGAATTAATGGCGACGACGCCGCCGCTGGCGAGATAAGCATTGTTATTAATGCCGACTCACCTGGCGTTGAAGGCAACAATACCATGGTTAGAATAACCAATGATCTTTCCGAAGGCTTATTCAACATGGAAATTTTCAACAATGATGCAAGTGTTGAATCTTGGGGACAGATAACTAAAGATGAAACAAGTACGTTCTATGTTGGAACATACTTAGACTTGGTTTCTGATTATATTACCGTTGAAGACAACACCGACATTCAGGCTCCTCCAGCGGATGGAGACTATGAGTTAAGTGGCGGTTCTGATGGCATTCCATCCGACCCAGACGAACAAGACAACCTATTAATTGGTGACTTGAGAGATTTTAGCGGCATGTTCGCCTTGAGTGAACCAGAGCAAATTGACATTGACTTACTTTGTGTTCCTGGCCACTCTTCTACCTCTGTTATCTTATCGATGATTGAAGTGGTGCGTGATTTCCGTCAAGACGCATTGGCTATTATTGATCCACCGTTTGGATTGACGGTCAATGAAATTATAGATTGGCAAAACGGTATTCACCCGCTCAACAATACAAGGTTTGATACTGATTTTGCGGCACTGTATTGGCCATGGCTTAAATTGCGTGACTCCTTCAACAGAGTTGATGTTTGGGTTCCGCCGTCTGGTTCAATCCTGGCCGTAATGGCAAGATCGGATAACTTGGCGGCACCTTGGTTTGCACCCGCTGGTGTAACAAGAGGTGTTGTGCCAGGTGTTACGGACGTATTCAGTAGGCCAACACTTGCTGAAAGAGATGCGATGTATGGCAACAGAAATGCTGTCAATACAATTGTCCAATTTACAGACACGGACGGCTTCCTTGTTTGGGGCCAGAAGACTCTTCAAAGAACGGCTACTGCTCTTGATAGAGTAAACGTAAGACGATTGATGTTTTACTTGGAAAAAACAATCCGACGTGACTCAAAACGACTACTGTTCGATCCACACGATGACGTTTTCAGAGAACGATTTGTACAGTTGGCCACTGATGTTCTTCGAGGCGTACAAATCGGCAGAGGTCTTACTGATTTCATCGTACAGGCCGACGAGGAATTAAATACGGCAGATGTAATTGACAGAAATGAATTCCGAGCAAGGATTGGCGTTGTGCCGACCCGAGCTGTTGAGTTTATCTTCATCGAGTTTAGTATACATCGTACAGGAAGCAACTTTGCTGAAAGTACAGAATTTTAAGCGAGGACTTATTAACCAAATTAAAAGAGAGGTAAAATTATGGCAGTAAATAGACCATACAACGTCTGTTCCCGCACCGAAGGGATGGGCCTGGGGAAACTAGGTGCCGCCGGGCAAGTAACAGATTTAAGATTTAAAAGAAAATTTCGTTGGACATTTCAAGTCAACGATATATGCAAGGGCTCTAGTAGCAGTATTTCATCTGGTACATCCAGCTCAATAGGTGAACACTATGTTAAATTGGCATCACGACCAAACCTGACAATTGACGAAACCGAAATCAACTTTTTAAATGGTAAGACTTGGATACCTGGAAAAGCTGCCTGGGAAACGATAACGGTCACGTATTATGATGTGTCTACAAACTCCAATACCGCAAGCACCAAAGCGTTGTGGAGATGGCTGTCTACAAATTATAACTTTTTAGACCCGGCCTGTTTAAGCCAGGGAGCTGTTAGAGCAGATTACGCTGGCACGGCAGTTCTTAAATTATATGATGGTTGCGGCTCGACACTAGAGACGTGGATACTACGAGACGTATGGCCACAAGCAGTAAACTTTGGGGACTTGGACTATGCAACATCTGATGAGTGTAATATTGAATTAACGCTGAGATATTCCGATGTTTCCTACCAGCCCGGTTGCGGAGTGGAATTGGAAAAACCTTGTTGCACTCCTTGCCAGGCGTAGCAACACATTTTGTAGTGATAAGTCCAAAAATAATAAAAAACGGCCCCATAATGGGGCCGTTTTCTATTATATATTAAGGAGGTTTTTTATGGCTGATACTTGCAGAACAAATATGGGAATAGGATGGTTTCAGGGAAATCCAAATTTGTGCATGACTCGAAAAAATAGATGGTTAATGGAAATAGACGACGTAACCATGCAAGCGGCGGGACTGGGTTCCCCAACAATGATAAATGTTTTGCCACCAAGAAAATCCGCAAGACCGCAAGTTAGCTTTAAGGATATGGAGGTACAACATTTAAGTGAAACCATATTCTTCCCAGGAAAGGCAGAATGGAAGCCGGTTCAACTTACTGTTTATGACTTTCCGCTTAAAAATGGTCACCCTGTTTTTGAATGGATGCGACGAATGTACAGGCCGGAACCAAGCGCAGAAAACCACCCAAACAGCGTATGGAATCCGGTTATTGGTGGAAGCCCACCCGTAACGGACACGTTGGGGGGCGGTGTATTTAACTCTGGTAATCTTAAAAGAAAAGTTACTCTAAAATTGTTTAATGGGTGTGGTGACTTAATAGAAAAATGGGTATATGAGAATGCATATCCCCAAGATATAAATTTTGGGGACTTGGATATGGGAA
>Ga0114919_10004571_pt1 | contig 11099 bp, 27 predicted proteins | sample BlataG_FD_88682 | JGI IMG/M metagenome (GOLD analysis project Ga0114919, IMG submission 88682) | Deep subsurface microbial communities from Black Sea to uncover new lineages of life (NeLLi) - Black_00105 metaG | ecosystem: Environmental > Aquatic > Marine > Oceanic > Sediment | place: Atlantic...
CCCAAGGTATTTGCTGTCTTATATGATATTCAACAATATTTTTTAATTGGATTTTTAATTATTCAGGTGTTTAATATATGATAAGAATAAGTTTAGGCAATGTTGGAAGTGGAAAAACTGTTTCAGAAGTGAGAGAAATGTTGAATAATAGAACCAATAGATTAACATTTTCCAATATCTTAATGAAAATTCCCCAACTTACACCAAAAATAAGGACTTTAAATTCAAGTATGATTATCAATAGAGTATTAGTTGACTATAAAGTTAATAAAAAATCTGGAGAAAATGTCCCTATATATCAATTAAAAGTTAATAAAGAATTTTGGCAAAATATTCATGAACCAATTAATATTGTTTTAGATGAAGCTCATACTATAATCAATGCTAGAAGAGCAATGTCCAATGTTAATGTAATAGTCACAGATTGGATGGCTTTAATAAGGCGAGTATTGGGGGTAGCAGAATCGGGAATGGGTGAATTAGTCTTTATCACTCAATTGCCTAATAGAATTGACCCCATTGCTCGGGAGATGGCAACTCAAATAAGATACCATATATGCCATTTTATAAAAGAATGTAAAATTTGTAATTCTTGGTGGAATGAATCATCAGAGGAAGTTGAACCTTGTTGGATTTGTAAAAATTGTGGAAGTCCAGAAATTATAAAAAAAAATTATGAAGTTCAAGTTTGGCATTTTAGAAATATGGACTGTTATTTTCAATGGAAAATGTTAAAACAAAAAACTTATCATGCCAATTATATCATACATGATATTGAAGACTATTTTAAATATTATGATACATTTCAATGGGAAAATTTATTCTCTGAATATTATACTTGAAATTAATGAAATTTTGTAATATATATATTGAAAAACATATATCGAATCATAATATATTATAGACTGACATGTATTTATATATTCCAGTAACTTACTTAAAACTATTAGAGAAAAATGAAAACATCAAATAAACTCCAACAAATGTTTGAAAAACAAGCAAATTTTCAGACTAGATTAGGGAATGAAGCTTTCTTATTTCATACCCCATTTATAAAGGACCAAATTTTAGCCCTTAATTGTGAATTAATGGAAGCTCTTCAAACTACTCCTTGGAAAAATTGGAAAAAACAACAACCAAGTAACTTTAAAGCTTTTAGAGAAGAATTAATTGATTGTTGGCATTTTCTAATTAATCTTTCCCTTTCTGCTGGATTGGATGAGGAATCATTATTCAAAGCTTTTATGGAAAAAAATAAAATAAATAACCAACGACAAGATGAGGGTTATTAATATAAAATGACAGAAATAAACTGGAGAGAATTTGAAGAAGTTTTTTTTACTGCCAAAGAATTAGCCAAAAATAAAAGTCATGATTATGGAACTCAAAGTTTAATTGCTTTTGGTTCTATGGGGTGTGTTATACGATTATATGATAAAGTTAATAGATTAAAAAATTTAACCACCAATCAGTATGAAACAATGGCTGTAAAAGATGAATCAATTGAAGATACTTGTTTGGATATTATCAATTATGCCATATACACTATATTATTAAATAAAAAAATATTGATACAAAAAAAATGAATTCAACGGAAAAAAGTATTACTGGATATGAACCCAAAGTTACACTTATAAATGCCCCTTTTGACCCGGATAGTATTATTGCCATTTCTTGTGATATTACAATGAAACCTCAATTTAATATGATTAATAATCTTCAAACAAGTAAGATTAAAGGGACAGTCAAAAATTTATTAACCATGAATCATACTTCATTATTTGAACATATCCATTATACTTTTTTTATCCAAAATATAACAAGAAGTCTCTTGGCTCAAATAACAAGACACCGAATTGGGAGTTTTACTTCTTCAAGTCAACATTATCAGGAATATGACCAACACTACGGTTTTAGTATTGATAAAAAACATATAGATAATATTTTTGTTGTTCAAGCTATAAATCAATCAATAGAATCTTATAAAATTCTTAGACGAGCTGGAGTTTCCAAAGAGGAAGCAAGGCAAGTTTTACCCAATGCTATTCATGTTAATCTTTTATGGTCCGTAAATGCCAGAAGTTTAATTAATTTTTTGAATCTAAGAATGTGTAAAAGAAATGTTTTGGAAATGAGATTATTTGCCATGGAGATTCATGAAATTGTCAAAAAACATTTTCCAACTTTATTTAATCTCATTGGTCCTGATTGTTTTATGACCCAATGTAGACAAGGAAAAATGAGTTGTCAAAAATGAGAATAATAAATTATACAACACGGGACCTTGAATTAGGGGCCGGACAATATAGTTTTGATGAACCAGATGGGATTGTAATCCTTAAACCAAATGAAGGGGTCAAAATAAGTTTAGATTTTGATTGTTTAACAATAAGGGAGAAAAAAAAATGACCGAATTAAATGAAAAAATTTTATTAAGAGACGTCCCATTGGCAGTATTTTTGGATATTCCAGAAAGGAAAGATTTTACGGCCTATGAAGTTTATAAAAATACTAATGGGTCCTATTCATATACTTCAATATTTTTAAGAAATCTTTTAAAATTGGGAATTATAATCCCCTCAACAAGATATGTTCAAAAAGGTTTAGATTCAAAACAAAATTTAAGGGCTAAACCTTATATATTATCTCCCAAAGGAATAAAAATAAAAAGGACAGTAAAACTTTTAGTCGAGGAATTTAAATAATGCCTTTTGATATAAATGATTGGACCACTAAACCTCGCCCATTAAAATATTTAACTTCAAAAAGAAAAGCATATCAAAATAAATTTACCAAAAATAAAAAAGAGCCAGACCCCACTTTAAAAGTTAAAGAACAAGGGAGATTAAATGATTTTTGAGGAACTAATAAAGTGTCAGAAACTAAAGATTTTGTTAAAACAGAGAGGATTGAAATTAGATGTACTCCAAATGAAAAAAGTTTTTTAATTGATATGGCCAAAAAATATAGTTTGTCCATTTCCCAATATGTCCTTTCCGCTTCAATTCATAATCCAGTAATAAATGATGAATTTATGGAAATATATGACCAAATCAAAAAAAATATCAATTTAACTAAGGAGATAAAAATAACCAAATCAAAAAGTTTTTTCCTTTATATTGATAAAAATGCTATTAGACGGATATTTGATTCAGCAAGATTTAGTTTATTTCATTTGGGAGATATAAATATGGATGAAATAAATTCATTATTGGATGGTTATCAAAAAATTATTGATTCATTTCCAGATGAAATTAAAGAAGTAAAGAAAAATTCAATAAAAGAATTATTCAATTTTAGGAATAAAAATTATTTATTTCAAAAATTGAAACTATCCGAAAGGCAAATGACTCAAGTAAAAAAAGCCCACTCAAGCCAACTGTCACATATTTCCAGAAGTAATTTAATTGAACATGATGAACAAAAACACAAACAATTATCAGAGAAAATATAACCCTGATTGGTTTTTAAAAATGACAGACTTAAAAAGAATGGACCGAATAATTCCATGGGATAGCTATGGAAGTTGGTATAATAATTTAACCATCAGATATAAATTATTTCCATATCTTAAAAATAGAGAATTTGCCCTTTTAGTTCCAAAATGTTTTCCGGAAGATAGACTAAAAAGTACCCGATTTTTAAAAATCACAAATGTTCAATCTTTTGATTTTTTCTTTAAAGTAACTGGAATGAATGATTTTGAAACTAAATATGGATTCTTTTATTCAATGGCCAAATATGAAACTGGAATTCCCTTTGTGCCCTATAATAAAGAAAAAAGAAGTGTTGCTAAAACATATTGGATTGAAAATCATTGGAAAGAAATGGTCTCTTATGATTTTTACCTTGATGTTGATGGTGATGAAAAGATTTTTGATTTAACAAAAGATTCAGCAAAATACATTTTAAACCTTTTAATGGAATTAAAGTTCCCTTTTAAATTAAGATATTCTGGACAAGGATTTCATTTTATAACTGACTACGAGATTCTTGAACCTTATATTCCTCTTAAATGGAAATCTTTTAATCCGAATTTAAGTTATAATATTTATAAGTTATTTGGATTAATTGCCAAATGGATTTCTAATCAAACAAGTGAATTTATTGATTTAGGAATTTATGACCCCCGAAGAGTTTTAAAAATTCCTTTTAGTTTAGCTTTATATGAAACTGGGGTTTATGTATGTTTACCAATTACCAATCTTATTCAATTTGATAATTTTGATTTAAAATCAGCCCATATTCAAAATTTTATATTAATAGAAAAAATAAAATCTTTAGAGGATAAATATTTTGAATTGGATTATTTATCTCCAGCTAAAATAACAAATCCAGAAATATTATTAAACAAATTTTTTAAAGAGGTGAAACTATGAGTCTAATAAACCTAAGGCCTGAATTTTATGAAATGTTATCGTCCCCAAAAAGAGTTACCCCTGAAGAGGAATATATAAGAATGGAAGAAAATCTTTGGGTAAATCGAGGGAGTGTTATAACCAATTATGAAACCTTTGACAAAGCTTATGATGATTATTTTGAAACAGCATTAAAGCCCCGACTAGATAATAAAGAAATAAAAACTAAACTTTGGGAAATATTAAAAGAGAAAAGAAAAATTGGTCATAGAGAACTCTTTGTTAAGGCAAGAGGAAAAGATTTTGGAAAAGATAAGGCCCATTTAGCAAAAAAAGTTGTGGTTTCAGCCAAAGATTATATCAGATTAGGGGCTCAAAATGTTGATTTAGCTGGATACGACACTCCTAAAGATTATGTCTATCCCGGAAAACAAAGAACATGGAAAACTAATAAATCAAAAATTGTATATGCTAGACCATTATGGCAACGAAATAAACAACTTACATATAGGGATAGACTTGGAAAATTTGTCTCTATTAAGAAAAAATAAAAAATCTATGGAGGTAAAAACATGAAAGAAGTATTTATATGTTCGAGGGCCCATATTGAGGCCATAAGGTACATATTGGAAAATATGAACTCAGACAGGAGTAATGTAATTACAGTCATAATAAATGACTAAAAAACTAGGGAGGAAAAAAACATGAAAGAAGAAATAAAAGAAGAACGAGTGGACCAAACAGACTCTGAATGGAAACCACAAGAAGGGGCTGGAATGTGGTTACCTACAGTTGAAGAGGAGACTCTTATAGGGACTGTAGAAGATATTGTCGAAGGAATTTTTGGAAACCAATATCTTATAAAACCAGTTGGAAAAGAAGACAGTGTTCTTACCCCCAGCCATAAGGCCCTTGTGGCTCGGATGGTAAAAGTAAGGAAGGGAGATACTATCAAACTTGTTTACAAAAAAGAAGAACCACCCACAGTTAAAGGGCATAACCCAACAAAAATTTATGAAGTATTCATCAAAAAATAAGCCAGCAACTTGGGTTCAAAGATTTTTTTTTTTTTTATTTAGTAAAAGTATTTAAATTCAATTACATTTATATATAATAAGGTGAAACAAAAATGGTCGAAATAGTTATTGGAAGAGATAAACCTTGTGAACAAAAAGTTGAATGTTATAAATGTTCAATTCCCCAATATGTTTTTAATTATAACCTTGAAACCCTCAAAGTAGGAGGCAAGATAATATGCCAAGCTTGCCATAGAAAGGAGCCATTAATAACATGATTAAAAAAAAGGAACCTTCAATGGAAAATACACCTCTTGTTATTTTAGATGGGATTAAATTTAGAATGACTCCCCCTGATGTTGATGGAGATGGCGAAATTGGGAATATTGAATCTGTCCCTCAACCCGGATATGGTGGAAATATTAGTCATGTTCAGGAAAGAAGTGAATTAGGGGAAAGCATGGACAAATTAGATGCTGATGAAGTTGATGAAACTACTCAAATGTCCCAAATTGATTTTAATGCTAATTTAAATCCCATAGAAAAAAATTGTTTTGGGGTTTTAGACTTTTTAGTCTCAGTGAATATAATGACCCCTGAAACTCAATTCCTTTCAAGAAGATTTAAAAGATTGTCAGTATCTGTGGGCGGAAAAGGGCGAGATGATAAAGTAGCGATGGTTACTGGACAAAGAGACCATCAAAGGGGTTTAGGCGGAAGTATAATGGATAGTCTAAAAGGATTTTTTGGTCAAAATGAAAATAAATAATGGGAGGTTAAAAATGAACTTTATTGTTGAAAATTTATTTGAGGCCATAATTAGAATGAGCTTTCTTTCAATGACAACTATAATTATTATTGGATATGGAATGCTCTGGATAGAAATGGAATTCAAAGAACAAATTCATTTATATTGGCCTGAAAAAAACGGGAGGAAATAAAATGTCAAGATTTGGAATTGGAAATCAAAAAGAAATGACTAATTTAGTCAACCAAAGTACAAAACAATTATTAAAAGTAATTGAAAGTTTACATGGATATATTGAAATATTAACCTATGAAACTATCAAAATAAGATTGATGATTGAAGATAAAAGCCCAGAAATAAAAACTTCCGTATCAGTGGATGAGATTATCCAGGCCCATCAAGAAAGGATAAAATAAATGATGACAAAGAACTCAAAAAAAGAATTAGTATTTGCTATAGCCCGTGGTTTATGGACTATTATAATAGCCCTTTCCCTAATATTGGTTATCGGGGCAATTATTCAAAAACTATGGAGTGTGATATAAATGAATCTTAAAACATCCACAACTAAAACCCTAAATACTATTGGGATTATTTTAATGATATTAGGGACAATTATCTTTTTATTTTTCTTAAGATGGTTAGGATTAAAAGGGTGTTTAGGGATTGTTGTTGGAATGTTTCTTATGGCCCTATTACTTTTATCAAAAAATAAATATCTTAAATGGATAATTGATTTAACTAAATCAGAAAACTATATTTGGGAACTTATGAAAAAATGATTAATAAAATATTTGGACAAAACTTTTTAAACTTTAGTGCCGGATTAACATTGGGGGCAATAGGCTCTTTTATGTATCAATATTCAAAATTCCTTTATTATACTGTTTTTAGTATTCAAACAATGATAATTTTTATATTAATAAATGAAATAGGGCGAAAAAAAAATGACTAAATGATACAAACTAGGAGGGATACTCATGTCTGAAAAAATAAAAAAATTAGAAGAACAATTGGAAAAAGAAAAAAAATTACAAAAAGAAAAAGAAAAAGAGATGTTGGCTCAAAAATCAAAAACCCTTGAAGTAATGACTCCAAAAAAATTACCAATAAATTCAGATTTAATTCCTGAAAAATTAACTCCAGCCCAAGAATTGGAATTAATTAGATTAACTGATAAATTAGGGAAACATGATATTAATCTATTTAAAAAGAAATTATCATGGCTTAAAATTCAAGATTATCCAAAACGATTTAGACTAAAGTTTAGACAACATACTTTATTGATTTGTCATTTTGAACTAAATAATCGAAATCATTCAGTAAAAGTATTGCCCATTGTTTATGGCCGAATTTGGTTTAGAGGTGGTTGTTATGTCGTTAATCCAGCTTTTCATTATTATAATGTTGATTATAAAAATTGGTGTGGCGATTTCCACCAAGGATATAATTTACAAATAGAACGGAGAATTCCAGTGGGAGATATTACTAAAACTCTTCAAACACTAAACCCCCATTCAATAGGATATGCTTCAGACCCAATAACTCTTAAAACTTTTCAAATTAATGAAATTGCCAAAACTGGAATCCAAGCTGCTGGAATCAGTGATTTTTTCAAACAAGTAAGACTATTGGTAATTATTTCAGCAATTTCGTCCACATTAACATTCTTGTTATATGCTTATAGCCAAGGATATTTTAGTGGAATAACAGGGGGCAAATAAAAATGATTGGAGATATATTTGAAATAATTGGGGAATTTTTTGATAATCTTTATGAAGCCGGAACATTATGGATTGTTCTCGGAATAATAATCATTATTGCCATATATATATTCTTTTTTTAATGACCAGAAAGAATAATAAAAAAACAAAAAAAACACGAGAAAAATTAAAATGAAAATAATAATTGAAATTGAAACAACTGAATTGACTATGGAAGATAAACGAATCTTATCAGCCATAGCCCAAACTAAACAAATTTTGATGGACCCTCAAAAGTTAGAAGACTCTCCTCTAGTTGGGGAACATAAAAGAAAATATATCAAAAGAAGGGGACAATTAAAAACCATAACTGAACAAATGATTAGGACCCATGACGGATTAACTTTAAAAGAAATGACCCAATTAAGTAATTATAGTGAAGGGGCAATATCTTCCCAATTAAGGTTATTAGTAAAGAACAAGCAAGTAGAGCAAAGTGCCCATCGCCCTTATATATATTATAAAAAGGGAGAAAATTCAGACTTAAAAGATGCTCTAAAAAATGCTCAAAAAGTACAGGTAATGGGATGAAAGGACCAAATAGAACTAATCCAATAGGATATAAATGTGATTGGTGTGGAATGTCCTATCCTTTAGGAGGTTGGGATTACGATGAAAAAAGTAATTAGGTGTCCAGATTGTGAAATTACTCTGTCAGAGAAAGTATCAAACACTTTTGATTCGGAATGGATGGAGTGTCCTAATTGTGGATTATCTGAGTTTGACATTGAAAAGAGGAGGGCAGATATAATGGAAGATAAAAAAACCTATGAAAAATTGATGAAAGGACAATGTAATTGTGAAAGATATTCATTTTTCCTTTATAAAGATTCCAAAGGAGTAGTTATTGCTCAATGTCAAGGGTGTGGTAAATTAACGTCAGTAGAACAATTACTCTGGAGTCCGGTTTAGATGAATAATTATGGTGTCGGCACAGGAAGAAGTAAGTACTTTAAGGGTAGGCATCCCCCTATTATATGGCTTTATTTCTCCTGCCGAAAACACCACCAACAAAGGAGGGATTAAGGATGAATAAATGCCAGAATTGTGGGGATGACATATTTTATCTTGATGATGCTATGGACCCAAAAGATAATGGTTGGAAACATATAATTGCCTCCGACTCTGTAAGAATATTGGGAAACAAAGGTTGTTCGAAGCCAGAACCGAAAGGAAATAATCGGAAGAAAATGGATGGTCATATCTGTTGCTGGAATGATGTAAAAACAGATGGAATATATTGTACTACTTGTAGTAAAAAAGAACAGATTTCAGGAGAGAACCTGAAGCTGTGGGCCAATAAAAACGAACTGGAATGGCTAAAAGAAATGAAGGATGAAGGAAGAACAAGGGTCATTAAGATGTCAACATTCCCCCAATATAAGACCCAGTTTACAAAATACTTAGAAGGAAAGGATAACGAAGAAAATTGGGAAATTGATACATTCTATAATTCCCCCCCTGATGAAGAAATTGAGGTTGAGATAAAAATGATAACTACCCCCCGCCTTTGTTATAAATGCCGAGAAGGAAATCATTGTGAATCTTGTTGTGATGCTAATATTGATAAAGAACTCCCAGAATGTATTTGTAATAAAAAAATACTTGAACAAAAAAATGAGGGGTTATAAAATAAAATGTACGAATATATGGATAATATAAGTGGGACATATACTTGTGTAAATTTACCTAGTCCATTTATGAACCTTATATTTATTGGGGCTATGATATTTTTTGCTTTATTTGCTTATATTACACTATGGGAGTTTTGGAAGGTAATATTATTAAACACCCCCAAATCTTTCCGAAAAAATAATATCAAAAAACTAAAAGGATTATATAAAGAGACCAAAAAAAGAAATCAAAAATAATATTCCGAAAAAATAAATTCTAAATAAAAAGGAAAGATTTATAAATAGATACCCTTTATAAACCTTACTATTTTTATATCAAAAAAAACAGAAAGATTTATATATATGTACACATTTCTTTATATTGTGAATAATATAAAATATTATTTATATACCAAAAATCTGACCCTTTTGTGGCAATAAGGGAAAGATAATAAAAATTTTGGAAGTAAACAAAACAAACGGAGGAAAAAAAATGACAAAAGAACCAGAAAAGAAAAACGACAAGAAGGACGACAAAACCCAAGTACCCGAAAAGGTAAAGGCCCCAACTAAAAGAGAGTTGTGTGTCCATTATCACAAAGAGGGACTTTCAACAAGGGAGATAGCTGAAAAAGCTGGAACTACACTTAATTCAGCTCGATGGTATCTCTCAAAGGAAGGACTTAAATCCTATCCGGACCCGAAAATAATTGAATTAAGGGAACAAAAGAGAAAAGCTTTGGACAAACTTCGGGATGAAGCCAAGAAAATCAGGGAAAATGCCCTGAAAATGATGACTGAATCCAAAAACAAAAAGTAAATTATCCGAAACTTTTTCAATATTTTTTTTTTTCTATTTGAAACTAAAACAAATTCTGGAGGGAAAACAAAATGGAAAAAATAATAAGGGAGTTCTTAAAGTTGGACGAGGAAATAACCAAATTACAACGACTAATAAATGACATGAAACCAAGGGTAATTCACGAACTTTTAGAAATGGATAATGGGGGGAGATTCTTTACTCTCAACATGAAAGCCCTACGAAGAATGTACGGGGGATAAAGTAAATTATCCGAAACTTTTTCAATATTTTTTTTTATTTTCTATTTGAAACTAAAACAAATTCTGGAGGGAAAACAAAATGGGAATAAAAGATAAAAAACAAATGAGGAAAAAATACACATGGGAAAAAAAACAGAGACAATATTATTTGGGTATGTCTCTTTTAAGAGGGATATTTGACTGGGCTCTCAACTATTTTTGTATGGACGAAGAAATCCTTTTAGACTGTATTAAATTAGTCGTGGAAGCTAAGTGGGGGGTACATATAGACATAACCCCTAAGGATATTTCAAGTAATCCATAAGTTTTTTTCATTTTTTTTGTTTGGATACTTTCAGTATTGAAGATATACATAGCTATTTCTATATCAACTTTCTAAAAAAAGTTATCAAAAATATGTAAAATATATTTTTTTGTTATCAAAAATATGTAAAATATATTTTTTTGAACTGAAATATATACTCGAAAATATATATTACAATATAACTACACTAAAGTGTACGTACGTACGGTTACGATGAATAATATAATGATGTCGG
>Ga0114919_10004575_pt1 | contig 11094 bp, 9 predicted proteins | sample BlataG_FD_88682 | JGI IMG/M metagenome (GOLD analysis project Ga0114919, IMG submission 88682) | Deep subsurface microbial communities from Black Sea to uncover new lineages of life (NeLLi) - Black_00105 metaG | ecosystem: Environmental > Aquatic > Marine > Oceanic > Sediment | place: Atlantic...
AATATTGAAGTAATTAAGCTTTGCAAATAGAAATTATAATTTATCTAAATAAAGATATAATCAGAATATATAATGTGTAAAACTAAAATTTAGTATTTTTATATTATAAACATTTCCCATTAACTCAATTTGTAGATCAAATGTTTATTAATTGTTAGGTTGTAGGTTCAGGTCTTACCTAGGGAGCCAATTTATTTGACATAACTTCCAAATTACCATCTTTAAGATTCATTTCAAATAATTTTGAATAATTATACACATCTGTTAAAATTTGAAGTGTTCAAGTTATAAAGAAATTTTGTGTGAATTTTTTTAATATAAGAAATTTTTTTAAATCAAAATATTTTATATAAAAACAAGTTATACAAAATGCTTAAAATTAAATATATGAAAAAGATACCGATCAATTTGTTTTTGTGTTTTTTATTGATTAAAATTTATGAATAATTCCCTTTAATAAATGTAAAGAATCTAAAATTAGACAACTAACTTAAATAGAAGAAGATTAAAACTGCAACGGAGGTGAGATAATTGAAAAGGAGACTTGATTTAGACATGAGAGAGATTGTTAAGAAACTTAATTACAGTGAAAAAAAATATAATAATTGTGATGATAAAATATTATCAAATATAACACAAGTAACGATAAAGTTAAGAAAAAAAGGTGTTGTTGCTCAATTATATGCTTCTTACGACCAATATGGAAAAGAACAGTATATAACGTTTGAGCTTCTCAGTTTTTTAGATGCAATTATACTATTATCAAAAGCTTATCAACAAGCTGTCAAAACAGGACAGTTAAAGTTTTTATATTAATTTAATTAACATTCTTTTTCTTTTAAAAATACCTATAAAAGATTTTAAAAAGATTATTGTTAAATATCTGTAAATCATATATATCAAAAATAATATGCATAAATAGGATTATTTATGAGTCTATTTAATATTTTAAAATCAAGAGCAACTGAATGGAGAAGGAATAATTATCAATCTAATTATCCAACCATCTCTGAGATTTTGGATTTCAATTTTGACCAAGAAACAGGAAATTTAAGGTTTTTAAGACAAGCACAATATGAAGCCCTTGAAGTATATTGGTATTTAAGACTTATAGAGGAAACTCCACATATTTTTGATTTATACAAGAGACTTTATGATGAGCCAGTAGAGCTTTTTAAAGCTTTAAATATTGTTATCTCCCAAGATGATTTAATAAAAATTATGAGTAAGGGGGGAGTAGATGCAGTATTTGAAAAAATAAAAGAAGATGATGATTTTGTAAGAAGATACAAACTAGAATCTCTTAGAGAAACACTTTTATTAAGTTATCCAAGCTATATATTAGCATTAGCAATGGGAGCAGGTAAAACAATCTTGATTGGGACAATTATTGCAACTGAATTTGTAATGGCTCTTGAATATCCTGATAATACTAATTTTGTTAAAAACGCTTTGGTTTTCGCTCCTGGTAAAACCATATTAGGTGCACTGAAGGAACTTTCTGATATTCCTTATGAAAAAATTCTCCCTCCTCGTTTATATAAAGAATTTATAACATCAGTAAAATTTACCTATACCAGAGATGGAGAAAAAGATATCCCTATAATTAAGCAAAGTTGTTTTAATATAGTTGTTACTAATACGGAAAAGATAAGGATTCAAAAACAAACAATTACTAAATCTCTGATTAGAGATTTATTTACTGAATCATCCCAAGTAGATGTGATAAAACAAGAAGTAGCTAATCGAAGACTTCAAACAATTGCTTCTCTTCCTAATCTCGCTATATTTTCTGATGAGGCTCATCATACTTATGGAATGAAACTTGGTAAACGATTAAAAAGAGTAAGACAAACAGTAGATTATCTTGCAGAAAAAACTAATCTTTTGGCTGTGATTAACACTACTGGAACTCCTTATTATAAAAAACAAATTTTAAAGGATGTAATTTACTGGTATGGTTTATCACAGGGAATTAAAGATGGAATTCTAAAAGAAGTCAGAGGTAATATTGTAGCCTATCCTGATGTAGAAGATGAACACTTTATCAAGGACGTGATTACTGACTTCTTCAAATATTATAAAGACATAGAAATCTATGATAGTAGTCCTGCAAAAATGGCTTTCTATTTTCCTAGAATTGATGACCTGCAAAATGCTAAACCCATTGTTGAGAAGATATTGTTAGAAATTGGAGAAGAACCATCTACAATTTTAGAAGTACATAGCAAATCAAAAGATGAAATAAAGGATCTATTTGATAATAGGATAAATGATCCTTATTTACATTATCGTGTTTTTCTTCTTGTTAATAAGGGGACTGAAGGTTGGAACTGTCTCTCTTTATATGCAACTGCTTTAGCTAGAGAACTTAAAGCTAGCAATAACTTTTGCCTTCAAGCTGCCTCTCGATGCTTAAGGCAAACAACTGGAAATATTCACAAAGCAAAAATATACTTATCAAAGAAGAATGTAAAAATTTTAGATTCTCAGTTAAAAGAAACATATGGAGAAACACTTCAGGAATTAAACTTAGCATCACCAAATCTTAGAAAAGAAACATTAATTTTAAGAAAGACTGAAATTCCCCCAGTATTACTTAAAAAGAAAATATTAAAAGTCATTCCTATTAATAAAAAAGTAGATTTTAAACAGATAGAGATTCAAAAACCAGAAATCAGAACTGAGGAATCTAAAAAAATTATTTATGATTTAAAAGATATTCCTGATAGAAAAGGCGTTCTTATAACCTATAAAGAAGAAAAATTAATAGTAGAGGAGGATTTTGTTGATGCTTATTCCTTTGCTGTTGAACTTTCATCTTTATATAGATTACCTCTTATGCAAGCTTATGACAAAATAAAAAGCCTTTACCCAGATGCAGAAATTTCAGAAACTCATGCTTTTGAGATTAAGAAACAATTGGAGGAAAAACTAAAAAATTATGAAATAACAGAAGAGGAAGTTGAAGTTGCCCTTGCTTTAATTAAACCTCAAGGTTTTACCAGAGAAGAAAGAGACAAAGAAACTATATATATAACTGAGATAGTATATCATAAGGATAAAGAAAACCTACTTCTTAAATATGAACATTTTAAAAAGCAAAATAAAGGTTGGTACCAGTTGGAATTTGGTTTTCATTACTCCCCATATAATTTTGATTCAAATCCAGAAAAAGACTTCTTTATTAATCTATTGAATATGTTAAATGAAGATCCTGTAGATGTTGAGGATATTTACTTTACTGGGGCAATAAGCAATCCAGACAAAACAGATTTTATCTTTGAATATAAAGGTAAAGATGGAAGATGGCATAGCTATACTCCGGATTTTTTGATAAAAAAGAAAAGTGGCAGAATGCTTATAGTTGAAATAAAAGCAGAACTTTTTAGAGATGAGGCAAAGGAAAAAGCAATAAAGGAAATAGTAGGATTAAATCCTGATAAACTGAAATATGAAATTTTAGTCACAGATAGAGATGAAATAGGATTTGATAATATCACTAAAGTTAAAGAGGCAATTTATGAATATGGAAAAAAATAAACCATGAAAATCACAAAGATACATATTCAGAATTATAAAAGCATAGATAACTTAAATATTAAGCTTAATCCTAAATTAAATGTTTTTATTGGTGAAAATGGCACAGGCAAAAGTAATATTTTTGATGCTATTAATTGGCTGTTAGGGCCCACCTATCCAACTTTTAATGCTACAACAAAACAAGACCATTATTTAGGAGATGAGAACAATAAAATACTTATCCAGCTGTATTTTGAAGATGGCTATCTTTTAGAATTAGATGAGTCAAAAGATAAATACCAATTCTCTATTAGTAAAAATGGAAATTATCAAAAAGATTTGAGCACTTTAAGAGAAAGTTTCTGCTCTGCTTATATTGGAACAGAGAGACAAATTGTTGACTATTTGCCCTCTAATAGATGGAGTTTACTTGGAAGAATACTGTTAGATATAAATAAAAGATTTATGGAAGAAACAACGAAAGATGGAGAACCTAAACCTGAAAAATTAAAGAAGGATCTGGATAGACTACGAGATGAATTACTTTTTACAGTAGAAGATGAAGATGGCACTGAAATTATGAAAAAGTTTACAACCATACTACAAGAAGAAAGTGCACGGCAAATGAATATGAAACCAAGCGATTTTCAATTAAACTTTAACCTATATGACCCATGGAATTTTTATAAGACATTACAAATCTTAGTTAAGGAGCCAGATATAGAATTAGAATTTCAAGCATCTCAACTGGGAACAGGCGCACAGGCTTCTATTACTATAGCAATTTTACGAGCGTATTCAGAAATAAAATTGGGTGGTGGAAAGCCTATTTTTATAGACGAACCAGAGCTGTTTTTACATCCACAGGCACAGAGGAATTTTTACAAGATCTTAAGAAAACTTGCAGATGAAAATAACATACAGATTTTTTACATTGCTCACTCTCCATATCTAATATACTTAGAACATTTTGATGAAATTTTTGTTGTAAGGAAGACAAAAGAAAAAGGAACCTATATTAGAAACGGAGATGTAGATAGTTTTGTTGTAGATTTAAAAATACGCAAGGGAATAGATACCGATAGAGAACAATTGAAATTACACTATAAAAATGCTTTTGAACAAACTGCAGATAGCATTTCCTCATTAGAGGCGTTTTTTGCTAAAAAAGTTATTCTTGTTGAAGGTGAATCAGAAGCATTAATGCTACCTTATTTCTTTGAGAAAATAAACTTTAATTATATAAAAGAAAAGATGACTATCGTGAAGTGCGGGAGTAAAAATGAATTAGACAGATTCTATAGATTATATTCAGAGTTTGGCATTCCTTGTTTTCTAATCTTTGACGGTGATAAAGATAAAGAAAATAAAGAAGAGCAAAAAAGCGTAAACGATGATCTATTTGAAATAATAGGAGAAACCAAAATCAAAGACTTCCCAGACAGTAAGGTGCATGAAAATTACTTAGGATTTGAATATGATTTTAATCATGCACTTAAAGAAGCTGGTTTTGAAAATGTTTATAATGGAAGTAATCCTAATAAATCACCAAAAGGATTAAGTCTTTTTCTAAAAGTAAAAGGACAGATGGAAAGCCCTGATGCCCAAATTCCTCTTTGGGTAACACAAATTATAGAAAAAGTTAAAGTTTTGCCTGAAGAGATTGAAAGTGTTTTAAAAGGTGAAATGATAGAGGTAATAGGTGAAGGAGTTGATGAATATGAAGATATACCTTTTTAAAGCGAAATTATGGAGGTAAAGATGCCAGACAATAAAATTAAAATTACTTCTACTAAAGGAAGACCGATGCTAAACTGGGTAGGTAAAAAGCCTTTAGATTATGTAAAAGGTTTTCCTACTCAACTTGTAGAAGTTTTTAATCCACTAAATACAGAGAGAATTGTCGATATACCAACTTACAAGGAATTAGAAGATAACTGGCAAAACCTTTTATTTCATGGTGACAACAAAGATGTCTTGGCAACACTTCTTGAATTAGGATTCAGAGGCAAGATTGATTTGATTTATATTGATCCACCATTTAAGAGTGGTGCAGACTATGTGAGGAAGGTTGAGTTGCGGGGATTAAAGAAATTAGGACGGATAGAAGAAGATGAAGCATCAGTACTACAACAGACGATGTATTTTGATATATGGAACAATGATACTTATCTGCAATTTATGTATGAGAGATTAATGCTGATGAAAGAATTATTATCAGACACAGCGTCTATTTATGTCCACTTAGACTGGCATGTAGGACATTACATAAAATTATTGATGGACGAAATATTTGGGCAAGATAATTTTGTAAATGAAATAATATGGTGTTATACAGGACCTTCACAAACTAGTAAATATTTTGTAAGAAAACACGATAATATTTTATTTTATACTAAAACTGACAATTATATATTTAACACCGAGTCTCTAAGAGTTAAATATAAAAAATCTACAAAATGGGCAGGAAAAACATCATTTACTGGCTTGACGCCGAAAGAAACAGTAGAAAAATTAGATAAACGGGGCAAATTATTAGAAGATTGGTGGATTGATGTAGCTGGTATTGGTTATGCTCATAAACAAATTACAGGTTTTGCGACTCAAAAACCTGAAACACTTCTCGACAGGATAATCAATGCATCTTCTAATAAAGGCGATTTAGTCCTTGATTGTTTCATCGGTTCGGGAACAACAGCAAGGGTTGCACAAAAACTCAGCAGACGATGGATTGGTTGTGATATTAACAAAGGAGCAATTCATTTAACAAGCAGGGAATTACAGAAAATAATAAATTGGCAGGTCAAAAACAAAGACACAAAATATCCAACATTTGCTATTTATAAAGTAAATAATTATGACCTAAAACTTTTAAGAACAGAAGCAATTGAACTTGCTGTCCAACATATTGGTATTCAAAGAACAAAAACGGATAGATTCTTTGATGGATATTTAGGAAAAACCTTAGTCAAAATTATTGAATTTAATCATCCATTAACTCTTTTGGATTTACAGATTCTTCAAGATGAATTAAAGAGAAGACCAAATGAAGATAGAGATATAACTATAGTATGTTTAGGTAAAGAATTAGCAGTTGACCCATGGATTGAGGAATGGAACAAAAAACACCCTGTAAACAAAATTAGAGTGATTGAATTAAAAACAGACAAAAAATATGGCAATTTCTTAATCCACAAACCTGCAGAAGCAAAAATTAAGATTCAAAGAAAAAGCGAAAATAAAGCTTTGATAGAAATTGAAGATTTCATCTCACCGACAATAATTGAAAGACTTAATATTGATAGTAAGCTCTTCAAAGTAAAAATTCCTGATTTTAGATGTATGATAGATACAGTGTTAATTGATACAAATTATAATGGAAATATATTTAATATTATTTATGCAGATGTTCCTAAAAAGAAAACAGATTTGGTTAAAGGAAAATATGAATTAAAAATACTTCAAGATAAAACAACTGTCGCTATCAAGATTATTGATATGCTTGGTGAAGAAGTTATATATACAAAGGAAATATGATCTTATAACATTCATAGAGAAATCTTTGCTATCCTTTTTATAATACTTACTTTATTATGTATAATGGGTTTTTTAATCAATGCCTTAGTTAAAGGTTTTTAAAAAATAATTATATTTTTATATAACTTAAGGAGATCTTTATGACTGATTTAATAAAGGATATTATTGAGAAGTATAAGACAGAAACTTGGTGGCAGGAATCAGAAAGGATGGTTGTTGGTAAATATGGTAAACTATTCCACCTTTCTAATTTAAACAAACTCACGAAAGAAGAATTTAAATCATTTTTGTTAATTAAAAATAATCTTCATTGGGATGGAATTAATAGACAAAGTAACTTGATAACTGAAGATATGAATAAATTAAAAAAAGCATTATCAGTTTTGTTGGATGAAAATAGAGATATTAAGGAGAGATTAAATTTTCTATTTCCTAAGAAACAAAACAATTATATAGTTGGCTTAGGGAGAGCTGTAGTTACACCTATTTTATTAGTTGTCTATCCTAAGAAATATGGAGCATGGAATAGTAGAACTGAGGAAGGTTTAAAAAAATTGAATCTTTTCCCTTCATTTCCTAGGGGAGCAAGCTTTGCTGATAAATATATTAAAATAAATTCTGTTTTAAATGATACTGCTGAAAAATATTCTATTAACCTTTGGCAAGTTGATGGAATTATGGGTGAAATTACAGGTTATAGTCCATTTGAAATTAAAATGCCTGAAGAAGAGATATTTCAAAGAGAAGCAAAAGAATATGGTATAGAAAATATCTACAACTTTGGCATGGAGAAACATCTAGAAGACTTCTTAATCTCTAATTGGCAAAGAACATCATTTGGCAAAGATTACAAATTAATATATGAAGAAGGGGATTTAGTAAGTCAACAATATTCAACTGATATTGGTTATATAGACATTTTAGTTATAAATAAGAAAACAGGTGATTATTTAGTTATTGAGCTAAAAAAGGGAAAATCTTCTGATTCTGTTATTGGACAAATAACTAGATATGTTGCATGGATAAAAGAAAATTTAGCTAAAACAAAAAAAGTTAAAGGAATAATAATAGTTTTTGAAACTGATGAAAAGATAAAATATTCTTTAAAGTCTTTACCTGATATTGATTTATATGTTTATAAAGTAAAGTTTAAATTGGAGAAGGAAAAAATAAATTAAGTAATGTAAAAAATATATTAAAAGCCAAAAAATTTAAAGAGGGTAAAATAAGATGAATATATGCAAACCATTTTTATTCAGATTCAAAAGAGAATGCTTATCTCCAAACAGAGCTACTAATAATAAGCTATTTTATTATGACCAAGAATTAGCTATAGTGATGACTATAGAGAATGGTTGTCCAATTCCTGTAATTGAATCAGAGCAGAATAAAGGTCCTAGAACTAAAAAGGCTGATATTGAAAAAGGTGAAGATCAGAAAGATAGCAGAATGTGGTAATTAGGAGGATTGGTTTGATCTTAATTATTTCAAATAAGTGGGATATTTCTGTGGATTTTATTGTTCGCGAACTTAGCAAACGCAAGGAAAAATTTATACGTCTAAACACAGAAGATTTACCATATTCAAATTGCGCTATTTCATTACCAGATTTTTCTTTCCTGTTATCAAATAAAAAAGAGTTTTTAGAATTAGTTGGTAATTTAAGAAGTGTTTTATTTCGCCGTCCTGGTAAACCTTTTGAAGAAGTCAAGTTAACACATATTCCAACGAAGCCTTCGATACTCTATTCCAGAGAACAATGGCATTCATTTATTGAAGGCCTTTTAAGTATTAGTAATGTTTTATGGATAAATGATCCTAGATTTAATGACTATATGGAATGTAAAATAATACAGTTAAGAAAAGCTATTGAGATAGGGTTTAATGTTCCTAAGACTTGTATTACTTCGAGTAAAAAAATAGCAGAAAAATTTATTAAAAATTGCAATGGTTTTATAGTTATAAAATCTCTTTACTCATCTTTAATTGAATATCCTGATAAAGATTTTTTTATCTTTACTAATATTATAGAAAGTCTTAAAGACGTACCAGAAATGGAAATCGGAATTGCTCCAATAATTTTTCAAGAATATATAAAGGGGAAAATTGATTATCGTGTAACAGTAATAGGAAAAAAAGTTTATACAGTACGAATTGAATCAACAAAAGGTAATACTATTCCAGTTGACTGGCGCACTCAGAAGAATGGACTTAAATTTATTCCTTGTGAACTTCCCGATGATATTTATAAGAAGTGCATAAATTTTGTTGCAAATTGCGGACTCATTTTTGGAGCTATCGATTTAATAAGAACTAAAGATAAATTTTATTTTCTTGAAGTCAATCCGAATGGCGAATGGGGTTGGCTTCAAGAATCTACTGATTTACCAATAGCTGAAACAATTACCGATTATTTAGTGGCGGGAAATAAAGGTGAAATATGATTACACTAAAAAAATATTTTCTTAAAATATCATATTTTTTCATACCTCCTATAAGAAGGATGTCTAAAGCGAACCATATTCTTAATGATAAAATTGAAAATATGGAAAAAAAATCTCAAGAAATAATTGATGAATTTATTAAAAATATTAATTCAAAATCTTATCCTAATATATTCTTTTCTGAAATCCAGAAAGTAGAACAAAATGAGATACATCGTAAAGAAATCATAGAATCTAAAGCATCTTCATTACTAAATAACCTTGGTTTTTTAGTTACATTAATTATGATTATTATTACAATTTTTTTAAATTATCAGAGATTACCAATATTTATTGTTATATTAGAAATATTCCTTTTTTTAATTATAGTAATAAATTTAATATTAGCTATAATTTATGCTAGCAAAGTTATTGAAATGGGTTATTTTAATGTGATATCTACAGATTCTATAAAAGATTGGATGCTTAATAGCTCTAAAGATTTGAAGAACTTAATTTTTGCTGACAAATTTGTAAATTTAAAAATTAATCAACTAAGGTTAATTAAGAAGAACAATTATTTATCAATAGCACAAACATTTTTTAAAAGAGGGATAACTTTCCTTTTATTTCCAGTTATGGTTGTGTTTATATATATTATATATAATTAGCAGAATTAAAATAACATATAAAGGAGGTTTTATGGAATCCCCTAATCTTTTATGCTATAGCCTTTTAAGTGGGTTAATAGGTGCAATAATTGGTGGATTTCTATCTTACTTAGGTTCAATTAAAGCAGCTGAAAAGACAGTTAAAGCCTTATATCAGCAAGAGGCAAAGAAAAAGAAAGAAGAGGAACAAGAACTAAGGAGAAGCGTTGCAAAGAGATTATTGGCTGAAGTTAAAGAAAACCTATCTTTATCAGATGAAGTGCAAATTTCTCATGCAAAGATAAGATTCATAACAGAAATTTGGTCAGTAGTTAAAGGTAATATTTATTTTCTTAAAGAAGAGTTGCAAGAGGATTTACAAAAGGCATATTCCGAAATACATCGTTATAACGTTTTGGCAGACTATGACCAGGAAAAGGTCCCGTTAACAACGGGTTCTTTAGATAGTGCGATAGTAGAAAGAGCCCAGAAAGTTAAAAAAGCTTTATTGCTGTGTAAAGAAAAACTAGAGGAATTTAGTAAAGAAGATTGATAATTAAATTTAAGATAATAATTCATTTTTCCTTGTATAAGTAAGTAATTTAATATTTATTGAATATATAGATTAGAACATTATAATTTAATTTTAATATTTTTCAATATGATAGTAAGATGTTTTTTTTCGCTTATCTAGTGGGTTTTTTTATTTTAACTTGTAACCCTAAAGTAAAAAAATAATAACTCACATTTTTAATTAAATCTGACTTACCTTTAAATCTTATATATTATTGCAAACATTCTATTGACCTCTTTACTTCAAAGGTATAATTAAAAAGAAAGGAGAAAATTATGAATTTATCAAAAAAGAGTCAAGAGAAAATAACTAGTCCTTCTTTTACATTAAAAGCTATTTTTTGGGCATTAGTAGTAGTTTTTGTTTTTATGATGAGTTATTTTGTTAT
>Ga0114919_10004576_pt1 | contig 11093 bp, 10 predicted proteins | sample BlataG_FD_88682 | JGI IMG/M metagenome (GOLD analysis project Ga0114919, IMG submission 88682) | Deep subsurface microbial communities from Black Sea to uncover new lineages of life (NeLLi) - Black_00105 metaG | ecosystem: Environmental > Aquatic > Marine > Oceanic > Sediment | place: Atlantic...
GCGAAAACATTTGGCACATAAACCCCCATAGTACCACCGCAAAGGGGTACCCAGTTTCTCGCGATTATCTGTGAGGCATCCGCGAACGTGATCAGAGTTATCATAAGGTATTCCGATCTCAGACGTATGGCGGGAAGAGCTATAACCCATCCTATAGCAGCTCCGAAGATCAAGCTTACGGCCATCGTAAGTAGGAACAGAGAGATGCCAAGGAGAGGCCTATCCGTGAGGAAATCTTTTAACACGTATTGCACGTTGTACGGATTATTGTAGACCCAGTCATAATTTGATGCATATTCTCTGATGGGTTCCCCAGCGTTTTCAGCAATCCAGAGGGCTAGTCTCAGCGTGAAGACGCTAGCAGCGAAACCGCCGACGATAACCTGCACCGCGCATCCCATGTTTGGTATTCCCGCATTCCCGTACTGGAAGTTTAGTGCCATGGCGACGATAACGAATATCCCAAAATACATCGCGATGTCAATTATAATCCTACTGCTCACAGCGAATACCATGGGTCCCATCATGCTTAGCATATCAATTCTCACGACTCCCTTTTCTCTTATAAATGGAACTAAACTTTTCCCAGACATCAGAGTTCTGCAAACGAACAAATAAACCGTGCAATCCTCGGGGCTCAATTAATAAGATGACGATCATAAATATCATCGGAACCAGGGGGCGGTATTCACCTATCCATAGCTGGCGCACCCCGCCGACACGGAGGTTTTGAGCCCAAGTTGTTATTAGAATCTCGGAGAGTCCCACTCCTAATCCTCCAACTACCGCCCCATAAATTGTATTAAGCCCCCCGAGCATGCTACCCGCCATTATGCTTGTGATAATGAGTGAACCCGTATTCGGGTTGCTCATAAACCAGAGGGGAAGCATTGAACCAGCCAAACATGCCAAGCCACCGGTGAGGAACCAAGAAAACATTTGGATTCTATCCGTGTCAATGCCAAGCACAGATGCGAGCTCCGTGCTCTCAGAGGTGGCTCTCATGGCTATGCCTATCTTAGTTCTTGTAAGCATATAATGGAGAGAAACCACCGTAAAAATACAGATAAAGACCGATACGGGGAAGATGCCTTGATAGCCTCCAAATTTGAAGTCAGCGTCTTTAAGCAGGAATCCCAGTGCATAGGTCTTGTATACGCTACGTAGCCAATAGGCGTAGATGTAGAGGGCTGCCGTCAATAAGATCTGTATTGCCAATGTGGATATCGTAAGCACAATGGTGCCCCGTCCCATCTTAGATAGCACCGATATAACGAGTTTGAAGATTATGACACTTATTATCCCACCCACGATGAATGATATGGGGAAGCCTATGTATGGAGAATAGCCAAGAATCTTTGATATGGTGTAAACCACGTATATTCCAATACCCGCATATGTACCATGTGCGAAGTTTGGAATCTTCGCCGTCATATAGGTAAGCGTGAATCCTATGCTGAGTATCGATATCAAACAGGCATAGACGATCGCGCTCATCCAAATAGTTGGAATAATCATCTAATCACCTTAACTAACCCTACGAAATTATTTATAATATTTTCCCTTAATGATAGCTTAAAAAAAAATCATGTAAAAAGTTTTATATAAACAAGTATCATAATCTACTCCGATCAAAATGGAGCAAAAACAGACGACTTTGGTAATAGCAGCAATCATAGCGCTTGTTGTAGGTGGAGTTGTGGGATACACAATGGCGCCAACCAAAACCATTGAAACGACAACAACTATACCGATAAACCCGCTCGATGGCATGGTAATCAGGATAGCGGAGATAGCATCGAATACCGATGCCTTGGAAACCTTGACCCCTTTCGTAGAAGAGATAATTGTGCCTGATATCAATGACTTCTTGGACTTACTCGGATATGACATATCCTACGAGATCTTGATAGATGACGCGGCATCCAATGAGGCGATACACTTTGAAAAGGTACAGTCCTTCCAGGCTATGGGCGTGGACCTTATCGTTGGCGGCCGCTGGTCATCTCAGGCAGAGATGGCGCTCTCATACGTTAACGAGAATGACATGCTCTTATTCAGCCCATCCTCTACTTCTCCGCTTCTCGCCTTCCCAGATGACAACCTATTCAGAATGTGCCCGACAGACTTCGTGCAGGCCCCAGCAGTTGCCGAGATGCTATCAAGTTGGGGAATCGAGGCCACCCTCGTAATACATAGAAAGGACGCATGGGCAGATGGAATATACAACATATTTAAGACAGAGTACCCCGAGCGCGGTGGCACGATATTAGGAGAAATCGGATATGCCGGTGAGGTGATAGAGTTCAGCAGCTACATGCAGACAGCCGATAATATAATCACGGAGGCAATCGCTGAGTACGGCCCTGAGAAGGTGGCTGTCCTCATCATAAGCTTCTCTGAAGGCGCAACCATGGTATCCCAGGCCGCAGATTACCCAAATCTTATGAGCGTATACTGGTTTGGCACAGACGGCACGACCTTCGAGCCTCGTCACCTAGACGACGCCCCGAAGGTATCCGCACACATAAAACTCTTCTCAACACTCGCCGCGCCTGGATACTCTTCAAAGTACTCCGATTTATCCGTGAGATACCGGGCCACTACGGCTAGAGATATGGGTTTCTACGAAGCAGCGGACTATGACGTTAACTGGGTGCTGATGAATGCAATTCTTGAAGCAGGTAGCCAAGACGCCCACGAAGTCATACCCCTGATTCCGACGATATCAAACAACATGTACGGAGCGAGTGGCTGGTGCAAGCTTAACTCGGACGATGACAGGGACATAATCAGCTATGACATCTGGGGCATTGATTACAAGGCAGGCGAGCCGGCTTTCGTCAGGTACGGGGTATTTGATGGCGCCAGCATGAAGGTTTCTTGGGATACATCTCTCGTAACACCGGGTTCGCAGATACCTGAATGGGTTCCATAGCCTGACCTATTCTCCCCTACTTTTTTCACCCTATTTTTTACATGCATAGGTTTAAGGAACTATGTGCTTGCGCACCTTCAGCGCGCGTGCAACGAAGGAATTAATAGCTAAAAACTCTAATAATCAGAATTGAAAATAGTTGAATCATGCAAAAACTAGGTCTGAACTTTTTGAGAAAGTCAGCGATGAGAACCTAATTCTATTTTACCGCGAGGAAATTAAGAGAATAGATGAAGGCGAGAAGGCAACGAAACTCCTCTCGCCTCGCGTAACAAGGAGACTCCTCGATCTTGGCATCCTCGTGCGTTCATGGCAGAATGCACTAATCATTGGAGAAAAAGGCAGATATATAATGGATATACAAAGGAAAGCATGATGCGCGCTCGAGGAATTCAATGATAAAAACGTATGAAAAAACACATGCCTGCTCTGAGTGTGGAAGCAGAAAAATAATCCAAGACGGCGGATCAGGTGAAACCATCTGTGAAGGCTGTGGCTTAGTCATCGCAGAGCCCACCATCAACACGGGCCCGGAGCGGAGGGCATTCACCCTGAAGGAGATCGAGAATAGAACCCGAACCGGACTGCCCGTTCGATTCTCACTTCCCGACATAGGACTCTCGACAACGTTCCATCCTGTAGAGGCTAAAGGTGAAACAAGGTATGAGATGTACCGACTCAAGAAATGGAACGAAATATCTAATAAAAACACTCAAAGAAATAATCTATCCGTAGCAATGCTTGAACTGGACAGTCTCTGCTATAGGCTGAATCTCCCTAAAACGGTCCAAGAAGGAACGGCGATAATATACAGGAAGGCACTAAAAAGGGGGCTCGCACAGGGAAGAAGCATTTCACCCATGATCGCAGCCTCCCTATACACCGTGTGCAGGATGAACCAGATCCCCAGAACCATCGACGAAGTCTCACGTCACAGCCAAATTGACAGGAAGCAAATCGCCCAATACTACAGAATGCTGATCAGGGAGATGGATCTTCGTATGCCCGTTCCCAAGGCCAAGTACAGGGTTTCGAGGATAGCATCAGTGGCAGGGCTCAGCGAGAAAACTCAACGAAAGGCCCTCGAGATTCTTGGGGAGGCGGAAAGACTCAAGATAACGGTGAGTAAGTCCCCCATGGGAATGGCTGCGGCAGCTCTCTACCTGGCATGCGTGATGAACGGTGAGAGCCGCACCCAGAAGATGCTGGCAGAGGCGTCAGGTGTCTCCGAGGTCACCATAAGAAACCGCTACAAGGAGCTGAGAAATTCCTTGGACCTGGATATGTTAAAACTTGAAATAGGATGAGATGAGTCACCTCTGGTAGATGACCTCGTTTTCAGTGAGGATGGAGACCATCTTCTCGACGGCTTCGTGGACCTGCCCCTCCCTCTTGGCCCCCGTGATCACGAGTTTCCCTGACCTGAATATCAGTATGACCACCTTGGGCTCCTCCATCCTGTAGATCAGGCCGGGGAACTGCTCCGGCTCGTACATCACGTTGTCCAGGATATCTGAAGCATCCTCGAGGTCGACCACGCCTCCGACATCCGCGGTGCCGACCATGTTCACGATATCTATCTTCGGACTCCCCCTGATTATGAAGCCCTCCTTCTTCAGCTCCCTCACCACCTTCCTCACGGCGCTAATGGCCATCTTCTCCGACTTCGCCCCGGTGCAGACCATCTTCCCCGTGCTGAAGATGAGGGTCGCAGTCTTCGGCGTCTTCAGCTTGAAGACGAGGCCCGGGAACCTCTTGGGCCTGTACTCGGCGTTCCTGAAGACCTTCATGATGGCGAGGAGGTCCATCTTCTGGCCGAGGGTCGCGACAGCCACCACATTCTGTATCTCAACATCATTCTTAGTTCCCTCGCTCACTTCTCAGCCCTCCTCTCCCCTCTCCTCCCTGAGCCGCCTCATCAGATCCCTGTAGACCAGGTAGTCATTGAGTAACATTATCCCGAAGAGAAGTCCGAACACCAAGACGAGGACGAGCAAAACCCAGAGAAAAGTAGGTGTCGAAGCCAGATATCAGCCCTCCTTATCCCATTCCCCCGAAAGAACCTTAACTCTTTCGCAAAAAGAAGGGAAGAACACGAAAGAAAGACTGAACTACAAAATCGAAAGGCTCCCCGACTCTACCTCGGAGAAGAGCTAGGCAAACTGACTCCCCACACCACTACTTAGTCATGCTCAGCATGTGAGATAGTGTGATAACTCACGGATTCGCTTTTTAGGGGTTTTCATCGCCTTTTAAGGGTTTTATTGTTTAGAAAAGTATAAAAACAACCCTTTTACTAATTTCCATAGATTTAGAGGTTTAAAACACGTGGCCAAAATAGGTACTAGCATGAGGATGAAAAGCGACATACTCCGCTGGATAGACGAGAAGGTCAATGAATGCGTATTCGCGAGTAGAACCCACGCTGTCGAGTACGCCGTAAGGCAGTTGATGAATCGGGAGCGACTCCAAAGAAACTAAGCATTTCAACGCAATGCATCGTGATATAACATATATAAACAAGTTTCTGAGAGTATCAATCGAAACGAAATGGTAAAGTTTGAAGACCTAGAGATAGGACTAATAGATGTGGAAGAGGGGATAAGGCTGACCCTCGATAAGGAGCCATTAGACGAGCTCGCTGCCTCAATCGCACTGCATGGAATCCTACAGCCCCTCGTAGTAGAGCCCGGCGACGAGGGAAGATACAAACTTCAAATAGGAAAAAGGAGAATGGCCGCCGCGAAAATGCTTGGCCTGGAGAAGGTCCCTGCCATGGTCCTCGAGGGCCCCCTAAACCCTGAGGACTCCCTCGCCATGAGACTAGTCGAGAACATTCACAGGGAAGATCTAGACCCCTTGGACGAGGCCGAGGCCTACTCGACCCTGAGAAAGATGGGAACAAAGGTCTCCGAGATAGCACGCCTCGTGGGAAAGGAGAGGACCTACGTATCGCACTCCATGAGGCTGCTGAAGCTACATCCCAAAGTTATGGAGGCCGTCAGGCATCAGGATATCCCCAGGGAGCATGCCCTCACCCTCCTTAGACTGGAGCCTTCCCAACAGATCGCCTTAGCTGAGGAGGTCATGGAGAAGGGGCTGACGATGGTGGAGACCAGGGACAAGGTAAGAGGGCTCCTCGGGAAGGAGCTGAAGTGGCGCCTCGTACCCATAAGAATAGAGCCAGCAGTCTACGACAGGCTTGTAACTATTGCACCCGACGGAGACGTATCCAAGCTACTGAAGCAAGCCGTTGAGAACCTCCTACAAGGCATTCCACAATAATCTTTTATTTTTCCTTAACTATTATGGTGCGGTGTTTGAATGGTTGAAGTACTGAAAGGAGTGCATGCAATCGACCTCACAGAGGGCGACGGGCTGGGCCTAGAGGCCTGGCTGCTCAACAGTCCTGAAGGTCTAATACTCATCGACACGGGTATGAGGGAGTCGGCATTCGACAGGATCGGGGCCGAGCTTGAATCCATCGACAAGTCCTAGAGTGACATAGAGAAGATACTGATCACCCACAAGCACGGGGATCATGTGAGAAACCTCGCGAAGGCAGTGGAGCTCTCAGGGGCTGAAGTCCTGTCCCACGAATACGAGGCTCCCCTGATAAAGGAGTCCACGGGAGTCGATGTGAAGGGCTTGAAGCACGGAGAGGTCTTAGACTACCTCGGTGGCATCGAGGTCATCCATATCCCGGGCCACTCCGAGGGGAACGCAAGCTACTATCTACCCGCCGTGAAAGCCATCATCGCTGGAGACGCGATATTCGCCGACGACGACGGGAAAATGGAGACGCCCCCCGAGAGGTACTGCCTCGACGCAGACCAGGCCGCACGTGAGATCAAGCGTCTCTTGGACTACGACTTCGACGCGATACTGCTCACCCACGGCAAGAACACGATGACAGGCGCCAAGGAGAAGGTCAAGGCCCTCTGCAAGTAGATATTCCCCATCTTTTTTCTGGTAATAGTTCACGAATTGACTTTCTACGTTATGCTCCTCTTTGGTTCCTTCACACCAATAGCGAAGATGGCTGCACCGATTATACCAGCGACCATGGAGATTTGAAAGGGTAATTGTGGGCTGAACGTTGCCCAGAGATACCCCCCTATCAACGACGCAGGCGCCCCAACAAACCCAGCCAACGTGCTAATAGTACCCATCACAGTTGCACGATTCTCCATAGGTACTAGATCCGCGATCAAGGCGTTCCAAGCTGGTCCCCCTGCGAAACCCATTGCCCCTCCTCCCAGGGCACCCCCGATGCTGTTCGTACACCTAACTAGGAAGAACTGCTGGAAGGTGGACGAGAGTGTGATGCCGAAGAGCGTCAAAGGCGCGACTATTCTTGAAATGAGAATCATAGGCTTTCTGCCGAAGCGGTCTGAGAGTATCCCTCCCGGGAATGACAGGGCTGTGGCAATGACCGCCATTATCGTCTGTACGAATCCCAACTGGGTGTTTGTCAAGCCTATGACATCGATTGCGTATACTGGGATAAACTCCATGACCATCCGAGATCCGAAGCTCCCAATGATGGCGACTATTATCATTACCTTGATCGCCCTCGGGAACTTAAAGTCGGGTTTCAACTGGGCAAGCAGGCCTCTACCTGACTGCATCCTCGGTCTACTTTTCTGGACGAGAGTTTCAGTTATGATCCTCGACCGGACGATGGTGATAATGACGCCCACGATGGCGGCGGCTATCAGGAAGACCTTGGCCCCCTCCCTGTAGCCCATCTTATCCATGACTATTCCCCCTATCATCGGCGAGAAAATCCGAGGCATCGAAGTTATCATCCTGTAAGCGCCGTACCCGGCTCCCCTCTCACTCTCCGGGAGGCTGTCCGCTATGATAGCGTTGAAGGCGGGCATGTAGATACTCGCGGCTCCCTCAAGGATCAGCGCGGGAATCACGTGGGTCCAGTGGGTGGCGAAAAGATAGATTAAAGGCGCGAAGATCCTCAGCGTAGTTCCGTATACAATGATATTTCTTCGTCCAAATTTGTCGGCCAGAATTCCTCCGGGCAGTTGGAAGAGTAGCTGCTCCGAAGAGGTCAGCATCGAGAGCATTCCAATTATGTATATTGTGGCTCCAAGCTCCTCCTTGAGATACATGACCCGAAACGGGCGCCACCCCGAGTTAGCGACACTCCAGAGGGAGGTGGTCAACGCTATCCCTAGGATGTTCCTGTTTGAGAAAACCGTCTTGATGGTTTTTATGTAAGACTCTGCCATTGTTTAATCTCCTTAGAGTGTCTCCATATGCGCTATTTAATTTAATGTTTTCTACGAAAGCGCTAAAAGCACACTTCCTAGAGGGAGACTTGCTCTCTTAGCTGCGCGCGCTATCCATTCTTATTATAAAAAACTTTAAAGATAGATATGATAATGATATGGAATTAATATGGTCGTCATCAGAAAATCAGAAGAGATGGAATATGTCTTAGTTACTGATGTGGGTAGCACAACAACCAAGGCTCGTTTATTCCACAAGAAGGGGGAGGAGTGGCGCTTTCTCGTAGCTGGTGAAGCACCTACGACGGTGGAGGCCCCTTACGAGGATGTAACTATGGGCGTTCGGAACGCCGTCAGAGAGGTCGAAGAAGTCACGGGGCAGAGGATACTCTCCCCTGATGGAAGTGGCATAGTGGTCCCCTACGACGGGGAGAGAGGTGTTGATCTGTACTGCACAACGAGCAGCGCCGGTGGAGGCCTACAGATGATGGTTGTCGGCCTGATCAGTTCGATGACCGCAGAAAGCGCGAATAGGGCCGCCTTAGGTGCCGGAGCCATTGTCATGGACATCCTCGCTGAGGACGACGGACGAGAACCTTTCCAGAAGATCAAGCAGATCCGTAGTCTACGCCCAGACATGATCCTTCTAGCTGGTGGAACAGACGGGGGCGCGATAGAACAAGTCCTTTCCATTGCCGAGCTGATTAAGGCATCTGAACCGAAGGCTCGGCTTGGGGCGTCATACAAACTACCATTCGTTTACGCAGGGAACAAGGATCTACGATCTCATATAACCGAGATGATAGGTGATTCCTTCGCTCTGGATATCGTGGATAATATTCGTCCAGTTCTAGAGATGGAGAATACTGATCCCGCTAGGACGGCCATTCACGAGCTCTTCATGGAGCATGTCATGAGCCATGCGCCGGGTTATTCAAAGTTGATGACTTGGACCGACGTAGACATCATGCCTACCCCCGCGGGAGAGGGGTTGGCTATACAATTGATAGCAAACACCTACAAACAAAATACATTAGGCGTAGGATTGGGCGGTGCAACAACAAATGTATATTCGATTGTAGATGGAAAGTTTGTCCGCAGTGTTAGCGCTAACTTAGGAATGAGCTATAGTATCTGCAATGTACTGAAAGAGGCCACCATGGAGAACATCATGAGGTGGATTCCATTTGACGTGGACCCGGATGTTCTCGGGAGCCAGCTTTCAAACAAGATGATCAGACCCACAACTATTCCTCAGACTCTTAAGGATCTAATCATTGAACACGCGGTTGCACGTGAAGCCCTCAGACTGGGTTTGAATCACCATAGAAGTATAGCTACAAGATTGAAGGGCGTCCAATTGAAACGGACAATATCTGACATGTTCGATCAAGAAGTCGCTCAGTCCTACATAGACATGATGAAGATAGAAATCATAGCTGGTACTGGTGGTCTACTGAGCCACGCCCCGAGGAGGGCCCAATCTCTCATAATCCTGACAGATAGCTTTCAGCCTGAGGGCATAACTAGGATCTATCAAGACAGCGTCTTCATGATGCCCCACCTTGGCGTTTTCTCCACAGTATATCCAGAAGCAGCATGGGAGATATTCGACAAAGACTGCCTGGTGCGCCTCGGAACAGTCATAGCCCCCCGTGGAACCGCAGCAGAGGGTCAGGAAGTGATGCATGTTGAGATGGAGATGCCGGACGGCTCAACAAGGGAGGAGACCGTAAAGTTCGGGGATATTTTGCAGATACCTCTTCCAATCGGCTCTGAGGCGAATGTAACCATCATACCAAATAAGGGCTTTTACATCTGGGAAGGGCATGAGAAGGAATATACAGGTAAAATTTTAGGTGGAGAGGCAGGAGTTATTTTAGACGGAAGGGGCAGACCTCTTGAGATTCCTGTGGAAGCCGAGAAAAGGAGGGAGACGCTAATGAAGTGGATCAAGGTCTTGGATCTATATCCGAAGGATGGACTTGATAAAATACTTAAGGAGATGAGGTAGATATGACTGAAAAAGAATCTAAACAAGCATATGCATATACCCCCGGCCTGAAAGTTAAAAGAATAGAAGTTGTCTCTAAAGAGAGGAAGCTGCCTGTATCCGGTGAGGTCCTTGTAAAAAAGGGAGATAGGGTAGATTACAACAAGGTTGTCGCAGAGGCCTTCCTTCCGGGTGATCCCTCCGTAGTCAAGGTCGCCATTCATCTACAAATCGAAGCCAATGAGATCTATAACTACATGGTCAAGAAGGTAGGGGACCATGTGAATGAAGGTGAAGCCATAGCCAAGTATCGCGGCTTTTTTGGACTCGTGAAGAAAGACATAAATTCTCCAGTATCGGGCATTGTTGAGTCCATATCCGGAGCAACGGGCCAGGTAATAATAAGAGGGGAGCCTATTCCAGTAAATATAGACGCCTACATCCCAGGAGAAGTCATACAGGTTAATGAAAGGGACGGAGTCGTCATTCAGACAAGGGCAGCTATAATACAGGGTATCTTCGGGGTGGGCGGAGAGACCCATGGGCGTTTGAAAGTCATAGCGAAACATCCCGATGAAGTACTAACAGCCGACATGTTGTCCCCGGACGACAAAGGACGCATCTTGGTAGGAGGCTCACTGGTGACCCTCGATGCTCTTAGAAAGGCAGTAGAAATTGGAGCTGCGGGGATTGTTGTCGGTGGAGTCGGACACCTTGATCTTAGAGAATTCATGGGAAGAGACCTTGGAGTAGCTATAACGGGGCAGGAGAAACTTGGTATAATCCTCATTATAACAGAAGGCTTCGGTCAGATGGTCATGTCTGATATGACGTATAACCTGCTTAAAGACTTCGATGGAAAGATGACCCACATAAATGGCACAACACAGATCAGGGCGGGTGTCCTCAGGCC
>Ga0114919_10004579_pt1 | contig 11088 bp, 7 predicted proteins | sample BlataG_FD_88682 | JGI IMG/M metagenome (GOLD analysis project Ga0114919, IMG submission 88682) | Deep subsurface microbial communities from Black Sea to uncover new lineages of life (NeLLi) - Black_00105 metaG | ecosystem: Environmental > Aquatic > Marine > Oceanic > Sediment | place: Atlantic...
AAGGGAGCGCGTCTTACTCGCATTAGCAACAGACCTTGCCTTGCGAATTTCAGATTTCCGCAACATCAAAAAAACCGACTTACCAGAATTAAACATGGAACCACCTATCCCCTTCGATGTAATGACCAGTAAGGAAAATGTTGTAGCTCATGGTTTTCTCAGTGCTGAAACTGTCGAATTACTAAAAATTTATCTCAAATCGATAAGGGACGTGGACAACCCGTATCTATTCCCAAGCAATGGCAAAAAAGCTAAGAGTGAAGATAGAATCAACAGCTGGTTAAGAAAACTTGCTGAAAAAGCAAAGATACCTACTCGTGGAAAGCGGTTGTCATTTCATTGTTTTCGGAAGATGTTTTTGAGCGCGTGCATTGATTCCGGCGCTGGGTTGACCGCGGGCAAAAAGATGTGTGGAAAAGCCATACCCATTAGCGATGACACGTATCTGACAACCGTTCAACTGCGGAAGAAGTTCATCCAGCTGAAGGGAATGTTAGCAATACAGCGTACACTGAAACCAGAAAATAAAGAACGATTAGAAAAACTCGAAACCGTCATCACACAAATGCAAAAAGAAAACATTTCCAACAAAACAATAGCAGAAGTAATGACGAAGAGAGTAACCGAATTAGAGAAGAAACTAAAGGAGCAGCTACTTGAAGCTCAAGAACGCAGTAAACAGTTAGATCAGCTTGAACCCTTGCAACACGAACTTGCAGGCTTGAAACAGAAATATGCACATTTGGAATCCGTTTATGAAGTTATGGCACAATTGTACAAACAACTTGACCGCGAAGAGCTTGAGAAAACGATCCGCGGGATAATGCAGAAATTAAGACAGGAAGAAAGCTGAGGCTTGCATAGCACAAGGTGCGCGCGCACTTGAAAAGCCAATGTAAAACGATGGAAAAATGTAAACAAAAACTGTAAAATCCCAAATTCTGATGATTTCACCTAAAAGACAATGGTCAACATTGGAAAAAAAGTTGACTCAACCTTGCGATTTTTGACAACTTAGAAATTAACTCTGATTCGCTCATTTTGAGCTTCTTTTTTTGATTTAGGTCTGACTTCACGAGTATAAGGTTGAGTAACGGTTTTTCAACGGTTGATGAAACCTTGATTTTACCATACATTTGTTTGACTTAATGGTGCACTTGGGTCAGAACAGAGGAGTGACTCCAAGGAAAAAAAGATAAGGCTCCTAGAGGAAATCAGAATGAGAAACCTCAGAATCAGACCAAGGTTCACAAGTCAGGAAATCAGCTTTGAACCTGATACATTTAAACACACGCGCGCTTGACAATTACCTCATTTTGGTTAGATTGTAGTGGCAATTTGGGCATTCATAGAATGACCTTCTATGACCTTTATGCCTCTTTTCCCTCATTTCGGAATCACATCTAGGACACAGCATTTTCGCATTTCCTCTCGTAAAATTTTGTAAAGCTTTTCATCTAGTTTCTCCTTTCAGTTGCGCGCGCGCCTTAAGGTACCTTTAAAGCACGCTTAAAAAACTTTAAAAATAATCACCAATGAGTTGTCATTTATGAGTCAAATTCAACCATGGATGCATGCATGCATTTTATGAGTATTTTTGCTTTGAGCAAAAAGGTATTTTGCGTTCTCTGAGTAGTTGTTTTCCTTCAGTGTTTAAAGGAATTCCACACATCTTAACTCCATCCGCAACCACTACAGCATATTGGTCATTGCTTTCTTCAGCACGCTTACTCATTAAGAAAATCTGCTTCTTTGTGTGACTTCTCTCCAACGAATCTGGAGTTTCAACTTCAACTATGGTCAACGGTTCATCACTACATACACACGTCAAATCTGGTTGGACATGACCAATGTTGCAGTGATCGACACACTTGCAATCTGAAAATGCATTCTTAACTTGTTTAATCGCTTTGCCGTGCAATTTTGTTCACTTTAATAATTTATATGTTGTTGATTGGATATAAGAGCTACCCCGAACAGAAACTAACCCCCCCTACTCTCTGGAACAATTTTTCTGAGAAAAGCCTATTTTTCCTCTTTTCTTGCGTCTTTGAGAGACTCTTCAAAAATTTTCTCTAGCTCTTCTATTGCTTTGGATTTCTTCGGTTCTTTTGGTCTTGTTGGCTCATAATAATAACCGTCACCCATTCTTGACCCTCAATAATATAATGGAAAAATAGACTTATCAGCTTTCTTATCTTATATACGACTCCTTACGATATTTAAAGCTAAGGATTCCGAAATAGAAACTTTCGCTTTCTTCGGATTTCCAAAAGACCGCTGTGCTACAATAATGCTCCCCACAATAGCCTACTTAGAAGGATCCACAAGTCTGGAAAGAGTAGTCTACTGCCTCTATGACAGGAAAACTCTTAAAATCTTTGAACAAACACTGGAACTTCTAATCTCAAAACATTGATGGATGAAACGGGGATACCTCGTTAATCTGTTGGGCAACCCCGTTTTTTCTGATGCTTTCTCGCCTTGAGTAGATGCTTTGAGCCCCATTCTAGGGATAACAGTCCCATTCTCGACCGTAATTGCTTACGATAGTGACTATGTCGAATATGTCGATTCGACCTCCAGGGTAGGCTAAGTCTGCTCCGGGGAACCAGTTTGAATCCGGTACACTGATTCCTTGGCTACCGTACGCGCTAACTGACCGCACAACATCGAAGATGTCGATCTTGCAGCAACCATCACCCTTCTTGATAAAGTCTACCTCGCCAAGTGGTGGAGTATCCATCGGATAGTATGGGTTCTGCTTCAACGAGAGGTAACCATCTGATCCAGGCACGAAGTCGACAGCATAGTACATGCCTGCACCTTCAAAAGCGTCTTGCCAAGACAAGCCCCCAGGATAGTAGCCATGAGCATCATTAGTCGCCAAGTATGTTAGATCTATCCTAGCGCCTAAGTATGCAGGGTTGATTATTCGCACATCCGCGTTGTGTGGCCCATCTGGATCCACATATATGTCATAGTCTGTGCCGAGGACTAGTGGTGTACCTTCTGATTCAGCGCTGAGCACATAGAAGACTGGCTCTGTGCAACTTACGTATCCTGTGGATGCATCAACGGTAAGAGTCTCAGTGACTGTTTTGCTAAGATTACCCTTATTGTACCAGTTGAAGGATTTTATGCTCGTAGCACCCAGGTACGTGTTCCAGTAACCTGGTAGGTTCCATAGGATCTGGATTGTGCGTGAGTCGAGGATACGGACAGTCTTAATGTCTATGACGCCATCGTTGTTCCACGCGTCGTCCAGCTGGTATTCATACCAGATTGAGGCGTAGTGGTGGGTCATATTGGCATGTTCTAGTTGGTTGCCCGTTACAGGCTCAATGAACCAAGCATCATCTCGGTAGGTTTGAGTGACGTTTGATTTGATTGTTGCATCGTCTGGGTCAGTCCATGTATCAACTGTCCAGTTAAGGACGTAACCGGGCTGATCAATTGATTGGTCGTATGGATGTACGTCCATACCGCTGTATAGATCCATTCTAGATAAGCATTGGTGGTCATATTGCCAGCTTGAATAGATCTTGTTCATAGCATCTGGTGCATGGGCAAGTCCGCATCTAATTGGGTCACCTAGCACCTTATAGGCGTTCATTAACATGTAACGATTTATAGGTCCAATTTCCTCAGCGTTAACTACACCCAGCAAATCGCTGCTCCAAGCACAGAAGCCTTTAGGACTAAACAAGGGAATTGTAATATACATCTCACACCAACCGTATCCCAACAATTTCTTAGTGTTCTCCCCTAACTCATCGTAACTGGCAGGAAGGCGCGCTTTGAATAAAAGCTGATCTAATATGGGGTAGTTTGGCCCACCATCACACCGAAATCCAGTAACGTAATTTGACGACCAGGGTTCATATGGGGTTCTGTATAGACCATATAATGTTAATGAAGGGAATCTTCCAAGGCTCCATCCACTTGTATATAAGTGGTAATCCAAGTTATCCATAACTCTAGGGTAAAGCACTGCTGAGGAAGCTTCAAACTGGTTCACTGGTATACCCTGTTTCCTGAGGTTGTCACAATGGTGTCTTCCTGCGCAGAGGCGTCTAAGGTCATCTGTTCGGATACAATAGATTAGTGGATCTAGGTCTTGTCCTGGTTTCTGCGGGTGATCTGGAGGATAAGTTCGAAGAAACTCTGCTGAGCCTGGGCATGACGGGTCATAATGTGGGTTGGGGGTTATCCCCTGAGTCCACCCGTCAGAGTCCAAGATGGAGGCTGCTTGTGCAGGATCGAATTCCGGGCCTGTGCCATCTTCATACCAGCACGAAGTGTTTCTCCAGCCCCTCTGCACATACGCGATCGGCTGGTCAATCCTGTCAGCAATGCCACCGCAACAGTGTGAAACGACGTAGGTTTTGTTTATCAGTAGTGTGAGTGCTTTTCTGAATTGGGCGCCTTGGATGCCATATGTAGGTGATTGTGTACCTCGATAGCTTGGAATCGTACAATTGTTATTTATGTCAATCTGATACATACCTCGATCACCTACGCCGCCGAGAACAATGTTTGAGTCAGCAATCGCATCAGCATACAAATCTGTTGTGATCCTATCACCAACTATGTCAACCTCACCAGCCTTCAACGCTGCGTATGCCGCCTCCAGATCTTCGTAGAATTTGATGATGAGATCTTCTGTTCGAGGACCTTTGTCCGACATCACTTCCATAGTGCTAGAAGCGTTTACAAAGGCTGCAGTTAGTAAAATGAAGGTTAATGCTGGGAAGACTATTCTACAGCTTATGTTCAAATGATCTCTCTCCCGGGATAATCCGCGCTCCCTAAACTAGGGCGAGACACAATGGTATTTAAGAATTAGGGAACATTCTTCTATGAAACAGCGCGCATGTAGACTCTTGCATGTACAGTCTATAAGAAATGCCTGCATAGATATAATGAACCTGTCTAGTTGTGCGCGCATTGGTGACTCAGCAAAAGCCGCCTTGAAGGACTCTGCAGCCTCAGAGCTTAGAGAAGTCTTGCTCTTGATGGGCGAGTAGTGTTTGGCGCTGTCTTTCTAAGAGGTAGTTCACTATCCAGATATTTCTGACCGTACATCTTTCTGATTTTCAGGTATTTCACTGAGTCTCTTTCGAATATGCTGATTTCCCCTTCAAATAGGTCAGGAATTGCTTGAACTTCCTGTGGAAGGTGCATGTAAGGGTTCATCACTGCGAGAGTAGTGAAGCCCTTTGACTTCAAATCTGGGATAAGACTGGTCAGCCATCTTCTTGTGTGGACAGCACCATGTTGCAGAAGAACATCGGATACTATTTCTATGCAAGCTCTTCCTTGACCATCTTGCGAAGTCGGCAATGTGCGGAGTATTGATATTAAAGCAATGTTTATCTCAGTTAAATTTTCTACACCTTTCAACTTGAATACGTTTGGAAGAGCCTCAATGATTGTGTCTGCTCGAGGGTTGCACAGGAAAAGATAGAAGTTTGACTGAAACTTCTCTGCAAGTCTCTTCACTCCTCTCGCTTCAACAGTTATATAAAGGGTAAGTTGACCACTTCTTGCTCCTCCTTCCAGAAATCTCCGGATCAACATGTCTCTCTCATCGCAGGAAATCGAGGTCAATATGACAGCGTAGTTATGAGGAATTCCACCGAGTAGCAAGCTGTCGAGTTTGCCATATCCTGTGTTGATGCGACCAGGAAGAATATTTTCTGAAACTTCAATCGTCTCCGGTCCGAGTTCAAAGAACGTCTCATGTCCCATACCATTCAAATAGCCAATCCTTGGCTTCAACGCAAACACCCCCCGGTCTAGAACTCTTAAACTTAGCCTAATCTCTTCTTTCTTGTCGGGATCAAGTCTTTTCCTATTCATATTCAATCGGTTATTATCAAGGTGACAGTAATCTGGCTTGGCAACAAGCTCGGAGTTTACTGGAAGCATTTCCTCAATTACTGTTAGGAAGATAGGTGTTCTTCCTTCATTGACCACTTCGATTCGAAGGTTTATAGTTTCACCAACTCTTCCTGTTCTTGATTCAAGAATCAGCTTCGCCTGCAGACCATCGCCAGACTTTGCTTCTAGAAGCTGTTCTACTACCGGTAAAGGCACTCTCATGTAAACCTTATTTCCCACTAAAACCACATCTTCTAGGGCGTTCAGCCTCTTCATGACAAAGTTGAGTCTCTCACTCAACTCTTCTACTGATGATACATTCTCTTCCTTATTCAACAACGACGCTTCCTCTGGTGGCTTTACATTAGTGGCTAGTTCTCACTATTTTGGGAAATCAACCTTTTAAGCCTTGAACTTCGTCAACACCACACATATTCCTTGCGGTAGTGACTAATCACCAAGTTTGGTGACAATGAAAGCTTGCAGGGTGGAGGGACTCGGCAGCATTTTTCATTCAATAATCTGCCCTGCAAGAAGCTAGTTTGACGTTATTGCAAAGCTTAAATAAGAATCTCCAAGAAGGTAAGTAGGAGACAACAACGTCTATGTCTACTCCCACTTTTGTGAAGAGCGTTGTCAAGACTTGTCTTCGAATTGGTAAAGGCGACAGAGTCATTCTATTCACTTGGCGTCACACACTGGATTTAGCAGAAGCTTTCGCGATAGAATGTAGAAGAGCCGGAGCACAGGTCCTTACTGAATTCGACACTGATGAGGCCTTTTACGATAGAGTCCTCAGCCTACCCTTGGAAGACCTCAAATCCCCTAATCCATTTGGCTTAGCCTTAATGAACATAGCTACGGCTGAAATAATAATCTCAGGACCCGAGAATCCTGAAAGATTGAAGCAAATCCCAGCTGAGAAATGGAGTGCCCTGGCTGAAGCTGACAAACCTTTCCTAGACAAGTTTTTACAAAGAAGGATTCGTGGGGCACACATATCCCTGGGATATGTAACGCCTCAAAGGGCAAAAACTTACGGCTTCAAATACAGCACATGGAAAGAGAGCGTAAACGCCGCTTTAGATGTCAAGTACAAAGGTATGCAGAAATTAGGAAAGAAGATTGCAGGTGCCCTGGAAAAAGCACATGAAGTCCACATTTCAACTGCTAGAGGAACCAACTTGACGTTGACATTGGAAGACAGACAGATCCACATCCATGATGGTGTAGTCGACGAAGAAGACCTTAAGAGAGGAGCAACCTTTGTGGAGCTTCCAAGTGGAACTGTTCAATTTGCCCCCTCAGAAACGGGCGCAAATGGAGAATTCGTGTCAGACATTCCACAACCACAATGGGGCTCGCTAATTCATGACATCAAAATGATCTTTAAGGATGGTAGATTGTTATCTCTGGAAGGAACGAAGAATATTGGAATTCTTAAAGAAAACTGGGAAAAAGCGACAGGAGACAAGGACAGAATAGGAAGGCTTACGTTTGGAATAAATCCGAAGGCTAAGATCGGCTTCGTAAATAGCCCAATCGTCTTGGGAACAGCAACTCTAGGCATAGGTGAAAACAGGGCATTAGGAGGCAGAAACGAGAGTAAATGGAGTTTCGACATCACAACTACAGAACCAACTGTCAAGTTAGACGGAAAGGTAATCATGAAACACGGTAAGTTTTTGATATAGACTTTTGACTCTTTGGAAGCCTCGTCTTCAGTTGTACGCGCGTATTTAAGACTTCATCTCTACTGTCAAATAGACAGCTAAAAACACATAGGTTATCAGAGGGTGATAAGAACCAAGTTGTCCAAAAAAAGATACTTATTAAGCGACAACTCTACGCTACACACCAAAAGAAAGTATGGGTTTGAGTCGCTTTCTTGATCTCCCAAGCGACTCCTATTGTTTTATGGCATCTACAAGCTTTTGACTGCTTTCTTCATGTGGCTTATTGCTTTTTCTTCTAGAGGTTTGACTTCTCTGAGGATTCTTGCGCCTTCAACTCGGTCGTCCAGTTTCATTTCACCATGAAACTTGAACGGAAAGATCTTTGTGAACCGTTCCATCAGCTGTGCCCCTTCCTCATAGATCTTGGCCGCTTTCTCCAGATCTTTCATTTGTTCTCCTGCAAATTTCTTTGCCATTCGTTTCAGAAATTCAGAAGCTATCCATCGACCTTCTGCGACGCAAGCTCCTACGTAGCTGTTGCCCATGTAGTTCTGCTCTTTTTCCGGAAGGTTCACCAGAACGTTTGCCCATTCGTCTAGCGCCGGTGGACCCGCTGCGTAGTTCTTGAGAATTGGCATATTGGCTGTGGCGAAGTTAAGGGCTCTTTCAAGGGCTGCTTGGTTTATTGACGGAGGGTCAAGCTTGACTCGGTCTCGGAAGAAGAAGGCATCGATGCAGCCAGGAGCCTTTAGGTCGTGAAAGGGAATGGGATCTTCATCTTTGTCAGGATTTGATAATCTCCTAAATGTGCTTGTTAGGTATGAGTTGTCTTCGTATCCGTTGACTATTCCGTATTCGGGTACTACTAGTCCCCAGAGTACGACTGGTCTGTCTCTCTTATCTATTTCCCGTTTGATTTTCTCGAACAGCTTCCTCACTATCTCGATCTCTTCAGGAGTAGGTTCGCCTTCCTTAGCCGGATAGGACATCGGGTATTCATAGTGTTCTATGGACCATCCTAGGCTTTCGGTTCCTTTGATTATCTGTTTCCAGGTTTCGGGTGGTAGGGCTGTTGGTCCAGAAGGGCAAGTTTGACCTTTTGAAACGTTTATGATGAATGCGTAGCCTGAGTAGCCTCCTATGTCAACGAGGTCGCAGTCTACTCCTAGTGCTTTGAGAGATCCAGCCATGGCGCCTGTGTAGGATAGCCAACAGTGTTGGTACTCAGCTTTTTTTGTAATTATTTTTTTGTTCAATGGTTTTCCCTCGATTAATCGTTTGGTGTAGCGTCTGCTTAGTTGCTCTTGTCTTTTCTCCTCTCTGTGGGATGATTCTTTGTAGACTGTTGCAGCTGCATTTAGTAGTTCTTTGCCGTCATCTGTTAGGCGGTATTCTCCTCTGGCTGCTTTTGAGAGGAGTCCTTTCTTCATTAGGAGTTTCAGGTGGTTGGCTAGGGCAGTCTTTGAGAGTTTTGTGTGTTGCATCAGCTTCGCGAATTCGTGCTCTCCTTGGAGTAGAAGGGTTAAGATTTGTATCCTTGCGGGGTGGGCGGCGGATTTTAATAGTTCAGCTATTCCATTGGGAGATTCGAGGAGGATCTTCTGAAGTGCGTTGTCATCTTGCTTGGTCATTGAAGCTACACCTTGCGTGGCTAAGGTGTTCTGTTGCTTTCCTATAAAAGTTGCGGTATTGGTGAACGTAGGTACTAAGTTTCGTGAACATAAAAAGGAGGGACAAACGCATGCCTACGGCGGCAAGCGTGCCAGCGATTTGGGCATCAGACCTACGTGAAACTCGCGTCAGGCTCGTCTTAGGAGGTTGTTGAATTCGTCGGTATCAACACGGGAATTCCATCTGCGCCAACTATCAGTATATCAATGTCAGGGGCAATCCTCTGCAATGCTTCTACCCACAAGTAGAGCTCTGCAATTCTCGTCTCGTTTCCACTCTGACCAACGGACTCAAGAATCATCTCTATAGCTTCCCTAGTTGCGTTTGCTTCAATAACCTTTGCTTCAGCCTCTCCCGCAGCTTCGATTATGACTCCTTGAGCTGTCGCATTCGCCATTATCAGTATCCGCTCTCTCTCAAAATCTGCCTGAATCTTCTGTTGCTGTGCTACAAGTTTGTCTTCTATAGACGAAGTGTATTTGATCGGATAGCCAATGTTTTTGAGGTCAAACTCAAAGCGTATCAGTGCGCCTGCCAATGATGATTCTTTCTCCACCTCCTCGGTCATAGCGGTTTCAATCTGGCTCTGCACAACGTCTCTGAACTCTATTGTTTCAAGCGCGGTGAAGTTCTTCGTAACAAGTCTAATGGTCTCTTCCACAATGGATTGAATAGCCGTTTCTTTGTAGTTTAGTCTTGGATAGTTGTTGTAAAGGTCTCTGAGGTTGTCAGGATTGAGGGACCATCTGATTAGGATAGTAATCTGCATCTCAAGCTGATCCGAAGAGAAGCATGGAACAGTAGCCTCAAAGGACTCTGTAGCGTAGTAGATGTCAATCGCAGACACCCAAGGTGCTTTGATAACGTATGTGGGACCCATCATGGGTTCACTCGTTGATTGTGTGAGGGGATCCACAAGTATCAGCGCATGTCCCACGTCGACTGACTTAACCATGACTAACCCAAAAATTACTGCAAATATGAGGATAAGCCCCAATATGGTAGTTAGTATTATTTTGCGAGAATCGCCGAATTTAACTCCTTTCCAGTTATTTTCCTCTGTCAAAAGTTCACCTCCTACATCATCCTAAACCGATGTTTCGAAAGAGTCTAATTTTGAATGTCTAGTTATCGTCAACGGGTTATTAACATTGCGTATCCACTTGAGATTTGGGTTTAGGTTCCTTTAGGCTACTCGGGCTTCTTAAGGTTAAGAAATCACAACTATGTGAGATCTGGGTTTCTTCAGGTTCACAATGGACTCTTCGGGTCTGCCTTGCCTTCCCGTGTGTTAGGGGCTCTTGGAGAGATTCATCTTGTCTTCTATAGCTTCTTTGAAGTGAGAGGGATTACTCGGCGTTATCAGATAGTTTCCGTGAATCGCCTTTATTAGAAGCCCATCGCTGAAATTTGTAATGCACAAAAATGCTCTTCCTAGACCAGGAATGTGATAGGTTCCTCCGTGAAAGCTGGCGCCGAAAAGCCTGATCCCAAAAGGCATCATCGTCGTCTCAACAGAGGTGATGGTTTTCAGGGGGATAGTCTTCCCTCCTCCTATGAGTCTAGTCGTCTTTATGATGAGTTCTTCGTCTGTTAGGATATATCTGGTCCGGAGAAGAGACAGCAGTATCAGTAGTATGATAAGTCCTACGAAGGCGGAAGTTGCTGAGGCCGCAATTCCAACTATTCCCATAGGCGTGAAAAAAGCAGCGTAGAGAAAGATTCCCGCTAGGGCTACTATGAAAATAACTAGGATTTCATATACTAAGGCTATTACCCTTGAAACCTTAGGCTTGTTGATTACGTTCATTCAAAGAACCCTTCACTATATTTCTAGAGCTTTCCCTATTCTTCT
>Ga0114919_10004580_pt1 | contig 11087 bp, 7 predicted proteins | sample BlataG_FD_88682 | JGI IMG/M metagenome (GOLD analysis project Ga0114919, IMG submission 88682) | Deep subsurface microbial communities from Black Sea to uncover new lineages of life (NeLLi) - Black_00105 metaG | ecosystem: Environmental > Aquatic > Marine > Oceanic > Sediment | place: Atlantic...
GAGGATCAGGGCGAGGCGGTGTCGGTCGTATTGGGCGATTTCTCGCTGATATTGGGCGAACGGCGGATCTCCGGACGGGATGCGGTGGTGTGGCTGTCCACCCGCAAGGCCGGCGCGGTCAAGCAGAACGTGATCCACGTCTACGTCGAAGGCGACGCGACGGTGGTCGAGCCTGACGGCACGGCGACCGGCGATGACAGGCTGTACATGGTGCTGGAAACGACCGGGAGCGTGACCGCCAAGGCCTTGCAGCAATCCGAGAAGCCCCTGAAGGATTTCCCGCTCTATCGTCGCGGCCTGGCCGCCAGGGCCGAGATATTCCAGCCCGGCGCCGCCGAGGATACCTCCGACGACCGCGAAGAGGCCGAGCAACTGCCGCAACTGGTTTTCAGCGACAGCCCCGCCGCCGATATCGACACCGCACCCGGCCCTTCGGGTCCGGGTGAGTCCATAGACGTGCCGTTCGAGGTGGTGGAGGTGGCTACGGGCGAGGGGGCAACCCCGGACCGGACCCCCGTCCGCGCGCCGGACGCACCCGAAACGATTCCCACCACGGACTCGGCGCCGACGGTGCGAGCCAAGACCATCGCCCCCGTGAGCTTCTACGCCGACGAGGTGCACTCGGAGTACAGCAACGGGCGGCGGCTAACGATCGCCCGAGGCCACGTGTACCTCGCCCAGGGCAGCCCCGACAGCGAAGAGGCCCTGGAGCTTCGCGCCCAGGAGGCGGTCATCTTCAGCGAGGTGCTCGGCGCCGATGGCGAGCCCATGCCCGCCAAGGACACCTTCGCCCCCGCCAGCCCGGAGCTGGCCGCAGGCCGGGAGAACGTCGTCGGCGTGTACCTCGAAGGCGATGTCATAATGTCCCGCGGCGAGCGGTACATGACCGGGCCTGACGCCTACTACGACTTCACCACCGACCGGGCGATAATGACCAACGGCGTCTTCCGCACCGTGCAGGAAGAGCGGAACATTCCGATCGTCTTCAGGTTCAAAGAGGGGCGAATGCTCTCGGCGAGGGAGATGTGGTTCAAGGACGCCAAGGTCTCCACGAGCGAGTTCCACACGCCCACCTACCACTTCGGCGCCAGCCGGGTGTACATGATGGACATGACGGCCTACGACGAGAAGGGCGTTCGTCTCACGCAGCGTCGCTGGCTGACCGACATGCACCACGTGACCACCAACGTTCGCGGCCTGCCTGTGTGGTACAGCCCGCGGGTGAAGGGCGACTTCGCGCAGGGACACACGCCGCTTCGAAGGTTGCAGGGCGGGTGGTCCGGCAAGCACGGCCCGGTGGTGGAGAGCGAGTGGCACCTGTTCCGCCTGCTGGGGCTGGTCAAGCCCGAAGGCTACGACGCCACGCTTCACCTGGACTACGCCCGCGGGCCGACCGTCGGCCTGGATGTCGACTACGAGCGTGAGAACTACAGCGGCTACGCGCTGCTGTGGGCCATGCTCGACCAGGAGCAGGAGGACGAGTTCGGGCAGGAGGCCAAGGACATCGACGCGCCGCGGAATCGCGGGCGCGTGCTGTGGCGTCACAAGCAGTTCCTGCCGCGCGACTGGCAAATGCAGTTCGAGCTGAGCTACATCTGCGACCGCAACTACCTGCGGCAGTTCTTCAGCGAGGAGTTCTACGCCGGCAAGGAACAGGAAACTCTCGCCTACGCCAAGAAACAGCGCGATAACTGGGCCGTCGACGTGCTGCTGCAATCGCGGATCAACCGGTTCCTCACGCAGACGGAATCCGCCCCGGACGTCGGCGCGCGGATAATCGGCGAGCCGCTGCTCAACGACACGCTGACGTTCTTCGGCGAGGGGCACGTCGGCGCGAAGCGCTGGCGGCCCGGCACGATGGAATCGGCCGACAAGCTGACGTACCGCCGCATGAACTGGGAAATTCCCGACGACAGCAACTGGATGTTCCGCGGCGACGCCCGGGCGGAGCTGAACATGCCGATGCGGTTCGGGCCTGTCAACTTCGTGCCGTTCGTGGCCGTGCGCGGCGACGTGTGGTCCGACCAGCCCACCGACGGCGAAAACGCCCGCGTGTTCGCGATGGGGGGCATGCGGGCGAGCACCGACATCTGGCGGGTATACAACGACGTCCAGAGCAGGCTCTTCGACGTCAACCGCATCAAGCACATCATCACGCCGGAAGTGGCCGTGTTCATCGGCTGCACAAACGGAGTGTCGCCGGACAACCTGTTCCCCCTCAGCCCCGGCATCGAGGAGCACATAACGAGGCTCTCGGGGGGCACGTTCGGCGTTCGCCAGCGTTGGCAGACGAAGCGAGGCCAGGGCAAGAGCGAGCGCACCGTGGACTGGATGGAGCTGGACGTTTTCGCCGGCGTGTTCGACGCCAACGAGAACTTCCACCCGCCGGCCGACGGACGCTACTTCATGTCCAGGCCCGAATACAGCATGGGCAGCAACTTCATATCGGCCGACTACACGTGGCACATATCCGACTCGACAACCTTCGTGGCGGACCTGAACTACGACATCGACGACAAGACGATTGGCCGGGCCGGCGTGGGCCTGGAGGTCCAGCGGTCGCCGCGGTTCAGCTACTTCCTGGGGCTGCGTACGATCAACGATCTGTCGGCGGCCATCGGCACGTATGCCATCCGCTACCGGATCAGTCAGAAGTACGAAATCGCCTTTGTCGAGCAGTACGACTTCGACTATGCCGCGGGCACAAACCTCAAGACGTCCTTTGCGCTGACACGCAAGTTCCCCCGGTGGTACGTGCAGGTAGTGGCCTCCTACGACGCGCGGTGGGACGACTACACGCTTATGCTGAACCTCTGGCCTGAGGGCGTTCCCGAAGCGGGCTTCAAGACGGACACCTTCTACTTCCGCGAACGCAGCGAAGATAACTAAACAGGCCGCGCCGGGCGAAACCAGACCTCAACCATCAACCCCCAAACCTCAGACCTCAAACCTCAGACCTCTCTTGCCGGCATCATGGCCGCACCTCGACCGTCGACCACTGCTCGTACAGCAGCGCGTAAACAACCTCGATGTCCGGGTCGGCCAGGCGGACGCAGCCCAGCGACTCCCGCCTGCCGATTGACTCGGGCTTGTCGGTGCTGTGGATGCCGTACCCGCTGCGGCTGAACCGCTCAGTGTTCTCGTCGGTCCCTTCCAGCGGAATCCACAGGCCTAGCTCGCCGAAGGGGTAGTTCGGCTCGCCGTAGCGGATCGGGCCTTGCAGCTCGCTCCGCGGCGGGGGGTACCAGGTGGGGTGCAGCGCCTTGCCGCCCAGCTTGACCCGCCACATGCCGACGGGCATGTTGTCGTCCTTGCCAAGGCCGACCTCTTTTCGCTCAATGAAGATCTTCTCCAGCCCCTGGCGGTGGAGGTAGATATCCATGGTGAAATCGGACTTGTTGATCACCGCGTGGAACGGGCCTCGGACCATCATCAGCGTGTCGCCGGCCTCTATCCTGCGCGCATCCTTGATGCCGTTGACCTGCATCAGCAGTTGGTGGGGCACGTGCAGCTTAAGCGCTCGTTCGATGCCATGGAGCGTGTCGCCGGGCTGCACCACGTATCGGAACGTGTAGGGATCGTCTTCGTAGACTCGTCCCTCGATGAGCGTCTCCCAGGCGAGTTCCGTCAGCTTATTGCGGGCGTCCTCGGCCTGGTCGGCGGCGAGCTGTTCGCTGAAAAGCGCCCGCGAGAGGACGCTGCGGGCCCGGACGAACTCGTCTTCCGCCATGAGGCGCAGGCCGAGCTCGTACAGCTCGCCGGCGGGGAGATCGCTTCCGACCGGTGGCGGCTCGACGGGCTGCTGGTCGCCGTCGGCGTGGTCGCCCTCGCCGTTGTCGCCGGTCCGGCTGTCGCCGTCGGGGCCGTCGGTGACGATGTCGCCGTTGGTTTGGGCGGGCTGTCCGTTGTCGCCGGGCTCGGCCTCGTTGTCGGGCCTCAGCAGGACCACGATCGCCAGGACGAGCACGGCTGCCCCGCCGATGATGAGCAACAGGCGTTGTTGGGGTGGTTGCATGGGTGGGCTCCTGTATTTCGCTCGCCGGGGGTCAACCGTCGGCGAAGTGGACAACTTCCTTATCGGTCACCAGAATGTCGACAGGCCAGTCCGTGCCGTTGACCGGGACGCTATCGATAACTTGTTCGCTGAACGCCACCGCCGTCGTCGTCGCCCGCATGCCGGGCGTGGACAGGAACCGGTCGTAGAAGCCCGCGCCCTGGCCCAGCCGGCGCCCGTTGCGGTCGAACGCCAGGCCCGGCACGACGATCAGGTCGATGCTCTCTATTGGATGCGCATCCCCCTCTGTCGGTTCCAGTATTCCGTAGCTGCCTTCCACCAGCCCCGCGTGCATCGAGTTGCACTCCAGGGCGATCATGTGGCGGTCGGCGATGTTGACCTTCGGCACGAGGACCATCTTTCCGGCCGACCACGCCGCCTTGGCGACCTCGACCGTGTCCACCTCGCGATCCGCGGAGAGGTAGATCATCACCACGCGCGCGGCGCAAAACTCCGGGAGCTTGACGAGCTTCTCGGTGGCCAGGCGGCTCTTGCCGGCAATGACTTCCGCTTCCATCGTAGCCAGCATGTCGCGGATGTGCCTGCGGAGTGTCTGTTTCTTGTCGTTCACGGTTGGCCTGCCCGGTCTTTCCGGTCGGTTCGCAGCTTGGCAGCCCACTGGAGGTAGGCGGCGATGTGTTTCTCGTAGCCGCGGTCGGTGGGGCGGTAGTAGGTCGCGTCCACGCCGAGGTAGTCCTGGTCGGGACTGATCCCGCCGACGTGGTCGTGGCTGTACTGGTAGCCGATGCCGCAACCGTACTGCTCGGCCATCTGGGGGTGCGGGGCGTTTCGCAGGTGCTTAGGCACCGGCACGGTGCGGCTGTTGCGCACGTCTTCGCTGGCTTTGGCGATGGCCATGTAGCTGGCGTTGCTCTTGGGCGCACAGGCCATGTAGATGGCCGCCTGGGCGAGCGTGATCTGGCATTCGGGCATGCCGATGCGCTCGGTTATATCAAACGCGGCCGCCGCTACGGAAATCGCCCGCGGGTCGGCGTTGCCGATGTCCTCGCTGGCCAGTATCGCGATCCGCCGGGCGACGAAGCGCGGGTCCTCCCCGGCGACCAGCATTCTCGCAAGCCAGTACACGGCCGCGTCCGGGTCGCTGCCTCGCATGGACTTTATGAACGCGCTGATCGCGTCGTAGTGCATGTCGCCGTGGGAGTCGTACTGGACGGCCTTGGCCTGGATGGACTCTTGCGCGACGGCGAGGTCGAACACGATAGTCGCCTTCGGGCCCGCCTGGGCCTGGCTCATCACGCCGACTTCCAGGGCCATCAGCGCCCTCCGTGCGTCGCCGTCGCATATCCTCGCCAGGTGGTCAAGGGCCTCGTCAGTGGCCTTGACTTTGTAGGCGCCAAGCCCGCGATCCTTGTCAGCCAACGCCCGGCGGAGCAGCTCGATGATGTGATCCTCGCTGAGCGCATTGAACTTGAATATCGTCGAGCGGCTCAGCAGCGGCGAGTTGATCGTGAAGAACGGGTTCTCCGTCGTCGCGCCGATCAGGATGATCGTCCCGTTCTCCACGTCGTTGAGCAGCACGTCCTGCTGTGCGCGGTTGAAGCGGTGTAGCTCGTCGATGAACAGCACAGTCCGGCGGCCGTCGGACGCGAGTGCAGCCCGGGCGCGGGCGATGATGTCACGCACGTCCTTGACCGACGCCGACGCCCCGTTGAGCAGGTGGAACTCCGCCGAGCAGTGCGCGGCGATCACGTGGGCGAGCGTCGTCTTGCCGCTGCCCGGCGGGCCGTGGAACACCAGGCTGGACAGGCTGTCCGCCTCCAGCGTCCGCCGCAGCATCTTACCTGGCCCCAGGAACTCGTCCTGCCCGAGCACTTCGTCTATGGACAGCGGGCGCATCCGCACAGCCAGGGGGGCGTGGGCGGCTATCGCGGCGTCCTCGGCTTGTCGCAGCAGATCCATCGCGAGCATTATACCGCCGCGAGAGGCCGGCTGCGAGGTGCGAGGCAGGTCCCGGTGCACAAGCCGATGGACTCCCGCTGCGGGGAACGGTACACTTAGGAGAACAGCTCCCAGCCGGCGCAAGCATGCGCGCCGCGGCTCGGCGGGCTGATTGGACTTGGCCGACGAGATTGCCTTCGGCTGCGAGGCGGCACATGCGATTGCACAAAAAGTGGCGTCGTTTCGAGCCGATACTATGACATAGGCGCTCATAATCTCCGGAGACCGTAAAGCATGTGCGGAATAGTCGGTTACGTTGGCAGCAAGCGGGCGTGCGGCCTGCTGATCGAAGGGCTCAAACGCCTGGAGTACCGCGGGTACGACTCGGCGGGAATATGTGTTTACTACGACGGCAAGCTAAGCGTCGAGAAATGCCCGGGTCGGGTCAGCGAAGTGGAGGGCCTGGCCAACGACAACGCCGTCGTCACGGCCGGGACGATCGGCATTGCCCACACCCGCTGGGCCACTCACGGCCAGCCCAACGCCGCCAACGCCCACCCGCACCTCAGCGCCGACGGCAAGATCGCGCTGGTCCACAACGGCATCATCGAGAACTACCGCACGCTCAAGCAGTTCCTCGTTAGCAAGGGCTGTGAGTTCACCAGCGACACCGACACCGAGGTGCTCGTGCACCTGATAGCCGAGTTCCGCAAGGACACCGACAGCCTGGAACGGGCCGTCCAGTCGGCATTGCAAGAGGTAAGCGGCACTTACGGCATAGCCGTCCTCAGCGCCGATGAGCCGGACAAGCTCGTGGTCGCCAGGAAGGGCAGCCCGCTCATAATTGGTGTGGGGCCAGAGGAGTACGTCGTGGCGTCGGACGCAGCGGCCGTCATCGAGCACACGGTGAACGTGATCTATCTCAATGACAACGAGATGGCCGTGGTCAGCAGGGACGGCTTGCGGACGATGACGATCGACAACGTCCCGGTGGCCAAGGAGGTTAGCCAGATCGAGTGGTCGCTCGAGGAGATCGCCAAGGGCGGATTCGAGCACTTCATGCTGAAGGAAATCTTTGAGCAGCCGGAAGTTGTGCGAATGGCGATGGGGGGCCGGCTTGACATGCGAGAGATGCAGATCAAGCTCGATGGCTTTCAGCAAGTCAGGCGGGAGATGATGAAGGTCAAGAACATCATCCTCACGGCGTGCGGCACGGCCTGGCACGCCGGGCTTGTGGGAGAGTACTTGTTCGAGGACCTGGCGCGCATACCAACAGAAGTCGAGTATGCAAGCGAGTTCAGGTATCGCAACCCCATCGTCGGGGACGGCACGGTGGTGGTTGCCATCAGCCAGTCCGGCGAGACGGCCGACACGCTGGCGGCGCTACGAGAGGCCAAGCAAAAAGGGGCGCTGGCTCTGGGGATCGTCAATGTAGTCGGCTCGACCATCGCCCGCGAGACGGACGCGGGCGTGTATCTCCATGCCGGGCCTGAGATTGGCGTCGCCTCGACGAAGGCATTCACCTGTCAGTTGGTGATAGAGACAATGATGGCGCTGATGTTGGGGCGGCAGCGGTTCATGTCGCAGGCCATTATGTCCCAGTATATGCGGGGCTTAGAAGCCATCCCGGACCAGATGGCCAGCGTGCTCGAACAGTCCGATGCCGTCAAGGACGTCGTCGCTCAGCACGTGGACTTCGACAACTGGCTGTTCCTCGGGCGGGGGTACAACTACCCGGTCGCCCTGGAAGGCGCACTTAAGCTCAAGGAAATCAGTTACATACATGCCGAGGGGCTGCCCGCCGCCGAGATGAAGCACGGGCCCATCGCGCTCATTCACGACGGCATGCCCGTCGTCTTTATCGCCACGCGGTGCGAGACTTACGACAAGATCATCGGCAACATCGAGGAGGTTCTCGCACGGAAGGGCAAGGTAATCGCCGTGGCGACCGAGGGCAATGCGGAGATCGCAAGATATTGCGAAAACGTCATTTACGTGCCAGATTGCGCCGCGCCGCTCCAGCCGCTTCTCACGGTAATTCCGCTTCAGTTGCTAGCCTACCATGCCGCCGTCGCGAGAGGCTGCAACGTAGACAAGCCCCGCAACCTCGCCAAGAGCGTCACGGTGGAGTAGCCGCCCGTCCGGCACCGGAGGCGCGCCCGTCGGTGGGCGACGGGAATTCCGCATCTCTTTGAGCGGCGGAATTGAGCCAGTTGGCAGGAGCGGCCGCAGCCGGCAACGAGCGGATTCTGGCGAATGGCTCCGGCAGGCCGGGGACAGCCACGGCGGGCCGCAGCAAGGGGGGCGGGGACGGGAGGCCAGCAGGCCCCAGACCATTTCTGCCAAAAAGGTTACAAAATCAAAAAAAAAGTTTTGACAGCAACGAGGCAGGAAATATACTAGGCCGTCTATGCCATAGCTGTGGTGGAAGTGTATCTACGCAAAGGCGGCGGCCTTGGCTGCCTGTCAGGGTGTGCCCGTGTGACGCTGCTGTAGCTCAGTGGTAGAGCGCGTCCTTGGTAAGGACGAGGTCATGGGTCCGACCCCCATCAGCAGCTTTGGCGTGAGCATCGCTCGCTCGGTCGGTGAAAGCGATCTGTTGCGGCGCGATCAGCGCTGTGGCGAGGGCGAACGAAACGCGGAAGAATCGCGCAGGCATACGAGACAAGGAAACCCCAGTACAGGAGCATGACGAATGGCCAAGGAAGTATTCGACAGGACCAAGCCGCACGTCAACGTTGGCACGATCGGCCACGTTGACCACGGCAAGACGACGTTGACATCGGCGATGACGCTCGTGTTGGAGCAGAAGGGCCTGGGCAAGGCCAAGAGCTACGACGAGATCGCCAAGGCCTCGGAATCCCAGGGCCGGCGCGACCCGACGAAGATTCTCACCATCGCCACTGCTCACGTGGAATACGAGACGCAAAAGCGCCACTATGCCCACGTCGACTGCCCGGGCCACGCTGACTACGTCAAGAACATGATTACCGGCGCCGCGCAGATGGACGGTGCGATTCTGGTGGTCTCGGCCGCGGACGGACCCATGCCGCAGACGCGCGAGCACGTCCTGCTTGCCCGGCAGGTGAACGTGCCGACGCTGGTGGTGTTCCTCAACAAGGTCGACCTCGTCGACGATCCGGAGCTGCTGGAATTGGTGGAGCTCGAGGTGCGAGAGCTTCTCAACAAGTACGACTTCGACGGCGACAGCGCTCCGGTGATCAAGGGCTCGGCGACCGAGGCGATCAAGAATCCCGCGGGCGAGGCCGCCCAGGCGATCTTCGAGCTGTGCGAGGCGCTGGACGCCTACGTGCCCGAGCCGGTGCGAGAGGTCGACAAGCCCTTCCTGATGCCGGTCGAGGACGTTTTCTCGATCAAGGGTCGCGGCACGGTCGGGACGGGCCGTATCGAGCGCGGGCAGATTCGCGTCGGCGAGGAAGTGGAAATCGTCGGGCTGGGCGAGACTCGCAAGACCACGGTCACCGGCGTTGAGATGTTCAACAAGACGCTGGACTTCGGCCAGGCCGGCGACAACACGGGCCTGCTGCTGCGCGGCGTGGAGAAGGACGAGTTGGAGCGTGGCCAGGTGCTTGCCAAGCCCGGCAGCATCACTCCGCACAGCAAGTTCGAAGGCGAAGTCTACGTGTTGACGAAGGAAGAGGGTGGGCGGCACAACCCGTTCTTCACGGGCTATCGTCCGCAGTTCTACTTCCGCACGACGGACGTTACCGGCACGATCAAGCTCCTTGGCGGCGCGGAAATGTGCATGCCCGGCGACAACGTGACAATGGAAGTGGAGCTTCTCAACACTTCCATCGCCATGGAAGAAGGCCTGCGGTTCGCGATTCGCGAAGGCGGCAGGACCATCGGCGCCGGCGTTGTGACGAAGATCCTGGAGTAAGGACCGATGGCCAAGGCAAAAGCCCGGGAACACGTATGGCTTCAGTGCAGCGAAACGGGCGATCTGAACTATCGCATTCAGGTCAACGTCAAGGGCGGCACGCCCAAGTTTACGCTGAAGAAATACTGCCCGAGGCTGAGAAAACATACGGAGCACAAAATCAAGCGCAAGTAATCACCGCCGCGTGCTTGCCCCGCGCGCGGAGCCGGCGACAGGCAGTGTCGCTCAGGCCGGCGCGCCGGCGGACCGCACGATGCATGCCTCCACACGGCAGTAGCTCAATTGGCAGAGCAGCGGTCTCCAAAACCGCAGGTTGGGGGTTCAAGTCCTCCCTGCCGTGTTTGTTGCCGGGCGGCGGGGGGGGATGGCCGCGGCCGGCGGCCCCAATGGGGCCGGTGGAGTTGAGTTTGCAGCAAGTTGCATCACGCCGGGATGAATTCCTCGGCGGCAGCGGATGAATGCACGGCGTCGGCACGGCCCGCCGCGCCGGAGCAGAAGAGCCGCTCCCGCCCGTGCGCCTGTGGGCCGATTGCGAAGTGGTCGGAAACGACATGAAGATCGAAATCTATAAACGAGGCCAGGGCAAATACACGCGGCTGGGCACGTTGGTCGGCGTGATGATAATCGCCGTGTTCGGTGCAGCCAGGCTTTCCGACCTCCTGCAGGCGGTCGCCAGCCCCTACGTTCAGTTCGGCGTGCCCGCGGCGGCGGTCATCCTTGTGGGCTTGCTGATGGCGTGGCTGATCAACCGCGCCAGGTCGGCGGACTTCCTGATCGCCACCGAGGGGGAGATGAAGAAGGTCTCCTGGTCCAGCCGCAAGGAACTCGTCGGGTCGACCAAGGTCGTTATCGTGACAACCTTCATCATGGCTGGCGCGCTTTTCGCCGTGGATATGATACTGACCATTCTGTTCCGCCGGTTGGGAATTCTGGGTGCCTGAGAGTCCCCGCAATGGAAGACGTCAAGATGGAAAAGCAATGGCTGGTACTGAGAGTGGCCTCCAACAAGGAGGATCAGGTCCGGGACGCCCTGGAACGGAAGGTGAAGATCGAAGGTCTCATCGATCAAATCGGGCGGATCCTGGTCCCCACCGAGCGGCGGCCGACGCCCCGCGGACGAGGTGAGAAGAAGTTCGTGAACCGCAAGATGTACCCCGGCTACGTCTTCATCGAGATGGAGTTGGACGAGCAGGGCCGACTGCCCGAAAAGCCCTGGTTCCTGATCCGCGAGAC
>Ga0114919_10004581_pt1 | contig 11086 bp, 6 predicted proteins | sample BlataG_FD_88682 | JGI IMG/M metagenome (GOLD analysis project Ga0114919, IMG submission 88682) | Deep subsurface microbial communities from Black Sea to uncover new lineages of life (NeLLi) - Black_00105 metaG | ecosystem: Environmental > Aquatic > Marine > Oceanic > Sediment | place: Atlantic...
AACGAGATTGAGCGTTTTGGGAGAAAAGCGCTTGAGATGTTCAGCGTTAAGAAATGCTAACTGTCTGAGGGCATTACACCGAGTTTTAGCATTTTAGCTGAACGTCTTAAGTGCGCCCAAAATGCTCACGGATAGAGCAAAATCGACTTTTTACGAATGCATCAATACTGACCTTCAAATTCGCTACTCATGGGCAAACAGTATCTCTTTCTAGATGTCTCCATGACGCAAGATCTTAACATTTATGTCAAGTTTTTGTAATACCACTAAGGTGCAAAGTATAATTGGGATCGTAGCACGGTTGCGGTTGCGCAGCTCGAAACGGTTAACGGTTAACGTCATACGAAACCAGCAGCGCAACCGTATAACTTCAGACGAAAGCAATCCCGAACTTTCGGGGCTTCGCCTCAAACAATGGAATATGATTTTTCTCCACTCGTCGGAGCTTCGCTAGGTTCCAGGGATTCAAATATCTTCAGTTGGGTAGTTTTCAGGATCAAGGCATGATTTTGTCTCACCCACGGTATACAGAGACCCGGTTATAAGAATGAGATCCTTTTTGTCAGCAAGATTCCTCGCTCTATCAATAGCTGCCGGTATGGTGACATAGACTTCCCCGGTCTTTCCAAATCTTTTGCCCTGCTCCATCAGAATGTGGGGGTCGGCTGCGCGGTGATACCTCGCTCTGGTATAAATTACTCTGCTGGCCAAGGGTAAGATCTCCTTCAGGATATTTGCGATATCCTTGTCTCCCAAAATACCCAAGACCACTATGAGTTTTCTGAAATCAAAATCACTCTTGATCGCGTATGCAAGCGATCTCATAGCGGACGGATTATGGGCACCATCAAGTATAATTGTCGGCTCAGAAGAAACCGTTTCAAGTCTGCCAGGCCACAGAGGATCAGCAAGGCCCGATCTCACAGCCGTATCCGGAATGGTGAGACCCTTTGTCTCAAGTATCTCCAAGGTCAACAAGGCGAGGGCCGCATTTCGAAACTGGAATCTGCCATTAAGACCGAGCCGGAGGTTTCTATGTCTTTTTCTGAGGCCGTAATAACCCAGAAGGCCTGATGGTAATCTTCGATACCGGACATGATGCCCTACCCTCCAGAAAGGTGCGCCGCTCTCTTTGCACCCGGACTCAAAGAGCCTGACTATGGAGGGTTGGCTCACACCAGTCACCACGTCGACCTTTTTTTTTATGATGCCCCCCTTCTCTTTTGCAATATCTACGATATGGTTGCCCAAGAACTCCTGATGATCCAAACCGATATTGGTGATAACAGAAACCATCGGGGTGATTACATTAGTGGCATCTAAACGTCCACCCATTCCCACCTCAACAATACCGATATCAACACCGCTGCGGGAAAAATAGATAAGCGCCATCGCAGTGGTCAGCTCAAAAAAGGTTGGTAGCTCCTTGTCTTCTACGGCCCCCTTTAGTTCCTTGATGAGTGAGACTGCTTCGTTTTTTTCCATACGTTCTCTGTTGATCCGAAACCGTTCGGTAAAGCTGACTAAATGGGGCGAGGTGTAGAGGCCAACCTTCAGCCCTGACTTTATCAGTACAGATTCCAGCAGCGCTCCCACAGACCCTTTCCCATTGGTGCCAGCAATATGGATGTATCTCTGACCGAGGTGAGGATTACCAAAGGCCTTTAACAAATTAGATGTTTTTGAGAGGCCAAATTTAATCCCCAATTTCTGGAGGCTATACAACCATAAAACTGCTTCTCTATAGGAAAAATTCTGCATTTCTCTGTGTTGAGCTTGACCTACCACATTCTTGACCCAGAATGGGTCATGTTTCTTTTTGGGCCTGGCTCCAAAAAGTATACCCGAATACATAGGAGACTATGTACGTAACGGTAGGAAGTTGGATGATACTAAAATCTACGTGATGGCACAATCTATATTTACTCGTTAATCAACGTAACATCAAAGCCTGGAGAGGCTATGGCTATCTCTTCGTCAGGCAGGGAACGGGGTCCGCTGTGAGCGGACCTACCGCTGACACCCGTGCTCCCGGAAGCGCACGGACTTCGGAAACAGGCGGTTCTGTAAGAAGCGGGGCTTCATCCTCACCCTGTGGAATAGTGGGCTGGCAGATGAAAAAAGACGTTTGTTCTACAAGGTGAACCCTATTAGGTAGTGGTAAAAGATTATTCCACAGGGTAAGCAAGAAGCCAAAAAATCAATAGGTTATGTTCTATTATGACGTGCTGCCGGATAATCGCCTTGTTGCAATCTGGTCTAGACCATCGGGTAACCAGAGTGGAGCCGAGGAGAGAACTTTAAGGGGTGGAACAGGATGATGAAAGGGATAGAAACCAGGTGGGTTAGGCTACCAGCAGTTGACCTTCAGAAAAACTGTGTGTGTTGCGCGAAAACAGCCCCTTTTTACCGGGCTCTCTCTATTGCCCCCTCTACCAGATCCCTGATTTCATCCAGCCTTTCTTTGGATTGTGCCTCGAACCTGAGCACCAGTGCCGGCTGAGTATTGGAAGCCCTCACCAATCCCCAGCCATCATCAAAAACAACTCTCACGCCGTCTACATCAATCACACTGTATTCCTTGCTAAAATCCTCTTTGAGCCGATCAACCAGGGCAAATTTTTTTGCATCGGGGTACTCAACCCTGATCTCAGGTGTAGTATATGATTTTGGGACATCCTCTAAGAGCTGGCTAACTGATTTTCCCGTCTTGGATACTATCTCGAGCAGCCTGCATGAGGCATAGAGGGCATCATCGTAACCAAAATACCTATCAGCAAAAAACATATGGCCACTCATCTCTCCTGCAAGAAGGGCCTTGGTCTCCTTCATTTTATTCTTGATGAGAGAATGCCCTGTCTTCCACATGATGGCGTTTCCCCCCCGGGCCGCAACGTCTTTATACATCCTGTCTGAACATTTTACCTCAGAGATAATGGTTGCCCCAGGATGTTCCGCCAGGATATCCCTTGCAAAAATAAGTAAAAGCATATCCCCGAATACCATATTTCCTGAACTATCTACCACGCCGATTCTATCTCCATCCCCATCAACACCAATACCGAGGTCAAGATGGTGCGTTGTCACCTCCTGGATGAGGTCTTTCATGTTATCCAATACCGTGGGATCTGGTTCATGGTTGGGAAAAGAGCCATCCATGTCACAGTAAAGATCGTGGACCTCGCAGCCAAAGGATTGTAATATCTTAACCCCTACGGGCCCTGCCGTTCCGTTACCTGCATCAAAACCTACTTTAATCCCGGGAGATATAATCATATCCTTCCGAACTATATCAATATATGGTTCAATGATCTCATAGGTTGAATACCCCCCCTTGCCTTTTACAAAATCGCCCGCTTCAACAAGCCCTCGTACGCCTTGAATCTCTTCCCCATAGATCGTATCAAACCCTCTGCATATCTTGAAACCGTTGTATAGAGGAGGGTTATGGCTTGCCGTAATCATTAACCCTCCATCTGCCTTGAGGTGCCGTATGGCAAAATAGAGCGTTGGGGTGGGGCAAATTCCAACATCTACAATCTCACAGCCTGTTGATAAGAGGCCCTCTTTTAACCCATCTCTTATTGTGGGTGAACTCAACCGACAGTCCCTTGCCAGGGCAATTGTTTTTATTCCCAGGCGGTGGAAATAGGTACCAAATCCCTTTCCCAGAACAACAACCTCATCGTCTGTAAAATCTTCCCCTACCACACCTCTTATATCGTATTCTCTATAGATCTCCGGGTTCATATGTATTCCTCATCTCAGTGTTGTCAGTTGACAGGCTGTTGTCTACAGTCGCTATCCCCTTTCAAACCTACAAAAGCTCATCACGATCCTGCGACCTGAGCTTATCCACCAGCTTTTTCACATCCTGAGCCCTCTGTTTTTTACTGACCAAAAGCACATCATCCTCCTCAACAATAACCAGATCCTCTACACCCAGGAGTGCAACCGGTTTTTTTGGGCTATACACAATGCATTCAGAAGAATCAAGATTGATAACCTCCCCAATGAAGGCATTTTGGTCATTGTCCATGGGCCAGTATCGGGCCGCAGATGGCCACGAGCCAACATCATCCCAACCAAAATCCCCCGGTATCATGAAAACATGCTTTGACCTTTCAATGACACCATAGTCAATAGAGATTGCCTCCATGTTTTGATAGGCCTTGCTGATTGTTGCTGATTCCTGATCTGTATCAAGGCATGATTTTATCCTCATCAGCCATTCGTGGTTATGGGGCAGGTATTCTGCGATTTCCTTGAGGATATATGAGGCCTTCACAATAAAGATGCCACTATTCCAGAAGAAGTTGCCCTGATCGATAAAAACCCTGGCTCTTTCCTCGTCGGGTTTCTCATGGAATGACTTGACCGTATAGATGGAACGTTTTTTGTCTACCAATTGATCGGTCTCTATATAGCCATAGGCGGTTTCCGGTCCCCGTGGGGTGATTCCAATGGTAACAATACCATCTGCTTCAAAGGTCTGACGCACACCTACCATGACCTGCTCATGAAACCTTTTTTCATCCTGAATATGGTGATCTGCAGGCAGAATTACCATAACAGCACCAGGATGTTCTCTTTCTATAAAAAGGGCGGAAAGGCCAATTGCAGGGGCAGTATTCTTCCCAACCGGTTCTGCTAGGATATTACCTGCCACTAACTCAGGGGCTATTTTTTTAACAGCATCTACCTGGGATTCGGTGGTTACGATCTTTATTCTACTGATCGGTATGATGGGTCTGATAAGTTGGATGGTTTTTTTGAGAAGAATCTCATCTCCCGTGATATTCAAGATTTGCTTTGGCCTATCTTTTCTGCTCCGCGGCCAAAACCGGGTTCCGCTCCCACCAGCCATGATGGCTGCATATAGGTAATCCTGTGCTCTTGTCATCATCAGTTAGAGTGCCCTCATCCACTCTGGCCTGAGGTCAACCCTCCCCTGGAGGGCCAAATCTATTACGTCAAGGGCCTGCTGCTTCCCCTGTGGGTACCTAACCCTGACCGGCAGATAGTTTGACGCATGATTCGAGAAGAAAAGGCCGTGGGTCAAGTCGGTGGAGGCTATCATCTCTCTCAATTCCGTGAGCAACCCGAGATTGTCAGAAAGTTCAAATCTCCCAGCCGCTATTTCATCTGCCAGGGGTGTGCCTTGTATTACCATCAGGGTGAGGGCGCCAACGTAGTCGGGATCCATAGCGCTGAGGAGTTCTCCTGTTGCCCGGGCATGGATGAGTGACCTTTCTTTGCCGGCAATCCCCAGGAGAACAGTCACCGAAAGCCTTATGCCTGCTCCCATAACCTTTTTGCCCATGGCTAACATTCGCTGAGAATCGGCACCCTTCCTTATGGTTTCCAGCGTCTGATCATCACCTGTCTCAATACCCATGTAGAGAATACCTAAGCCCATGTCTTTCAACCCAAGCAATTCTTCCTCTTTCTTCATCTTAATGCCCTTGGTGTTGGCATAAGCGCCAACCCTCTTTACCCAGGGGAGACATTCCCGTATCTTTTCCAAAATCCATATCAAACGGGGGTAAGGGATGATCAGGGCATCACCATCCATGATAAAGAGCCTGTCCTGATTCCGCATGTGTCGTGATGCATAGAGGATATCACTCAAGATAATATCATTATCCTTGATCCGAAATCTCTTCTCCTTGTATGTACCGCAAAAGGTGCACTTGTTATGGGAACAGCCAACAGTAGCCTGAAGCAGGATGCTGTATGCCTCGCTGGGAGGGCGGATACACATCCCCTCGTAATGCATACCTTCATACTGGTCGACCCGATTCACTCCATTGCTCATCTGTTCGAATATCCTCGTGATTTTCCCTGTTTTGTCTGAAGTCTACCACCCAATCAAACTAATGTAACTAAAAAACAAAAGGGTTTATGCTCACTCGACCCTCACATCACACCTCAGACAGCGCCGACATTCCTCTTTGATGGCTTTGGTATCAAAGCCTAGTTCCACCTCTCTGAAATCCTTGATCCGCTCTTTGGAGGAAACTGTGGGTGTCCGAGCCATCTTTTGGGTAACAATCTCTCCCGGCACCTTCATGGTAAGCGGGATATTCTCATAGCGTTCCTCATAAGGTCTATCTCCCCGTTTCGCTGAGAGCTCCCGGTCAATCGCAATGGCAGCCCGTTTTCCTGCTGCCAGGGCATCAACCACCAGGGCTGGACCAGTTACGGCATCACCACCGGCATAGACCCCATCCAGGTTGGTCTTGAGGGAACGCCGCTCTACGGTAATCCGGCCCTTCTTGAGATCTACGTCTTTCAGAAAACCCGAATCAGACACCTGCCCAATGGCAGCGAAGATGGTATCATACTCTTCTCTAATGGTTTTGTCGGAAAGGGGAACGGGCCGTCTCCTTCCGCCCGTGTCAAACTCACCGGGCTCACAGTGCAGTACGGTAAGGGCGAGTTTTCCGTTTGCCTTTGTAATAGCACTGGGCAGCATCAGTGTTTTCAAGGTAATTCCCTCGGCGACAGCATCTTCGATCTCTTCAGCAGATGCCGGCATATCCTTGTGCTCCCGGCGGTAGAGGATGGTGACCGCTGCTCCCATTCTCCTGCAGGTCCGGGCCACATCGATGGCAGCATTGCCGCCACCGATGACCCCCACTGTTTTCCCAATCTCAGGGGGGTTGCCGAGCTCCACCTGCCGCAGGAATTCTGCTCCCCCGTGCACCCCCGCGAGCTCCTCTCCCGGTATTCCCATGCGCTGACTCTGGTGGGCACCGATACCGATAAAGACGGCATCAAAGCCTCTTCTCAGCTCTTCGAGGGTAATATCGCGGCCGACCTTGACCCCAGTTTTGACCGTGACGCCGGCAGCAACGATAGCATCAATCTCTTCATCTAAGATATCCCGCGGGAGTCGATAGGCAGGGATACCATACCGGAGCATCCCACCCAGTTTGGGTAGTTCCTCAAAGATGGTCGGCTGATATCCCATGAGCCTCAAGTAATACGCTGCCCCTAAGCCGCTGGGGCCCCCGCCTACTATGGCAACCGTCTCCTGTTTCTCTTGTGCCGTGGGAAACTGGACAGTGATCCCCTTTTCTCGGGCCCTATCGGCGGCAAACCGCTTGATCTTGGGGATATTGATGGGCTCATCGGTCTGCTCCCTCACGCACACATCCATACAGGGATGGTTACAGACACGGCCCAGGATGCCGGGCATGGGATTGGTCTGCCGGATCAACCGGATTGCCTCCTCAAATTGCTCCTCGTCTACCAGGGAGATATATCCGGGAACCATCTGTCCGAGGGGGCAGGCATTAATGCACTGGGCTGTGAACAGCTCTGCGCATACCCCTGCCTCGCAGTATTGCTCCAGGATATGGTCCTCGTATTCACCTCTAAAATACCTGAGTGTTGATAACACCGGATTGGGTGCAGTCTGCCCTAAGCCGCAGAGGGAAGAGTCCTTAACCATCTCTGCAAGTTCCTCCAAGGTGTCAAGATCAGCTATCTCACCGCGCCCTTCTGTTATCTTGGTGAGTAACTCCAGCATTCGTTTGGTTCCTTCCCTGCATGGGGTACATTTACCGCATGACTCTTCCTGACAAAATTCTATAAAAAACCGGGCTATATCTACCATGCAGTTATTTTCATCCATCACTACCATACCACCAGAACCCATAATGGCACCTGTCCTGGATATGACCTCATAATCAGTAACGGTATCAAGCAGCTCTGCCGGAATGCATCCCCCTGAGGGTCCACCCATCTGCACTGCTTTGAATCGTTTACTGTCGGGCACCCCACCACCAATGTTGTAGATAATATCCTTTAACGGCATTCCCATGGGAACCTCTACCAGGCCACTGTTGTTTACCTTTCCTGATAGGGCAAACACCTTGGTGCCTTTGCTTCCCTCCGTACCCATACCTGCGTACCACTCACCCCCGTTTACAATAATCTGGGGCACATTGGCCAGGGTTTCAACATTATTCAAAACCGTTGGTTTTCCCCACAAACCTGCCTTGGCGGGAAACGGCGGTCTTGGTCTCGGCATTCCTCGCTTTCCTTCAATTGACATCATCAGGGCGGTCTCCTCGCCACACACAAAGGCACCTGCTCCCTGGTAAATCTCCAGATCAAAGCCAAAGCCGCTTCCGAGAATATCGGTTCCCAACAGCCCGTAGTTTTGGGCCTGGTCTAGCGCGATACTCAGTCGCTTGACGGCAAGGGGATATTCTGCCCTGCAGTAGATGTATCCCTGATGGGCATTAATTGCCCCGGCCGCAATGATCATCCCCTCGATAACAGCATGGGGGTCTGCCTCGAGTACGCTGCGATCCATGAATGCCCCAGGGTCACCTTCATCGGCATTGCACAGAACATACTTGGTGTCACTGTCGGTTTTGGCAGCAAACTCCCACTTGAGTCCTGTGGGAAATCCTGCTCCTCCCCGACCTCTGAGCCCTGAGACCTTGAGTTCAGTGATAATCTCCTCGGCACGCATATCGATCAGTGCCTGTGCTGCTCCCTGGTAAGCATCCCGGGCAATAGCATCATCGATGTTCTCAGGGTCAATGAGGGTATAGTTTCGTAAGGTGATCAGCTTCTGGTGAGCAAAGTATGGAATATCCATCATCCGGGGGATCGGGGTGCCGGTGGTCGGGTCCTGATAGAACAGCCGTTCTACCGGGGTGCCCTTGATGAGGTGCTGGGTAACGATCTCTGCTGCGTCATCAGGGCTCAGGTGCACATAGTAGATGCCCTCAGGATAGATCACCATCACCGGTGCCAGGGTGGCAAAGGCATCGTTTCCGGTCTCTACCAGCATACAGCGCTCTGAGAGGCCGTGGTTTTGGATCTCACGTTTCAGGGCATCCCGTACCAGTTCACTTCCGCTGGCCTTACAGGCGGTGCCACCGCATATCATGAGGTGTTTTTCGCCATCAGCGCTGATCGGCACCGTTCCTGAACGCAGCGCAACCGTGTGGTTCCCTTTGGCCTTGATCTCCTCTAACTGATCCCTGGTTATGTTCCCCATTCCGTGCTCCCTTACTCATATTGATCCAGGATCTCCATAATATTCTTCTTGGCGACCTGGGCATAGGTATCATCATCGACGACTATGGCTGGGGCCATGCCGCAGGCACCAACACAGCGCACCGAATCTAAGGAGAATCTGAGATCTTCTGTTGTGCCCTTGACCTCAACGCCCAGCTCCCGTTGCAAGAAGTCGAGGTTCGTCTTTCCTCCTCGCACGTAGCATGCAGTTCCCAGGCACACCTTGATGGTGTGTCTGCCCCAGGGTACCATGGTAAAAAAGGAATAGAAGGTGACCACACCGTACACGGTGCTTCCGGGGATGCCGAGGCCCTGTGAGATCCGCTGCTGCACTTCCATGGGCAGATACCCACTGACGTTCTGGCATTCTTCCAGCACCGGTATGAGTGCTCCGGGCTTTCCCTGGTACCGGTCGATGATTTCGTCGATCTCAGTCCACATCTCATCGGTGATTTCTTTCATGTCTCATCTCTCAACGTTTCTGCCTGGTAACGTTCCCGCACTGTAGTGCATCCGCCTCCAGCGGACTTTCTGAAGGTCGATATTTACGGGCCTGCCCTCACTACTACTGAGTGCATCAAATAGTCTGAGATGTCGGGGGAGGGGCATGAGGTCTTTTCTGTTGTGACCATCCTAGACCCTTCTCGGTTATGTACAATGCAAACAATAAAATGCTCTGCTTAATAAAACAACACTGGTAAACAGTTACTGTGCCTTTTCAATCTTAACAGCACAGACCTTAAATTCTGGTATCTTGGCAATCGGATCTAGGGCAGCAATAGTCAACCGATTAGCAGCAGCCTCGGCAAAGTGAAATGGGATAAACACCGTCCCCTGTATTGCCTCATCAGAGATCTGCGCCTTCGCCCTAATCTCTCCCCTGCGAGAGCGTACCCTTAGAAAATCCCCTTCTTCTACGCCGCAATCTTGGGCGTCCTTTGATGAGATTTCTACAAAGCACTCTGGGGCCAGGTCATTCAGACCTGCAGAATGCATGGTCATAGTGCCCGTATGAAAGTGATAGAGGACCCTCCCGGTCGTGAGATACAGGGGATAGTCTTTATCGGGCAACTCAGCTGGTGGAAGGTACTCTATTGGATGAAACATGCCCATTCCCCTGGTGAATCTTTCAACATGAAGCCGGGGGGTTCCCGGATGTTCCAGTGTTGGGCAGGGCCAGTGGATGTCTTCCTTTTCCAAACGTGCGTAAGTGATGCCACCATATGAGGGGGTTACCCGAGCAATTTCTTTCATAATCTCCCGACTATTTTTGTAGGCCATGGGATAACCCATTGGAGCAGACAGATCGCCAATAATCTTCCAGTCCTGCCGTGCTTTGCCAGGGGGTTGTATCGCCTTGCGAACCCGCTGGATCTTCCGCTCCGTATTGGTAAAGGTGCCTTCTTTTTCCGCAAAAGCGGCTGAGGGGAGAACCACGTCAGCGAGTTTGGCAGTATCTGACAGAAAGATATCCTGAACGACCAGGAAATCCAGATTGGCGAAGGCCTCTTCAGCGTGGTTCAGGTCAGGATCTGATACCAGGGGATTTTCGCCAATAATATAGAGCGCCTTGATCTTCCCCGTCCCCGCCTCAGCTACCATTTCCGTAACGGTTATGCCGGGAGAATCAGGGAGGTTTTCAACACCCCAGGTCGCGGCCATCCGCTCCCTGATCGAGTGATCACTCACGGCTTGATAGCCGCTGTATACGTTGGGAAGAGCACCCAAATCGCAGGCCCCCTGAACATTATTCTGCCCCCTCAAAGGGTTAACCCCCCCTCCGGGCACACCAACATTACCACAGAGCATAGACAGATTTGCGATTGACTTCACATTATCGGTACCGGTGGTGTGCTGGGTTATTCCCATTGCAAAAAATATTGAGGCCGGGCGAGCGCGGGAGTACATCCTCGCTGCTTTTATCAGGTCATCGGCAGGGATTCCGGTGATTGCGGCCACATACTCAGGCGTATATTTCTCAACCGTTTTCTTGAGGGCCTCAAATCCCTCAGTCCTTTGCTCAACATAAGCGCGGTCATAG
>Ga0114919_10004582_pt1 | contig 11085 bp, 9 predicted proteins | sample BlataG_FD_88682 | JGI IMG/M metagenome (GOLD analysis project Ga0114919, IMG submission 88682) | Deep subsurface microbial communities from Black Sea to uncover new lineages of life (NeLLi) - Black_00105 metaG | ecosystem: Environmental > Aquatic > Marine > Oceanic > Sediment | place: Atlantic...
CGACGCTTGCCCTGCCTGCCCCGTAAGGAAGAATAACTGTATCGGGGTTCACCCTGTGAAACAGCAACTTCGTTGCTCCCAGCTATGCTGGGGTTTCACAGGGTAAAATTTGAGGTACGAAAACATTTCACCAGGGTTTACCCCGTGAAATTTGAGGTACGAAAATATTTCACTGGGGAAGGAGCATATTTCATGGTGGTTCCCGGTTTACTCGCTCCCACGTGCCACAACCACAATCCCGCTCGTGAGACATTCTGTTCGCTCCACTCACAAAATGGTTCTGGTTTCCGGGTACTGGTTACATATAATCAAGTATCCAGCAACCAGTATCATCTCTCACGGTCACCTCAGCATCCATTCCTTAACACAGACTCTGCCAGGTCCTACGGACCCTGGCAGGTCTCTCCCCAGCCGAATACAATTCGGCTCTACATTTCGGCCCAGGCTCTCCGCTCCGTGCCCCTTGCCGACTGCCGATTGCCGGCTGCCTACTGGTTTCTAACATCTATATCCATTACCAATTTCCACTTTCCGTTAAAAAAACGGAAGCCATCGTATGATGAATCGGGACCATAATAATGGAATTGTCCTTTGTATATGGGATCAGGAGGAGAGAGATGATCAAAGATGATCATATCCCTGCCTTTATCGTATTTCAAACTCATTGACACCATCGGAGAAAATTCAAAAATCACCCTGCTCAATACTTCTTTTTCATGGAAAAAAATCGGATAACCCATTAAAAGATCGCCATTCTCAGAAAAATGGATAACATCAATAAGCTTTTTCCTTGAAAACAGATCGTTAAAATCGACCCCCAATAAAACATAATACATCTTCCCGTCCACCTGCCTGGCAATGACCTGGTAATACAAGGCTCCAAACCAATTCAAATTAGACAATCCAAGGGTTTCCGGATTAACCAGTTCATCCGATTTATCAGTTAAACGATACCACCGGTATTGCTTCTCCTTCTTTGAGTAATATTGCACAAAACCGAAGTATTCATGCGTGCCATCACTATATGACAAATTCCATGTATATATCTTTACCTTTTTGTCGGAAGATAATAATTTTCCCAGGCTCGAAAGAGTTTTAAAGGGATGGTTAAATGAATTCTTTTCCTCGAATATCTTTTCAAAGGTTTCAATTACTTTTTGATTTATGTTTCGTTTCTCGTTATCGTCTGTACTAAGTTTAATTGTGTCAAAATAGGATTTCAGGGCGCTTTCCAACTCCTTAATATTTTCCGAACCTGTTCCGGTACAAAGTAGAGTCGAAACAATCAATATTGTAACAACAAGCTTTATATTTTTATTTAAAATAGCAGGAACTGTCATTTTGTTGAATCTTCAAGCGCTTCCAAAAGTATTTCGGAAGCTTTAATGATCTCCGGCTCACTAATAATTAAAGGCGGGGCAATCCGGAAAGAACGGTTATTGAAAAGAAATCCATCCAGCACAACTCCTTTTTCCATTGCAAGGGACATAACCTTTTCAAGTTGTTCAGGACTCCCTAATTCAACTGCCAGCAACAATCCCTTCCCCCTGATTTCTTTAATTTCCACATGATTAAGGTACTCTCTGAATAATTCACCTTTACTCTCAATATCCTTAATGATTTCCTCATCAAGGATTATATTCAGGGAAGCAAACGCCGATGCACATGAGACCGGATGCCCTCCGAAGGTGGTTATGTGCCCAAACCCTGGATTGGTTTTAAAAGACGACATGATTTCAGGGGAAGCAACAAGAGCTCCCAAAGGCAAACCCCCACCCAAACCTTTTGCCAACACAAGGATGTCGGGTAAAGCCTTATAATCTTCGAAAGCAAAAAGAGAACCGGTACGGCCAAAACCAGTCTGAACCTCATCCAGAACAAGTAAAGTGCCTGTTTCAGTACACCTTTCCCTGAGTAAATGCAGGAAGTCATTTCGAGGTAAAATAATACCCGCCTCAGCCTGTATGGGCTCTGCAACAACACATGCCGTCTTTTCCGAAATAATATTCAAATGATCAGGATTGTTAAACTCAATGAATCTTATACCGGGCAACAATGGCCTGAAAGCATTCTTGAAATGTTCGTCTCCAAGTATACTCAACGCACCATGTGTGCTCCCGTGATACGCATTTTTAAAAGCTATTATTTCACTTCTTCCGGTATATCTCTTGGATAATTTCATGGCTCCTTCAATCGCTTCACTCCCTGAGTTTACAAAATAAGTTACAGAAAGCAAGGAGGGTAAATTGTCTGCAAGAAGCTTGGCTAACTTCACCTGTGGTTCCTGAATAAGCTCTCCATAAACATGGAGGTGCATGTATTTGTCAAGCTGGTCTTTTACCGCCTGAATGACCTTGGGATGATTGTGTCCTAAATTATTAACACAAACCCCGGATACAAGATCGATATATGCTCTGCCGTCCGGATCAAACATATATATACCTTCAGCTTTCTCTATTTCAAGAAGCATGGGTGAATCCGAAGTTTGTCCGATATGTTGAAGGAACAGATGCTGGAGTGAAATCACTTCGTTCGGTTTTTATTTGTACCGATACCCGATAACTATCGGGTACCGGTTTTGATTATTGTGCCTGCCAAAGGCATGCCTTCGACAGAATTTCCGGTTTACCCCGTTGGATTTATTGATTTATCCTACGGGGTTTATCCGGGTTAGGTTATTTAATCATTAGATTAATATCCCGGAGCAATCGGTCTTTGAATGATTTTCCGATGGGTATATTCTTTGTGACATTCTGACTTTTAATCTCGACAAAATTATCCTGAATAACTGAAATTTTGTTTAAATTAACAATAAATGACCGGTGAATCCTGGTAAATTTATTTGCAGGAAGCTTTTTCTCTATGGCTTTCATTGTAAAATGAATTGTCATCCTGTCATTAATGGTATTAAGAATAACATAATTTTCCAATGCCTCAACCCATAAGATATTATCAAACCTGATCCTCACAAGAGAAGAACCTTTCTTTATGAAAATCTCTCCTTTATCATCTGCATCTTGTTTTTTTTGATCCTGCCTTTTAAGCGCCTTGGTAACTGCTTTATAAAACCTCGAATAGGTAATTGGTTTTAACAAATAATCGGTTACATCATAATCAAAAGCCTCGATCGCATATTTTTCCTTTGATGAAATGATAATCACCTGTAACGGGACCTTCATACTGTTTAAAAAATCGATACCATTCATTTCCGGCATTTCAATATCAAGAAATATCAGCTGAATATTCACATCTTTCGAAATGGTATTAATTGCATCGATTGCATTTTTAAAGGATCCGACTAATTTTAGCTCATCCGTCTTATTGATAAATTCCTCAATTACCCTGCGGGACAATTCATCATCATCTATTATAATGCAATTCATCTAAGGATAGTTATGCAGGTTTGACGTTTACATCAGGAAAAGTGCCGTTCGTCAATAAAAAAATTGAATTTATCAAATATAATAAAATAAAGAGGGAAAATGGCAAATAAGGCATAGAGTTTACATTTTATTCAGGGAGATTTGTTTTTTAAAAGAAATTCTTTTTCCAAATACGAAGACATCTTTACTGATTTTCTTAACCAGTCCAGTTTTACACTTTTCTTTTCTTCATCAGATAATTGCCAATGAATATTTGATTTCTTTAAATCATTTACAAGGTGATAAAGAACAATAGCAACAGAAACAGAAACATTATAACTTTCTGTAAAGCCGAACATGGGTATTTTCAAGAATTCATCAACATTGTTAATAGCAGTATCAGACAAACCGTTTAATTCTGTGCCAAACAGGAGTGCTGTTTTCCCTTTTTCAAGATCAAATTCATCGAGCGTAACTTCATTAACATGTGGGGTTGTTGCCACAATTCTATAACCAGCTTTTCGTAGTTTTTTAAATGCCGGCAGCGTATTGTTATCTTTTTTGTTGTATTTAACAAGATTCAGCCATTTTGATGAACCCAGGGCTACGTTGGGATTAACGGTGTATTTATTTCGGTTTTCAATAATATGTACATCCTGAATTCCAAAACAATCACATGTTCTGAGTACTGCACTGGCATTATGTGGTTGGTATAAATCCTCAAGGACAACCGAGATATAACAGGTACGGTCTGATAATACCCGGTTAAAAAGCTGAATTCGGTTTTTGGTAACAAAACCGGAGAGGAATTTGATTAAAACATCTTCCATGAAGACAGGTTAAAAAAAGGAGTAAAAAAAAAAGGAGTACATCAGCACTCCCTTTTTACTCGTTTTTCTTTTATTATTAAACAGTGTTTGCAAGGTCGCTGCCTGCTTTGAATTTTACCACATTCTTAGCCTTAATGGTAATTGGCTGTCCGGTTTGTGGATTTCTTCCGGTCCTTGCATTTCTTTTAGCAACAGAGAAGGATCCGAATCCTACCAAAGCAACACGGTCCCCTTTTTTCAGAGCATCGGTAGTAGTGTCAACAAAGGCATCAAGAGCTTTCTTAGCGTCAGCTTTCGATAATGTAGCCTGGTCAGCGATTGAATCAATTAATTGTGCTTTGTTCATAATACTAATTTTTTAAGGTTAAAATTTACAAAAAAAAAGCGCCATTGCTCTACAAATATAGAGTATTTCTTATGTTTAGCAAATCCGGTTTAAAAAAAAATGTAATAAAGTTTACCATTTTGCTTGATTCCACAAGTGATTCAGACGCTTGGATATATATATAATACTATTAATCAACATCTTAATATTTTAAAAAAAAATCAATTTTTTTTTAAACAAATTTTTGATTTTTGTTAAAAACCCTGACTGTATGGGAAAAATGTTCTATTTTTGTGGCGGAGAAATGGCAGAGTGGTCTGCCAAAGGCATCCCTTCGGGAGAATCCCTCTTTCTCCGCAAAACTCAAACAAATCCCGACGAGGTCAGGATTTTTATTTTGGGACGAGTGACCGTTGAAAGCTTGCTTTCAAAAGGGAATAAAGTACCAAAATAAAATACCCGTCAGGGTTTGTTTGAGCTTTGTTGGGTTCCAACACCGGGATCAGCGAAGCTAATCCATCTTAGACTAAGAACTTTGACAGTACTTTGAAATATTATACATATATAATAAAAAGCGAATCATATAATACGTTCTATTACGGAAGCACTAATAATCCGTATAGAAGACTTAAAGAACATAATAAAGGAAAAGTAAGGTATACAAAAGGCAGGAGGCCATGGAAACTTCAATATTTTGAACTGTTTGAGACACGGTCAGAAGCTATGAAAATGGAAAAGTTCTTTAAGACAATTGATGGATACGAGTATTTAAAATCTAAAGGAATTATTTAGACTATATTATTCATTAATGGAGAAATGGCAGAGTGGTCGAATGCGGCGGTCTTGAAAACCGTTGTCCGCTTACCGGCGGACCGGGGGTTCGAATCCCTCTTTCTCCGCAAAGACTAAATCAATCCCGACGAAGTCGGGATTGATTTAGTCTTGGGAGGCCGTTGAAAACTTGTTTTCATAAGGACTCGCAAGACTAAAAAAATAACCCGCAGGGTTGATTTAGGCTTTGTTGGACCTCCCTAACGGGATCACGGTAGTAATCCCTCTTTCTCCGCAAAGCTCAAACAAATCCCGGCGATAGCCGGGATTTGTATTTTGGGACGAGTGACCGTTGAAAGCTTGCTTTTGAAAATGATATTATATAACACAAAAAGTTAGAGAAAAGGAAGATTATAATATATTTGTATGAACTGTAAATATTTTTCTTCCATGTACGTTAAAGAAAAGAAACGGACCTGGATTACATTGTGAAAATTATGTATAAATATATTGTTGAATCGACAAAAATTCCCCAAATAAAATTATATGTACTTATCAGAAGTTTCAAAAGAGCTGGAATCGGTTGTTGATGCATGTATAAAAAAACATGGCAAGTTTCTTATTGCTATTTTGCAGGAAATACAGAAACATTACAACTATCTCCCCGAAGATGCAATGAAACTGGTTGCAGATAAATTAAACATGCCTTTTCGTGATATTTATGGGGTTGCCAGTTTTTACAAAGCTTTTAGCTTTAATCAAAAAGGGAAGCACATAATAACTACATGCACTGGTACTGCATGTCATGTACGCGGCGGTTCGAGAATTGTCGACGCAATAACCAGAGAATCAGGAATTAAACCGGGTGAAACCACTAAAGACTTATTGTTTACACAGGAGACTGCAGCTTGCCTGGGTTGTTGTGCTATGGGACCTATTGTTGTTGTGGATGGTATTTATCACTCTAATGTCAAACCAACAATGATTAAGAAAATTATTGAACAGGCAAAGTCCGGCATAAAAAAGACCGACATAGAAAAATATAAACACATTTTTCCTGTTAAGGTTAGTTGTCCCCGATGCAACCACAGCTTAATGAACACTGAACACCTTATCGATAATTACCCGTGCATTCATATTACTATATCATTCGGACGTAAACACGGGTGGCTAAGGTTATCTTCGCTTTATGGCAGTTATAGTATTGAATCAGAGCATAAAATACCAATTGATACTGAAATAAACTGCTTTTGCCCCCATTGTCACACAGAGTTAATCAGTAGTTTTGAATGTCCTATATGTGGTGCAAATATGGTTCCCCTGATGATTCGTGGCGGTGGAACTGTGCACTTCTGTCCTCGTCGCGGTTGTGAAGGACATATATTGGATGTTTAATTTTGTTTTAACGAATTTTTATTTAATAAAATAAGATAAAGGAATATGCAACGGATCTCTTCAATTGAAGAATTTATAAGTTTTCGCAAGTCAATACTTAATGAACCGAAAGACAATATTCCCATACTGGTTATTAGTGCAGGCACCTGCGGACAGGCAAGTGGTGCGAACGAAGTTATGCGAATGGCAAAACGTTATATACTTGAAAATAACCTGCACCAAAAAGTATCTATTAGAGTTACCGGTTGTTTGGGATTTTGTGAAATTGAACCTTTTATACTTGTTGAACCTGAAAACTATATCTATCCAAATTTAAAGACAGAAGATGTCCCAGGAGTTATTGAGGCAACTGTTAAAAAGGAGATTGTCAAGGAATTAATGTACAAGGAAAATGATGATGATAAAGTATATTGTACGCTTGAGGAGATACCATTTTATAAATACCAAACACGGACCATTTTAAAAAGAAATCAGAAAATTGATCCGATTAGAGTATTCAATTATTTTAAAACCGGAGGTTATTCCGCATTGGAAAAAGTAATATCCAATCCTGATCAGGAATGGATAATTAACGAGATAAAAAAAGCTGAACTCCGCGGACGTGGTGGTGCAGGATTTCCCACCGGGTTGAAGTGGGAAAATGCACGAAATTCTGGTAATGGCTCAGAAAAAAAGTTTGTAGTATGTAATGCTGATGAGGGAGACCCCGGTGCTTATATGGACAGAAATGTTCTGGAAGGCAATCCCCAGTTAATTATTGAAGGTATGATAATTGCCGGGATAGCAATTGGGGCTACACAAGGTTTTATTTATGTGCGAAGCGAATATCCGTTAGCAATTAAGCACTCATTGATCGCTATACGTCAGGCACGTGAACTTGGTATACTCGGGAAAAATATACTTGGTACTGGTATTGATTTTGATATTGATATAATACGCGGTGCAGGAGCTTTTGTTTGCGGAGAAGAAACTGCCCTTATCAAATCAATTGAAGGACAAATGGGTCAACCAAAACAACGACCTCCATATCCTGTTTACAAAGGGATCTGGGGATGTCCTACCAGTATTAATAATGTTGAAACTTTTGCAAATGTTCCGGTAATTATCAGTGAGGGGGCAGATGAATACATTAAAGTAGGTATGCCGGGAGCCAGAGGTACCAAAATATTTTCACTTGTAGGAAAAATAAAAAATACCGGACTGGTTGAAGTCCCTTTAGGAACAACAATACATGAGGTAGTGTATAAAATCGGTGATGGTTCTTCAGGCAAGACAAAAATTAAAGCAATACAAACCGGTGGTCCTTCAGGTGGCTGCATACCCGAAGAAATGTTCGACCTTCCAATTGATTATGAAAGCCTGAACAAAGTTGGTTCTATTATGGGATCGGGGGGTATGATAGTGATGGATGAAAACACCTGTATGGTAGATATTGCAAAATATTTTACTAATTTCCTTCAGGAAGAATCCTGCGGAAAATGCTCAACATGCAGGGAAGGCACCCAAAGAATGAATGAGATACTGACAGATATCACAGAAGGTCGTGGTACGTTGGAAGATTTAACATTACTTGAAGAATTAGGACCGGTAATTAAAGATGCATCAATGTGCGGGCTTGGTCAGACTGCACCTAATCCTGTTCTGGCAACAATTAAATATTTCAGAGAAGAATATATCGACCATATTGTAAAGAAAAAATGTAAAGCTACTGTATGTCAGGAAATTATTTCTTCTCCCTGTCAATATACCTGTCCGATTGATACAGATGTTCCTCTTTACGTTGCTTTGATAGCTATGCAAAAATATACTGAAGCTCTGGAAGTTATTAAAGATGAAAACCCGTTTGCCTCTGTTCTTTCTCGTGTCTGCCATCATCCCTGTGAATACAAATGTAAAGCAGGTGATGGCGGGGATCCTGTTGCAATAAGGGATCTCAAAAGATTTGCTGCTGATTATGGAATAGAGAATAATTTATATTCTGCAACTGAACCTGTTGAAAAGACTAATGGTATAAAAGTAGCTGTTATAGGTTCAGGTCCTGCAGGACTCACATGCAGTTTTTATCTTTCTAAAAAAGGTTATGAAGTTACAGTATTCGAAAAAGAATCAGTAATAGGTGGCATGCTTGCACTTGGGATACCCGAATATAGATTACCCGGAGAAATACTGAAGGCTGATCTCAATTATATAAAAAGTGCCGGAATGGAGATAAAAACAAATTCTGCACTTGGTGAAGATTATACTTTAGATAGCTTGTTCGATCAGGGTTATAAAGCTGTATTTCTTGCTACCGGTTCGCATCAATCATTGAAACTTGATATACCCGGCGAGGAAATCGAGGGTGTAATACCGGGCATGCAAGTGCTTTCTGCTTTAAATCTTGGGAAAAAAATTGAGATTGGGAAGCGGGTGGGGATAATAGGCGGAGGAAATACCGCAGTTGATGCTGCCAGGCGTGTATTGCGTGCAGAAACATCGGAAAGTGTAACTATGATTGATGCGGCAAGGAGCGCATTACGTACAACAAAGCCTGAAAGTGTAACAATATTCTACAGGAGAACCATTGATGAAATACCTGCTTATAAAGAAGAGGTAGAAGGTGCCGGGGAAGAAGGAATAAAAATCGAATTTTTAACAGCTCCGAAAAAAATCATAACCGATAATGGAAAACTGAAAGCTTGTGAATTCATTAGAATGAGATTGGGTGATATAGATGAATCAGGCAGAAGAAGGCCGGTTCCGATAGAAGGTTCTGAGTTTAAAGTTGAACTTGATACGTTAATAGTTTCCATTAGCGAAAGTCCTGACATTTCGTTCTTTAAAAACGAAGGGCTTGAATTTTCAAAATGGGATACAATTTTAATCGACCCGGAAACTTGTCTTACAAAAAGACCCGGGATCTTTGCAGGTGGAGATGTGGTTACAGGCCCTAATACTGTTGTTGATGCTGTTGCTTCGGGTAAAATCGCCTCAGAATCTATCGATCAGTATTTAAGCGGAAAAGAGGTAAAACGGGAATATAAAATAACCAGACCTTCAAAATATATTGAACCTATTGAATTCTCCGATGAAGAACTGGACGAATTATTATCAGCCAAACGGTCAGAAATGACTCTTTTAACTCCTGAAAAGAGAAAGTACAACTTGATGGAGGTAAATCAGGGGTTATCTGAAGAACAGGCAATTAAAGAAGCAAAAAGATGCCTGAGATGTGACCTTGAAACGAAAGATGGTAAAATGTTTTTAGAGAGACTGGGAGAGACCTGCCAGGGTCCGTAGGACCTGGCAGAGTCTGTGAAGGGGACTGAGAGACTGGAAGATAATGTGGCAGGAAGTAAGGAGTATGTAGTAGGTAGTAAGTAGGTGGGATGGGCCATGGGGCGGAGAGCGGAGAGCAAGGCGCTGAGGACGGGATTGTAGAACGACTCTCCTGCCGAAGGCATTCCTTTGGAAGAGTCGTTATTAACTGGTTATTCAGATTAAAGATGAAGGAAGAATGTTGAGGTTGAGGTTAAGGTTGAGAGGTTGAGGAATTGATGTCAAATGTCAGATGGCAAATGTCAAATGTTAGTGAGTTAGTGGGTTAGATGCAAGGGGCATGGAGCATGGGGAGAAGAGGAGACTGAGTGACTGAGAGACGAAGAGACCTGCCAGGGTCTGGAAGACCTGGCAAAGTCTGGGAAAGGGACAGGGAGGCTGGGAGATGGGGAGAAGTGAGAAAGACGAAAGGGGAACTTCGTCCGACCACTAAGCGATGGATTGTGCGAGAGCAAGTTGGTCTGACGAATAAAACTAAAAGAGGTTGTCCAAAGGACTCCTGTGGAGAGATTAAGGTTGAGGTTGAGGAATTGATGGCAAATGTCAGATGGCAAATGTCAAATGTTAGTGGGTTAGTGGGTTAGTGGGTTAGAGAAGCTTCACTTCGTTCACAATGATCCGGCATATTTCTTATGACTAAAAAGGGATGTGTAAATCTTAACCGAAACATGAAACATAAAGCCTGAAAGCTGAAAAAAACAGAGAATGCAATTACCCCGGAGGGATAACATTATTGTAGAAAAAAACTAATTATATAGAACACGGATTCCGATACCCGATAGTTATCGGGTATCGGAACAGATAACACGGATATACACAGTAAAAATCAGAATTCAACTTTTTAAAAGGAAGGATATGAAATGCTACACGCAAATTTAACTGATAAAATTATAAAAGATAGAAAATAAAGTTTGATGCATAAATATGGTTCATCCGGGAAATGCGTAGTTTCATAAAATCAAATGTATTATAATTTGAAGATGAGAATAAGTATTAAATAACATAACTTTAATTACTTGAAAAAGAACACCATCGGTGTTCGATTATTGTAGAAGAAAATCAATTAATGGAGATCCCGCAACTC
>Ga0114919_10004583_pt1 | contig 11083 bp, 7 predicted proteins | sample BlataG_FD_88682 | JGI IMG/M metagenome (GOLD analysis project Ga0114919, IMG submission 88682) | Deep subsurface microbial communities from Black Sea to uncover new lineages of life (NeLLi) - Black_00105 metaG | ecosystem: Environmental > Aquatic > Marine > Oceanic > Sediment | place: Atlantic...
GTAATAACGCTCCAGAAGGAATATACTTTGAAATTCTTCACACAATCAAAAAGGAAGAGTGATAAATGAAATGCATATTAAAATTGTGTTTAATCCGTTTTATGAGATAACCGATAACTTGATTTCACTCTGGATGGCTAAATCCTATTTTGTGGATGATTTCCTAATTCTCAATGGTGATACTGTTTTTATTCGTCAGTTTCTTGGGCACTACTGAGCGAAAACGAGAGTGGCGAAACATGCATGGTAATTGACAGAAAAGATGATTACTCCCATGAGGATATGAAAGTGATAACCAACTCAGACAGTGTCCTTCGCGTGGGAAAGAATGCCCGCTACATGAGGCGAATAGGGAGTCCATAGGAATGGTAAAGGTGATAGACACGGGAAAAAAGAAGTTGTGCGATATTCTTGATAGCATGGTGAGAAAAAAACTCGACCTCAGTACGTTCTGGTTAGAAGCAATACAAGGGTATATCAACGAAGAGAACGATTTGAAGTACGTAGAAGTTCCCGTGGGTTCATGGATGGAAATTGATTTTCATCAGGATCTCCTAGATGGAAAGAGAAATCTGGCAACACTTTTAGATCTCTATCTTATGAGAGAGCTCTCAGTAGAGCAAGCTGACTTCCTTGTTTAAGCATACAATAACATGATAGATGGAATGAAAGTAATCTTCAAGCTGGACTCGTTGGAAAGCGGTCAAGGGAGATAATTTGTATCACAAGAATATTGACATTGTTTTTGTGAGAACTAGCGCAGAGGTAGCTGACCCGAGGCTTCTCAGAGAGGCGAAGGCGTTAGTGGAACACGGATATAACGTGGTAGTTTTATCTTTGGATCGTGAAGCAAGAAATGGAGGGTGGGAGAATTCAGATGGAATTGTTACTAAAAAGCTAGCACTCAAATCCCCTGTTGATGACTTTCGGATAGTATTCTACTATCCAATTTTTTGGGTGTGGGTATTCTTCAATATTCTTTCGATGAAACCATGGATCATCCACGCATGCAACCTGGACGCTGGTGTGATCGGATATGTTTGCCGGAAATTGGGTCTATGCCGAAAGTTCGTTTTTGACATCTTCGATGGATTCGCGCTTTCGTTCATTCCTCCAAATAGAAAGCTCTTACTTAGTGCAGTCCATTCTGTGGAAAACCGCTTATTTTACGAGGCAGATGGCGGTATCATTCCTTCCGCTGCTAGGGCGAAATTCTACAAGCGCTTCAACCGGAAGAGAACGGTCACAATCTTGAACTCTCCACCTGACTGCATAAAATATCTGAACGATTCCGATGGTTCGCATCAAGGGTTTACCGTTGTCTACGCAGGAAACATTGGTTTGCGCCGTGGTCTTTTGCAGTTAGTGGAAGCTACAAGGGATCTTCATGTGAATTTGATATTAGCAGGAAGAGTATATGATCCTAATGTGCTCTTTGAGTGTTGTAAACATCGCCACGTAGAATATGTGGGAATTTTGTCTTATATTGACGCTTTAGACTTGGAAAATAGAGCGGATTGCTTGGCCATTTTCTATGAACCCTCATCTGTTATCCACATATTAGCGGAGCCAAACAAAATGTATGAGGCTATGATGCTTGGAAAACCTGTAGTAAGTAATGTGAAAGAAGGCGTTGTCAACAAGTGTGGCATAAACATAAGATATGGTGATATCGACGGATTAAGAAAAGCCATAAGATTTCTGAAAGAAAATCCTTGTCTTGCTCATGAAATGGGCTTGAATGGAAGACGATTATACGAAAAATATTACAACTGGGATATTCAACGCAGCAAATTAGTTGCGTTATACAAGGATTTGTTAGGTGAGATTAGAAGGCATTGATGCAGCAGAGTTACAGACCATTAGTCTCGATAGTAACTCCTGTTTATAACGCAGAAAAATTCATAGAATACACGCTACGAAGCGTGATGTGCCAAGACTATCCTAAGATTGAGCACATTGTACTAGACGATGGTTCGACGGATAATACGGCTAGTATTCTAAGAAAATATGAACATTTATACAATCTGGAATGGTTCTCAAAGCGTAATGAAGGGCAAACCATTACGGTAAACAGAGGTTTCGACTTGGCAAGCGGTGAAATCGTGGTTTGGTTGAATGCTGACGATGTTCTTTTCGATAAGCAAGTAATAACGAGTGTTGTCAAGAAATTTATTGGGAACCCTGAAATAGGTGTGATTTTTGGTCACATGGCAATAATAGATGAGAAAAACAGAATAATAAAGATCCAATATTCTGTTCCATGGTTTGATTACGGTAGATTGCTTAGAGCCCATTTCGCTGCTTGCATTTTCTATAGAAGGGGCACTCTCCTAAAACACAGACTTGATTGTGATCTGGACTATACAATCGACTACGAGCAATGTCTAAGAATGTGTGAGAATGGGGTTAAATTTGCATATCTAAACAGAATAATGCTAGGATACAGAAGGCATAAGGCCACAAAAAGTTGGAGCAAGAAAGCCGAAGCTGAAGCTGAAGTGAGAGAAATAAGGAGAAAATACGGGGAAAAGTTTGGCCCTTCACACTATTTTCTGAAACACTTAGATAACATTGTTTTCTTAGCTTTCAAACTTTGGGGTGTAAAGAATGTAATTGATTTATGTTTGCACCCCCGAAATTTCCAATTGGCTTTTGATGCTAAGTTTGATTCTTTGCCGAAGCATATTGTCAGACAGATAATACCGTATGTTAGTTGACATTTATGGTGAAATTGAATGAATGCATCAAATCATAGTAAGTCAAAGAGATTGCTGGTTGTCTCTCCTCACTTTAAGTTATTTATAAGGAATCAGATCGTTGAAATTAGTCACTTCTACAAGACAGCCATTTTAGTTTCTCAGCCTTATTTTCCAAAATCTTTGTTGAATATCCCTTATTTTGAAAGAAAATACCCTTTCTTGAAGAATGCTGTAGAATCTTGCTCGATGTCGAATTATTATAGCAATATAAGTGTCATTTGTCCGAAATTCTTTGCTTTACCTATTGAAGTCATACGAAAGCGAATTCCATCACTCTCCACACGTAGTTCGATTAAGGCTCTTAAAAAGAAATCCATTGAATATGACTTGATACACGCTCATCGACTTGACATCGGGTTTACAGGAGCCGTATTAAAGAATTTGAGCGATAAGCCGCTAATCATAACATGTCATGGATCTGATGTTTACGACTTCCCTTTCAAAGATGATTTCCGTTACGCCATTGCAAAATACACTATAAACAGAGTAGATCATATAATAGCTGTATGTAGCTCCGATGCTGAGAAACTGCTATTTCTCGGTTTACCATCTAGTAAGTTGTCCATTATACCGAATGGATTTGACGATGATCTCTTTAAACCTATTCCCCAGCGGTTAGCCCGGGCAGAATTGGGGTTGCCCTACGATAAGAAAATACTGCTTTCAGTAGGTACTCTCCATGAGGTGAAAGGCTACGATTATTTGATAGATGCAATATATGTAATATCAAAAGTGAGAGATGACATAGTAACAGTAATTGTGGGCTCGGGTCCGTTAGAGTTGAAGTTGAGAAAAAAGATCGAGAAGCTTGGTTTAACGCAAAGAGTGCTATTGGTTGGGTGGGTATCGCACAACAAGATTCCATTGTGGATGAATGCCTCCGATTTGTTCGTGTTGCCAAGTCTTGATGAAGGTTTTCCAACAGTGATTCCAGAGGCTATGGCTTGTGGAAAACCTGTGATAGGGACCAGAGTAGGCGGTATTCCTGATGCTATATCAGACAATGTTGTCGGGATTATCATTAACTCTAGAGATCGCGAAGCGTTAGCACAAGGAATCTTAGAGGCATTAAACAGGAAATGGGAACCAGAGAAAATACGTCGTTATGCACAGAAATATTCGTTAAAGACTGTGGCAACACAAATACTTCAAGTGTATCAACATGTCTTATATTCTTAAAGAACTGGCTGAAAAGTCTAAACTGGCAATGAGAATTCGCGCGGTAGATCTTGGGAAAAATATTAAACTCATTTCAGTTGTTTTGAAGCATAACCTTGATAAACGAAATGTCAAACTTGATATGACGGTGAGGGTTGGCGACACAAAATATAGGCTGGTCGACTTGGAATCATTGTTTATTGTAAGTCCAAGGTATGAAGAGTACATGTGGAACTATCTTACGCCAACTGAAGGTAATGTATTTATAGACGTTGGTGCGCACATCGGCAAATATACGTTGCAAATCGCCAAGACTGTAGGAGCCCAAGGCAAGGTAATAGCTGTCGAACCAGATCCGGATAGCTTTAGAGCTTTACTTGAAGGGATAAAACTGAATAAATTCAGTAACGTGGTAGCTCTCAACGTTGCAGCGTATGATAGAGAATGCATGTTACCATTATATGTTTCCCCCGCTAGGGGGAAGACCCTTGAAGGTTGGCTTATCGGGAAAGGCTGGTCTTCGGTTAAACGCAAGGTCAGTAGAAGCATTCATGAAGTTCCAGCTAAGCGCTTAGATAAGATCGTAGATGATCTTGGAATATCTAATGTTGATTATATCAAAGTAGATGTAGAAGGAGCTGAATATGAAGTGCTTAAGGGTTGTAAAAAGGTACTAGAAAAATACAAGCCAAGGATTATAGCTGAGTGCACCCTGAACGAAATTGCAGTATTGCAGTTTATGAAGGAACTAGGATACACCCCAAAACTAGTAGCTCCAAATTATTATTTCTTCAAACCGCGTGATTAGAAGTTCACTATTTTCAAGAAACCAGAGTAAGAATTGAAAGGGATTATCAAATTTCTGTACGTGGTTACCACTTAAGGATGCTACATCGATTTAGCGCCAAATCCATACGTTTCTCATACCAAAGCTCTAGTGACGCCCTGCCGTCTTCGGCGGTGTCTGGGAAACTCTGGATAATAGTACTGTATGTGTGCGAACATTGTTCACAGAGTTGATGCAGACCTTGCCCAGACTAAACGGCTTTTCAATGAGTAGAGTTCATTAATCACTGTCTAGAGGGAGATTGAGTATGCCAAATGTAAGTGTTGTCCTTACATGTTACAATGGTGCTCGATGGATCGGTAGAGCTATTGAAAGCGTTTTATCCCAAACCTACGAAGATTTTGAACTCCTAATTGTAGATGATGGATCGCTGGATAACTCCAAGCAGATAGTGGCTTCATATTTACGCGATGAACGAGTACGTTACATCTATCAGGAAAATAGAGGTTTTTCTGCGGCTATAAACAACGGAATAGAAGAAAGTGGTGGCAGTCTCGTCGGCTTTATAGGCCAAGACGATTTGTGGATGCCCAATAAATTGAAGTTGCAGATAAAGTATCTCTGTCGACATAAAGACGTAGATCTTGTTCACTCAAACTGCTACTCTATTGATTCCGAAGGTCGCATAATAGAAGTGATAGAAGCCAAGGTGCCAAACACTTCAAAGAAAAAAACGATCGAGCTGCTCTTCCTAAATAATTTCATTGGATTTGAGACAGTTCTTGTCAAGAGAAAGTGCTTTGAAGAAGTTGGCTTTTTCGATGAACGTATGGTGGGCTTCTCTGATCACGACATGTGGTTGAGGATTGCTGGAAGTTTCAATGTAGGAGGATACATAGATCTGCCTTTAGTTAAAAAGCGTCAACATGAGTTTCAATTATCGAAAGTCAGGGTAGAAGCCGTTTTGAAAGATGAGTTTCTAATTATCAAAAAGGCTTTAGATCGCTATCCCTTCCTTGAAAGAGTTAAACGAAAGAAATTGGTGCAATTATACTATGCATGGGGCATTTCATTTTTGCAGAAAGGAAAGAACAATGAGGCCAAGCAAAAGTTGCTTAAGGCAATCAGGTGTCAACCATGGAAACTCAAAGCAATTGCAGTTTACGTGCTGCCTTTTCTATACACTACGGTATGGGATCATTACAGAAAGATCGCACCAAATGTTCGTGCAAAACTGAAATGGCTTGAAAGCTGAAGGTGAGACAACATGAGGCTTAACATGAGCATCTACACGTTCGCATCAGCTATTTTCTCCATAACTATTGTTATAGTTTTTTTTATATTTTCAAGACTATTCAGTGAAATAACGATCTTCTACATAGGTATACCATTCGCATTAAGTATGTTCATGTTTTCATCAGCAAGTCTGCACCGTGATAGTGAAAAAGATATTTTCAAGACTGCACATGTGTATATCTCAAAAATCCTCATTGTCGGCCTAACAACGTCATCCGTGCTCGCCGTCTTAACAATTCCACCTTACACAGGTTCCATTTTAGATTGGATTAACATACCATGGATAAATCTGTTGAGATATATAGCGTCTCTATTACTGACCACATTTTTTCCAGGTTATTTTCTGTTAAAAATGATAGATAAGAAATGCACCTTTACAGGTAGCATTGTAATAATACTCTCATATCTTCTAAGCTCTTTTTTGATGTTTCTAACAGGATTTTTCTTACTCTTATCAGGAAACACCATAAGCTCATTGGGACCAATAACTGTTGTAGCAATCAACTTAATGCTAATGGTTATCTACCATTTTACATACTACACTTGGAAGAACGATAAAAATCCTCCATTAACCATAACTCTGAATTGGCTTGAAACTGGGTTAATCCCATCTCTGCTGGTAGTAGTTGTGACTGGAGCGTTGTTCACGATGTTCTGTAACCTCCCCTTAACACCAGGTGATATGCAAGACCATCATGGACTTGCCATTCAATATCTCAACGGTTTCCCTCTTCATGGAGAAAAATTGGTCCCGAGTTATCCGTATCTGTTTCACATCATTTTGGCAGTCATGTTTTCTTTATCCGGCATTCCCTCAGCACTAAGCGAACAAGGCTTATTCATTCTAAGTCTTATGCCGGTACTCACCTTCTACTGTGCAATCAAAACATGGTTCAACAAAAAAGAAGATCAAAAGATTCCGTCTACAGCCCTCCTACTTTCAATTCTTCTCGGCTTTGGAGGGCTGTACGCCATATATTCAAGATTTACCAACCCAGCCTATGACATTCTTCAACTATTAGCAAACACGACCATAAAAACATATGACATAGGCATGCGCTGCCTTTACATACCCGATATCGTTGCACCTATATGGAATATAGGATTGCCCACTTTCTTTGCACTTCTATATTTCTTGAAAAAAGATGTTACTAAGATAACCAAGGCTATACTCATACCTATTCTAGTGGCCCTTGGATACTTAGGACACATAAGTGAAACATTCATTTTCATACTTATCCTCTTAATCTACGTCCTACTCTCCAAACCTGACAACGAAAAGAATATAGGCCCATACATAATACTTGGCTTGATAATCACTGCCTTTATAGATTTGGCTGCTCCAGCTCAGATCTACGTATTTTCATCATCTGGAACAGGAAATATCATCTCGCTTCCATACCTTGCTTCTTTGCTTTTAGCCATCTTAGCCTACATAATGGAACTACTGAAAGACAGACACGTGCTTCATCTTACAACAAAACTCCGGAAGTCTCTCTTAAAGGTGTCAGAAACAAGTTGGGGATATGGCAAGTGGGTCATGCTTTACACTTACACTTTCTTCGTCATAGTTTGGCTTACACTACAGAATGACTTCAACCTTTGGGAATGGGGAGGTTATTACTTCACACCATTTTTCGTTTTTCCGTTACGCCTCGGCCCTGTAGGATTACTGGCGATAATTACTGTTTTCGTTTACTTTCCAAAAATCATACGCGACAAACGTTTGCTTTTTTTCCTGTTATTGATTCCCACAGGGTTCGTTATGGAGCAAGCAAGCAGCTATTATCCGCTTTTTTACCCTGCCTATAGATATGCAACTCTGACTTTTATCGGCGCATGCATCACAGCAGCATACGGTATCACAATGTTGCTGAAAAAAACACTAAATTCCCCATCGATTATAAGACGAATCTCTACGTACACACTTATCTCCGTTCTCATAATATCTGGGTTCTTGAGCACCACATTATATTACGTCAACGCTACCTATTACTCCAAGCACTGGGATATGTCAGCAGAAGAGGAGGCTGCTCTTTGTTACATTCGCCAATACACATCAACCAACTCAAGCGTTCTCACATTCACAGAAGAAAGCGCGAATAGACTAAGAAACTTTGCTGGACTAAATCCAGTGCAAGATGCTCAACGGTGGTCTAAGCTTTTGCTTTCAACATCAAACCCATACATTATAACTTATGTTCTCGGTTCATCCAACGTGAAGTATATCTACGTAGCCCAGAGGGATGTTGAATTACTAAACTCTAACAATGTCTTAAGTTCCTTTGTTGATTATTTCCCAAAAGTTTTCAAAAGTGATTGCGTTACCGTATATGAAGTCCCGCTTTTAACTCCTCCATCGCCCGAAGCATCAGTTGCCGTTCTAAACTTGTTACCCTCATTACAAGAATCAGAAGACGCCATGTGGATTGATGATTCATTTACTGAAGGATGGTATGCGTATCGACAATACGGAGAAATCAAGAGTTATGAAGTAGAGGTCAGAGATGGAATTGCAGAAATATCGGTAACCTCAAATCAATCTGGGATTGTCTGGGCCAGTTATGCTCTTTCAGGTCTGGCTCTGAACACAACAAACTGTTCAGTTCTCTCCTTCAGATATCGTGTAGCGAACAACTTCGCTTGGTTCACGATCCAATTGTGGAATTCATCCAACAACATATTCTACTATGTTGGACATCTAACAGACAAAGACTTTACTACAAAAACATTTTCATTACCAGAGAGCCAAATAGTCACTAAAATCGAGATTATAGTAGAAACACCCCATGACTCTCCAGTAAATACCACAGCATGTGCATACATCGACTACATCAAATTTTCGCCTCAAGTTCTATCTTGGAAGGATGACACCTTTCTGAGAGACTGGGCATGTTATGCGAAGTACGGCAGTATATTTGATTGGAGTGCACATTCAGATGGCGACATACTTAAAATGAACGTCACTTCTAATCAGAGCGGAACCGTTTGGATTAGCTACTCGCTTCCTGTCGCGCTAAAAACCAAGGATTCTATTCTATCATTCCGGTATAAAGTGGACAATGACTATTCATGGTTTACAATCATACTTCAAAACGCTTCACACAAGTTCTTCTACAAGGGGCATTTAACAGACAGAACGTTCACCACAAAATCATACTCGCTACCAGATGATCAAATCATAACGAGGGTCGAAATCATCGTTGAAACCACTGATAAAGCGCCAGTCGGGGCGTCAGCCATCGCATACCTAGACTACATAAAAATATCGCAGAAGCCTTTCTCAGAAGACGATGTCTTCCCATCCCTATTTGTGTCTTCTCTACACACGAAATACGTAGTCCTATACGTAGACAACGTATTGATGGAAAACCTTGACGCATACCTCTCACACTACACACATATTTTATTGACTTCTGATCCACCAATTCCTGTTGAAACAGTTTCTAAATGGGTTTCAACCGGGAATACCTTAACCGTTCTTAACACCCATGGAAATGGATTTTTCGCCAACCTATTAGGGATAAACACGTCCTCCCCTCTCCTATTAACAAAGAATCTCGGCTTAGGTAAAGTACTATACGTAAATTCATTTCCCATAATTGAAGCTGGAAAAGAGTATGAACTACTTCAACTAGAATTTCTGGAGAAAGTTAGAGAAGCCTTAACGTTAGATGAGTATGTCCATAGAGTAAACGTACTTCCAGTATATAATTCAACTTTTGGTAGCATCGAAATCAATGGCGACTTTAGCATCTCTACAGACATCTTAACACTTCAAGGCTCTGTAGATTTGACGGACCCTCCTTTTCAATTCAATAAATCTACAGAAATTAAAATATATGGCGAGGTCAATTTAACGATTAAAAATGCTTCGTTACTCATTTTTCCATCAGAGTCTTATATGTTAATTAAACCGGAAAGTTATCCTGTTGAAAGCGAAGTTCTCGTTGGCGGTTCTGAGGCTTTGATAGTTGCAGATACGAATGTTATTTACAACTCTGATGTGCCAGTTTCTTTCAAATTCAAAACCACAGGTCTATCTCTGTACGCTAGATTACCCTCAATAAACGCTTCAGGAGCAGTAACCTTTGACCAGCTTGACGTACACGCTGCGCTCTACATTCCACTAGCTGGCATCGTCCAACAGAGAGCCGAAGTCAGAGGGAGTGTGAAATTTGATACAATGCATATCAGCAACCCGCTCATAATATTCTCGATGTTTCAAGCGGATGGCGAAATCCTAAACCTGGCTGAAACCACATCTCGACCGACTATTCCATGGAATCAGGTTTTGACTTCACCCTATAACCTAGCATTCAACGTGATTTTCTTGTTAGGCGTAGCAATATGTATTGTTAAGAAAAGGAAGGCTAAGACAACCATAAATGAAAAAGTAATGTGATTAGATGGAAAGTTATAGAAGAGAGATTCAAACAAAGCTACTAAAATATGGTAGCTTAAAGGAAATCATACGAAAAAATGGAGGTCTAATAATAATTGATTTCGCCATCTCGAGATTCCTAGACCTTATGTCTAAGCGATTTTATACGTCAAACAGCGGCGATTACGGCCTCTCTGAGGCTTTCTTCCACTCAAGGGACATTGATCGATGGAGCAGATACACACATGTCACAAATGAAATTCAAAAAAATAAAGGAAAAAACTTTTCAGTTCTAGATGTGGGATCAGGTGGCCAAGGTATTTCTGGTTTCTTAAACACGTTAAGAAGAGATTACGATTTTTTTCTTATTGATGTCCGAAAGGACGTATTCAAAGGTTTAAGAAGAGTACATTGCGTAATTGGCGATGGATGTAAGCTACCGTTCAGAGACAAAGCCTTCGACATAGTTGTCTCAGTTGACACCGTTGAACATATTCCAAAATCCATTCGCCACGACTTCTATAAAGGATTGAAAAGAGTTTGCAAGAAAAGAATCATCATGGCATTCCCAATGCAAAGCAGTGACGGCGTATTTCAAGGAAAAAAATACGACATTACCTTTCAATACTTTTATGAAAGAAATCATGGAGCCAAAGAACCAAATACAGCACAACATATCGCCGCAGGTCATCCAAC
>Ga0114919_10004585_pt1 | contig 11077 bp, 22 predicted proteins | sample BlataG_FD_88682 | JGI IMG/M metagenome (GOLD analysis project Ga0114919, IMG submission 88682) | Deep subsurface microbial communities from Black Sea to uncover new lineages of life (NeLLi) - Black_00105 metaG | ecosystem: Environmental > Aquatic > Marine > Oceanic > Sediment | place: Atlantic...
CAGGATTGAGTATAACTTCGGCCTGGGTGATTTGTTCGGCTGGGAATGTGGTCATTCTATGAATGAGGACTACCTGCCACAGCTTAGCGTTGTCTGCCATATGCTCAGGGATACTACTTTAGTACCGAAGGGCTACATCAAGACCTCTGAGATTTACCGCTTTAGCAACGAAAGCACCCATCAGGAAAACATGACTGTGGCTCGTGGCCCAACGTACTCAAATCTGTACCTGCAAAGCTGGTGGCGGAACATGGGCCTTGGTAATACCATCGAGCACTATGAGGTAAACATTAACTCCGATAACATCATCCCCATAAGGACTGAGTTGACGGAGTTGATAGCTGCCAATGTCAGAATGTACGGACTCCAGGAGATGGCTCAGAAGTTCTATGGGACATCACCTAACGCCTATCCCTACCCGATGGAAGTCGGGAAACTCAGCGGGGAGCTGGGTCTTAATCTTGCTGAGGCTATTCTGCGTGAGCTTGACCTTTGGGGTTTGGCACAGCCTGTAGCCTTCAGGGATGCCAGCACAGGGCTAGCGATGGCTGGCACGTGCCTGATGGACATAGTTATTCGAGGCTCCTTGCCTTTCGCTATGGCAGCTATTCCACTGTTTAATCCCTGGGACCCGGATACCTGGATTGATACCAGCTTGCTAGGCGACTTCTGGGTGAGAGTTGAGCAGCCGGTTATAGCAACCCCCGCAGGAGTGATGAAGCTGCTAGGTGATGAAGTGGTCACCAGGTATGTGACCCCAAGTTGGCCGTAAAGAGGTAACTCAATAAAAAGAGAGAAAGGAGACGAAATGGGAGCTAAAAAGTTCCCCATTCGCCTCACTTACCGGGCGGTAGCAGTAGCAGACCCAATTATTCTGACTGACAGGGTAGAGTCTGAAATCTTACAGAGAAATCGGACTATAGCCTGTCAGTCAATTGGTTTCCGCAACCAGACCGGTCAGCGAGGCAATGTGGAGATTTACCTGAGACAAGGTGAGTTCTACGTTTTTATCTGTGACCAGACTACCCCGGCAGCTAATCGCTGGTACTGGTATCCCTACACTCAGCACATGAAGGTAGGAGAGCGCATCTCGGCAATACAGGATACCTGTTTGGCTGGTGATATTCTGGACCTGCATATTATCGGCTACTCTACCTACGGAGAGGAGAACGTGATACCATGAGTCCAAAAATGGGAACTGAAGAAGTCGCTGCTGGGCTTTGGGAGGAGATAGCTGATACTGAGCTTACTGCCCCTGCTGCTACTATAGATATACCCAATATACCTGCTGGCTATGCTGTACTTTTATTTATCTACCATGATGTTTATGGAGATAACGCAGGTCTGCAGAGTATCTACATGAATTTCAATGGTGATGGTGGTAATAACTATGATTACTCAAGACAACTCTTTGGCGTTGGAACAAACACTACTAATGGGGGAGCCTTTATCCTTTTTAGTTATTGTGGGAATACAGGTGTTAACATGAACCATGCGAATGGCTTGCTTCACATTCTTAATCGTGCTGCTCATGAGAAGGTTGTCTTTGGTACTGATGTCGCTTTTCTTAAACTTGGGGGTAGTGCAGAGGATGTGGGCGGAGCTCACGTAGAGGCAAAGTGGCGTAACGTTGCTGTGGAGATAAACAGGATTACCCTGTCATTATCAGTCGGTAACTTTGTAGCTGGCAGTAGGGTCATCCTGTTAGGAGTGCCGACATGATAGAGATAGAACAAGACGAGAACGGAACGTGGGAAGTAACTCAGGAAGCTAAGTGCAGGGTTAGGCTACTTACAAAGCCATCACAGGCGTTCCTTGACTGGCAGGCATCTAATCCTATCTACGTAGAAGAGCCAGTACGAGATTTGCCTGCTGAGATAGATAACCTGGAAGCTCGTATCGCAAAACTAGAGGTAAGTCAAGCTAAACTGGAGTAATTGAGGTCTGACATAAGCTTTGAATTAAAGGCTTAGGAGGCAATATTGGGATTTTACAGTAGAAGCATTACCATACCGCCTAACACGGCTGAGGCCAACGCTCAGGAGGCTAGGTTTCAACTGAGAGGTATAAGGGATGCTCTATAGCACGACTATCACTATACCGCCTAACACCTCAAGAGCAGCCGCTCATGAGGAGAGAATATACCTCATGCACGGCGTTATTTCTAAGGTTATTTTCCGACCGAGGCCTGGACACGCTTCACTGCTTCACTGTAAGGTATTTCACCGGAGACACCAGGTATTTCCCAGTAGTGGCGATGACGACTTACACGGCGATACCTTCCCGATAGAATGGGAGGAGTGGTACGAAGTACCTGAGAAACCCTTCTACCTGGAGATAGTAGCCTGGAATGACGATGATACCTACCCGCACACCTTCGATATTGCCTTTGCGGTGATACCCAGGTGGACGACAGTACCCTTTGCCTTCGCCAAGGGGATAAGCGACCTGTTTAGCTTACTATCTCCAAAACGAATTTTCTCGAGGAGTAAGTAAATGGCTAGAGGAACCTGGGACTATGGTGTATATCAAACAAAAAGAGTAGGAGCTACTCTAGCTGACATGGCTGACTTGGCGGTTAGAATGGGCTCAATAGTGGAGTATGACCGCAGGGGCGATATTGTCTCATTGGATGACTTTGAGAATACAATCATCAAGTGGGTCGGCTTTATTGTTGGAGCTGGAGCAATAGCACTAGATAGCACTACCGCTAAATCAGGTAGTCAATCCTTGAAGATTACTACCGGCGTTCTTGGTGGGAACAGAACGATAATACGAAAGTCTCTCATTACTCTAGGTACATTAAAAGTAGGAGCTGAGATTAGCTTATGTAGTTTGCAGGCTGGCTGCGACTTCTACCTTGCCATTCTCTACTGGGATGGCACTATCGGTAGACGAGCAAACATATGGTATGACCACAGCCTTACCACATTTTTCGTGGAGGATACTGTGGCTGGTAACTGGACATTTGTTGCTAACGTTGGAGCGATGCGGGCAGGAGAGCATCTATTTTACCCAATGAAGTTAGTAGCTGACTTCACGACAAACCTTTATGCACGATTTCTGTTTGGCGGTGCAGAACACCCTATCGATACTATAGTAATTCCCCCGATAGTCCTTGCTGGAGCCCCCTATTTCAGGGCTGATATCGAGGTCAGGAACATACTGGCTGCCAGTGAGGACGCCTGGGTTGACGATTTTATCTTTACTCAGAATGAGCCGTAAAGTAACAGGTAGGAGATAGTATGAGTCAAGACGGAACCTGGAGATGGAACCATCTTACCGATACCTGGGAGAAGGCACCGGCGGTTGTTACTTCTCTTAGGCTGGTAGGAATAGGTCAGGTTATAGCTGGAGCTCATAAGCTTTACTGGATGCACCATAATCCCTCAGCCGGTCTTTCAGTTATCGAAATAACCGATGCTATCGCTGCTGCTGGCCCTGTTCAGTATGATTGTTTTCATACAGGTAGAGAGGGTCATCATGTTATCTTTGACCCGCCACTGGATTTTACTGTTGGTATTTACCTAGAGACACTTACCAATATGACTTCAGCAATTTTTGGCTTCATTTAGAAAGGAGATAAGCCTATGAAATGGACACCGATTGTAGCGATGGTTTGTATTGCTGGACTCCTAGCCTTAGCTCTAGTGAATGAGATAAATGGAGCCCTATTAGCTAGTGGCTTTGCTCTCATTGGCGGACTGGGAGGCTATGAGATTAAGGTGCTACAAGATAAGAGAAAGGAGAAGAAGTGATGACTGCTGAATACAAGGTACTTAAGATTGACGAGATGAGCAGGGTTAGTGATGTGAAGGGTATTGAGCACTACTACCGGCACCGGATTAAGACAAAGGGTGGTGTCGTCCTCAGCATCGATATAGACGAGGAGGACTTCACTCCGGAGAAGGCGGCGCCTATTCTGCTGGCTGCCGCTCAAAACGCTGATAAAATCCTGAAGCTATGAGGTTAAGATGCGTTTCCTAGAGTGGATTATCGAAGAGCTAGAGGATGCTGCTGACTGGTTTCACGAGCTATATCTTGAAACCAGGGATTGGCCTGACTGGGCTGGTTTCGTTAGTAATTTCTTCTATGGCCTCTATGGAGCTTTCATGTGGCTCGCTTATGACTTCGAGGACTTCAACGAATGGGTCGAGGGTATCGAGGAAGACGTTAAGGAGCTTGGCATCTGGGGAGCTATCAAAGCACTCATTAAAGGCTGGCTGCCCGGCTTAGAAGGTGCTATCACCGTAATTGAAAACCTTGCCGGGGAAGTCCTGGTATTTTTCGATAACCCTACTGCCTATCTAAGAGAAAAGTTTACGTATGTCATCTTACCTTGGGCAATAGTCAATATACCCTTTCTTGGCACTCTCTATAAGTGGTATACCGACTTTAAGGATGAGCTAGAGCTCTTCTTCGATAATCCTGGTAACTACCTCAAAGATAAATTCGAGAATGTTATTTTACCCTGGGGAATTACGAGGATACCCTTTATCTCTTGGCTATATACATTCTATCAGAACTTCAAAGGTGAGATAGTGGTATTCTTTGATGACCCTGTTATGTGGCTAAGAGGCAAGTTTGAGAACGATATATTACCCTGGGCTAAGGAGAATATACCTTTCATCTCAACCCTGGTCGTTCTAGTAGATACGATAACCGATGATATTATGGAGTTTTTCAGAGACCCGGTAACGTGGCTTGAGGAGAATACTATACTTGGAACGATTAAGGAGTTCTGGGATGACCCCTTACAGTGGGCATATAATAAACTAGACGAATGGTTCGAGAGGTTTTGGTAAGGTTATGAGCATATCGAGTCGCATTGAAGAAACAGTAGAGAACTGGCGGGTTAAGTGGGGTAAGGCACTATACGACTTCTTAACTAACATACTATCATTTGGGCTTACAGTATTTATGGACGTAATAGGTAAGGCATTTGCGCCTAAACTCAAGCCTATTATTGAGGAGCTAGAGAAGTCTGAAGATATACCCGACTGGATACTTCCGATTTTGAAAGAGATTAAAGAGCCTACCGGGGAAGTAGGAGCTTTGCTGGCTCACTCAGCCGAAAGTGCTTTGGTTGGAGGTGCTATAGGTAAAATAACCGATGCGTTGTTCATGCGCTTTGCCTATGACGTAAATAGTCGAATTCACCCTCTTATTCTGGGACCCGAGCAGCTAATGTCTCTTTATCGCAGGTTCTTAATAAAGCCTGATGAACTCCCACCCCTCCTAAAGAAGCATGGGCTAGATGATGATGCTATCCTTCAAATGATACAGCTTAGTGACTGGATACCATTTGCCGCAACAATTACCGAGTGGGTAGCTAAGGAAGTCTACGAGCCGGATATGGTAGAGAGGTATGGTTTAGATAATGAGTTCCCGACCGAGCAACTCCCAGAATATTGGAAAGCAGGTGTAAATAAAGAGCAAGCCTTAAACTTCTGGCGGGCACACTGGGAGCATGCTTCATGGACACAGGTTACCGAGATGCTCCACCGAGGACTTTTGACTGAGGAGGAGGTTTACGACTGGTTCCGGTTAGTCGAGATACCGCCATTCTGGAGAGATAAGCTGATTGCCATGGCCTATACCTGGCCTACCAGGGTGGACGTCAGGCGATGGTACGACATGCGTACCATCGATGAGAGCCGGCTTAGAGAGCTTTACGAAGGTATGGGTTATCACGGAGACAACCTCGACGACTACGTGAAGTGGACGAAGGTATATACCGACTTCGGCATGATGATGACCCGGTTTAAGAACGGCTGGATTACCGAGCAGGATATAAGAGACTGGCTGAAAGGCCTGGAGATACCGGAAGACCGGATACAGCAGTTCATAGAGGAGAAAACGAAGTCGGAGAAGGCGGCCAGGACTGCTGCCGAGAGAGACCTTACCGCTACCGATATAATCATGGGAGTTAAGAAGGGAGTCATTTTCTGGGCAGATGGCATTGAGCTTCTTATGGACTTAGGCTATGACGAGGAGGAGGCTGACTTTAAGCTAGCTGTCAGGATAGAGACTGAAGGTGGGAGCCCTGAAGGCTTCCCCGAGTACAAGAGATTAACACAGTTATGGCGAGCATCCCAGGGTTTATCAACCAAGCTCACCCTGGCTGAGATTAAGACTTCTGAAAAGGAGCTTGCTGAGAAGTACCCCAGGAAACCACCGCTAACCGAGGAGGAGCTAAAGGTCAAGGTTGATACTATCCGGCGCCGGCGGCGTAATCGGCAGCTGACCCGAGATGAGGAGATAGCCGGGCTCTTAGAGCTACACTTGACAATAGAGCTAGCCACTGCCTATGCTGATAATGATGACCTGAGACTCAAAAAGGGGGTAAGTGAGTAGATGGATACCATTCGGGCACAGAAAGAGCTTTTGACTAATCTACCGCCACGACACGCCAGGGGTTGCCCCTGTAATATACTTCGCTCGGCTATGTGGCAGCTTAGCACATGCGATATAGACGTTTGGAAAAAGCTCAAGATACTGGGAGATATCAAAAAGGCTTTACCCTGTCTTTGCCCAAAAGCAAAGGAGACAAAGTAAGCTATGAGGAGGGAGACTGCTATTGCCGACCCCGAGGATGACGAGGACTTAGAGGAGGACGAGAATGAAGAAGATGCTCAAAAGTAATAGACTACCACCGGTACTGCATGAGGGGAAAGTCTGGTCAGTGAAGAAACTAAAAGAGGGATATTTACTCTTCCAGCCCATACCAGAGTACCTCTTAACTGAGAAGGCACTTCAACGATTCACCAAATCGATTTCTAGCCCCCTTACTTAACTAGTGAATACCATAGCACCCCCCCTTTTTTGTCTCAAGAGGGGCTTAGCCCCTCTAATCGATTTCTAGTCCCCTTACCAAATTGTCTCCGGGAGACAATTTGCATCCCCCTCTCCTTCAAAGGAGAGGGGGACTTCTTCTTTACATAAGTCCCATTATACGACCTTGACCCAGTACTTTTGTACTGTAATCTCTAAGACTACCCAGTAGCCCCTTGACACCAAGTAATCTATGTGGTAGTATATTAGTGAAAGGAGGTAAACCATGACACCAGAAGAAGCTCTTAAAATCAAACTGCACTATCAATATTTACTTCAAGACGCATCTATCCCAGAACTCATTGAAGCTGACAACTTGAGCATCGAAGCCCTGAAAGCTTGGTTAGCCTTCGAGAAGGCTATAAACGAAGCCTGGGAAGGCTTACTACCAGGTGAGACTAAGGAATAAGAAAGGAGTTAGACAATGAAACTGGAAAAAGCTATTGAAATCTACGCACTCGACCTTGCCATCCCAGGTTCTGCCGACCCCTCCGACCTCGCTACCGCCCACGCCCTCGGTTACGAAGCCCTGAAATATCATCTTTATCGCCGTTCTGTTGTTGATGCCGTTGGTTCTCCATTACTACCAGGCGAGACTAAGGAATAAGAAAGGAGGATAAAAAGTAGGTTAATATGAGCAAGAAAATCAGTGTAAAGGATGATGTCTACTACCGGATACAAAGACTTCAGGGACCCCGGGAGACTTACAGCCAGGTGATAGACCGGAGTCTCTCTACTATCGAGGCACTCCAGGGAATGTCAAATATCCTGGGGCCAAGCCACTACCTCAAGGAGAGGCCAAAAGAGGAGGTGAAGTAAGATGGAATGTCCTTATTGTGAAGCTCCGATGTTTAGAACCGGATGGTTACCCTCCCGAGGTTTAGACCCTACTCTCAGGAAATATAAATGTATCAACTGTGGGCGCCTCTTTTATCTCAACACAGGCCGCAAGTTAAAAGTAGCTAAAGGAGGTAAACCATGAAGTGTCCACTACTTAAAATAGCTAGAGCAGGGCTAGTGTCAGAAGCTGCTCGCCCTCTTGATGACTGTCTCAAAGAGGAGTGCGCCTGGTGGGATGCTCAAATGGAGCAATGTAGTATTAACGGGTTAGAGCCTACACTACAACATATTGCCCTTAGTCTCAGGGACTTAGTAACCAAGATGCCCCATGAAGGGTAATTCAGAAAGTAAAGGAGGAAGTTATGAAAAGGATACTATTACTCGTACCAGTCATCTTAGTCCTGTTAGTCGCTCAAGTCATGTTAGCCTATGCAAATCCAGAAAGGAGCTCTCCGGAGTATGCGGCTCCCGGGGAGTGGGTTACTATCGAGGTAACTTTTACCTGCCCAGAGGATGAGACTAACGCCATTGGGATTGCTGATAACCTGGCCGGTGCTGTAGATTGCCAGGTAGACGTAGCGTGGTGTTCACCCCCAGCCTTCTATGCCCGCAGTTCCTTCTCTAACTATGAGTGCCCGAATACAGTAGAGTATCTCTGGGCGGAGAGCTTTGATGCTGGTACCGAGATAACCGCGGTCTATCAAGTCATGCTAGAGGGTGAGCCCATGGATGAGTTTACCTTCGAGGGCTATGTACTTTACTATGTTGGTGCTGACCCGACAGGTGATGGCCCACTTCGTGAGGAGCTGCCGGTACGACAGATTAAGATTAAGCCGGATATGTCCTACGCTCTTAGTGCCGTCAACGCCTGGTTAAGCGGTGAAACGTCTATGTCCGAGGCTCTCTCGGTAATCAACGCTTGGGTGAGGTGAAAAGATGATAAAGGGAGACTATCACCGGTTAAAGGAAGGAGAGAGAGATGAATGAATTTGTTTGTCCCGATTGTCACCAAACTATCTACTATGGTGAGGGGGAAAACCTATATATAGTTATGGCAAATCATCAAAAAAAGTGCCCTTCAGCACAGAAACAACCTACGGCTCATAGAATAACTGAGGTAGTGCCAGATGACGTTCTAAGAGGTAACTTCGTTATGATGGATGAGTTATTAGGTAAGGAGATACTAATCAAAGCCATTAGCTGGCAAGACTCCACCTTCAAAGAGGATGCAGAATATCTATCGCTAACCATAGACCTTAATGGAGAGGAGAGGATACTTAATACCGGTGCTCTCAGGATAATTGATGTATTCAGGTATGTAAATAACAAAGATTTGCCCATGTACGCATCTTTTGAGAAGGTAACACTCCCAGGGGGTAGGAGAGCCTATCGTGTTAAATAAGAAACGCGCTGAATGGCAGGCATTACGTAGGGCGTTTCCGATAGGAGCAGAACCCCCCCTCTCAGACTCTCCCCCCCCAGAAGAATAAGAGAATAAGAGAATAAGAATAAGAATAAGAAGGAGAAGGAGAGAATATACATCTAAAGTCACAACAATGGACTTGACAATATACAACCAAAGTCACAAAATTGTCTCCGGGAGACAATTAGGAGGCAATATGAGAAGTAGAGGTAAGCGTTCCTGGGTCAAGTTTTGGGTTACTGGCTGGTTGCATGGTAGTATAAGGTGGCAATTAGACCCGTCCGAGCGTGGAGTTTGGGCGGATTTAATTTGCCTGGCCGGCGAGTGTGGCAAGGAAGGCATGATATGCGATAATGATGGTAGACCGTACCCTAGAGACTTTATAGCCAATCAGCTAAACATACCCCAGGAGCTCCTTGACCGGACTATCGTCAAGTGTATGCACGAGGGACGTATTGATGAGAGGGACGATGTTATCATCATCTCCAACTGGGCAAACTATCAGTCTGAGTATGACCGGGTTAAGAAGTACCGAGAAAAACCGGCCGAGGACCCGGACAAGTTCGTTAAGGGCAAGTACGGCCACATGGTTCAGAGATAATTTTTTAAGGAGGAGACGACATGAAAGAATTATTGTTGCTAACCACTATTCAGGTAACCTTTGTATTTAAGGAGGAGTGGGCAGATGAGGATGTGAAGATATTTATGATGAGGCTAAGGGCGAGCTTCCGAGGTGACGACCTCTTCGTGGATATCTTGCTAAACGAGAGAAGCACAAAAGAAGTGGAGGTATAACCATGAGACACGGAGTTTATGAAGTTAAAGTTGCATATTCTATACGGATAGAGGCTCTTAATGATAAGGATGCCTGTCTAAAAGTGCGTCAATTTCTAAAAGAGTATCCTGACGAGTTGACTGTTGTAGCAGGTTATGTCCAGGGATTTTATGATTTGGAGCCGCTGGAGCGGAGAATAGGGCACTCTGTTCTTACCCACTTTATGGATAAAAGGAGGACACATGAAACTACGAAGGGTTAACCCAGACACTATCAAAGTTCCCGAAGTGAGGGTAACGGCCCGGTTCGATGACGAGACCTGGGAGCAGTTCCAGGCGTCTATCAAGGAAATGGGAGCAATCGCTCCGGTAATCTGCTGTATGGTCGATGAGGAGCTTGTCCTGGTCGATGGCTTACATCGCCTGGTCGAAGCTCAAAGGAGTGGCATCGGTAACATTGACGTGGCAGTCATCCCCGGTGACATGGTGGACGTCCTCACCAAAAACATATTCCTTGACCATCTCAGGGGTAAAACCCCACCTTCAGAGATGGTGAACGTCATTGAGGCTCTTTGGAAGGAATATAAACTTGACAGCGAGCAGATAGCAACCAAGACAGGAATGACCAGGGACTATGTGGAGAAACTTCAGCTAATCTCTGAGCTCACCCCTCTTTGCCGCGAAGCTCTTGACCAGGGTAAAATTGGTGTCGGGCAGGCTTCGTCACTAACTCGCATAAAGGACCCGGTTACTCAGGAGATGGTTCTAGGGAACCTCGCAATACACCACTGGAAGGGGAAAGAGCTTGAGGAGTACATAACTGAGGTGTTAGGACTGATGGCGTTTAAGGAGGAGCGGGAGGTTGAGAAGGCGGCGGCACCTCCTGCTAAGGTGAGGTGTGTTTACTGTGGTGATGCGTATGCCCCTTCTGAGGTGGTGACTCCTGTGACTTGCCGTACCTGCTCAGGTATCATGTTTGCCTCAATCGCTCAGGCTCGGCAGGAGGTAGTTCCTGTCCAGGAGCCCCAAGACGAAAAGGACAAAGTTCCATAAATTCCGTCTTGGAACTTTGTCACGTGTCCTCATTTGTCCAAGAAAGGCACACGGGGGGGCATGAACTTTTGTAGACCAACCGACACAACGCGCAATACACAACACACAACACACAACACGGCACGACACAACACAACACAATACAACCCAACA
>Ga0114919_10004591_pt1 | contig 11070 bp, 11 predicted proteins | sample BlataG_FD_88682 | JGI IMG/M metagenome (GOLD analysis project Ga0114919, IMG submission 88682) | Deep subsurface microbial communities from Black Sea to uncover new lineages of life (NeLLi) - Black_00105 metaG | ecosystem: Environmental > Aquatic > Marine > Oceanic > Sediment | place: Atlantic...
GGCAGCACTGACCAGCGAGGATTACATCACCTGGTATATGAAATCACCTACAACAGCATTGATGAGGCTATGGCTGGCTGCTGCGATAAAATCTGGGTCACCCTTTGTCAGGATAATGCCGTAAAGGTTGAGGATAATAGGCGTGGCATTCCGGTGGACATTCACCCCGCCACCAACATGTCAGCCCTGGAAACAGTAATGACCACGCTGCATGCCGGGGCAAAATTTGGTGGTCATACCTATCAGGTGTCAGGTGGGTTACACGGGGTAGGTGCCTCGGCGGTAAACGCTCTTTCCTCGTGGCTCAGGGTCGATGTCAGGCGTGATGGCAAGCTGTATCAACAGGAATACAGGCAAGGAATACCCCGGGGAGGGGTGGAAGAGGTTGGTGAGTCCAGCGATACCGGCACTACCATCACCTTCCTTCCCGATGAGGAGATATTCGGTAAAACTGAATGTGATTTTAATACCATAAGCGAGCATCTACGAGAGCTAGCCTATCTGAACAAGGGGCTGGAAATATGTATTAAGGACGAAAGCAAGGACTGTGAAAAGACCTTCTACTTTGAGGGTGGAATTACTGGCTTCGTCCGCCACCTTAACCGAAACCGGGTGGTTCGCCACCGCCGACCTATTTATATCTCCAAACTGGTGAACAGCACAGTAGTGGAGGCTGCCCTCCAATATAATGATGGTTTTTCCGAGTCCACCTTTAGCTTTGCCAACTGCGTTAATACCGTGGATGGAGGCACCCACCTTACTGGCTTCCGTTCAGCACTAACCCGAGTTCTCAATGACTATGCCCGTAAGAACAAGTTCCTCAAAGAGGACGAGCCCAACTTGATAGGGGATGATGTCAGAGAAGGTCTTACCGCCATTATCAGCGTCAAACTGGCCGAGCCTCAGTTCGAGGGGCAGACTAAAGCCAAGCTGGGCAACGCCGAAGTAAAAAGTCATGTGGAGAGTGCAGTGGGTGAGGGTCTATCCCTCTACCTTGAGGAGCACCCCGACGAAGCCAAAAGAATCATAGAGAAGTGTCTCCTTGCTGCCAAGGGCAGAGAAGCCGCCCGCAAGGCTCGCGATTTGATTATTCGAAAGAGTAGTCTGGAGACGGGCACGTTACCAGGGAAGCTGGCTGATTGCTCAGAGAAAGAGCCCTCTCACTGTGAATTATATCTAGTAGAGGGAGACTCAGCCGGTGGTTCAGCCAAGCAGGGAAGGAACCGCCGCTTCCAGGCTATCCTCCCCCTGCGAGGCAAAATCCTCAATGTGGAAAAGGCTCCACCGGATAAGATGCTAGCTCACGAGGAAATCCGCGTTATCATCACCGCTCTGAGAAGCGGTATAGACGATGAATTTGACCTTTCAAGGCTCCGCTATCACCGGGTTATCCTGATGACTGACGCTGATGTGGATGGCTCTCACATTCGCACCCTTCTTCTCACCTTCTTCTATCGGCATATGGTGGAGCTAATCAATCATCAGCACCTGTTCATTGCCCAGCCACCCCTTTACCGCATTAAGACGAGCAAGCTCCAGCAGTGGGTTTACTCGGAACAGGAAAAGGAAGAGGTTCTAGCTAAGCTGAAAGAAAGCAAGAAGGTGGAGGTTCAGCGCTATAAGGGTCTGGGAGAGATGAGCGCCGAGCAACTTTGGGAAACCACCATGAACCCAGCCACCCGTACCCTGCTTGAAGTAGGCATAGATGATGCCGCCAAAGCCGACCGCATATTCCACATCCTGATGGGCAATGAAGTCCCGCCCCGCAAAGCCTTCATCCAGGCCCACGCCAGGAGCGTCAAGAACCTGGATATTTGACGGTGAACCCCTGTTGAAAAAAATGGGAGCTTACTTAAAGGAAATTAGGTAATAAGCTGAAACCACCTGATTTAAGAGATTAAATATTTCTTCGCTTGAAGCGTTTGCATCAATTCTTTCAATGAGATCTTCGAGTGGTTCAATCATTTTAGATTTAGCTGACTGTGCTTCCTCAACTGTCAAAGGTACATCTTCCCAACGCCTAGCCATGTCTTCAAAAATATGCTCTAATAAGAAAAACGGCGCTGGACTTCCCGTATCCAGCGCCAAACTCCTACAAAGGTATGCTATTTCGTAGAGATTGTCAACGTAAAACTCTTTCTTTAGTTTCTCCCTTAATATCTGGAGCCTCACTAATACTCGCTTCCCCCGAAGGTGGTAGATTTATGATTGCTTCAAAATCGTATCCTTCTTGCCTCAGCTGCTCACTTCCCCCCTCTTTTCGGTCAACAATTACTATCACTTTCACAATCTCACAACCCTCGGCTTTTACCGCTTCTATCGCTTTATTTACTGAGCCTCCCGTGGTAATGACATCATCAACTATGGCTACTTTTGAATTTTTCCTGAAATGGCCTTCAATCCTCTTTCTTGTCCCGTGCGCCTTCGGTTCTTCCCTCACTATGAACGAAGGTGTAGGTTTACCTTTCAAACGACTCACTAGGGTAACAGCAGTTACAATGGGGACAGCACTTATCGCCAATCCACCAATTGCATCGACGTCAATCCCTGATAATCTATCAAGTATTTCCTCCCCGATTAAGTATGCCCCTTCTGGGTGTAAGGTCATTTGCTTGCCATCGTAGTAATGATCGCTCTTCTTTCCCGAAGAAAGCGTATAGTCCCCGTATAATAGCGCACCTGTCTCATGTGCAAGCTCTAAAATTCTTTTGGTTCTCTCCGTAATCACCTCTAACTCCAAGGAGTAAGATGTTACCATTATACAACCTCCTAGTCAGACCTGCAAACCCCTTTAATTCTACTGATTATTTTTACTTTTTGTAAAATTTTCAATCTACACTTTTAATTAATTATACCTAAATTATACTTAAAAGTCAACAACTGACTTGACATTTATATTACTTTTTGTTAATTTTTAGACAAAGTCTTTGGAAGGGCTAATATGAGGGAAAAACGGAACCTGTTTGGTCAAGAGCTTAGGAAACTCCGTAAAGAGGCGAGATATACACAAGACCAACTTGCTAAACTTGCCACGATAAGTGCTTCTTATATTAGTCAACTTGAAACTGGTGAGAAGAAACCCACAGATAGAGTGATAACAAAACTGAGCGGTGCCCTTGATATTTCCGAAAATCGCCTCTTCATCAAGATTGGCAAACTTAAAATGGACCTTGCTGCAACACTGGCTATAGGCCGAAAAGAAGCGCCTGAAATCTTAACTTCTCTATCAGATGAGCAATGGGAGGAACTCTTGACTTACTTAGCCTATATCAAGGTCAAGGCTTCCATTACAGACTAAACTGCTGCCATTTCCTTAACTTTCTAACAAACCCCTGCCTGTCACCGATTTGCCCTATATAGCCCGTGCTGCTTAATATATCTCTCCACCGGCTCGGGGACGAGGTGGTGAATGGACAAGCCCCGGGCAACCCGGTCTCTAATTTCTGAGGAACTAATCTCTATCTGCGGCGTATCAAGCATGATAATACTCTGAGATAAGCCGGGGATAGCCGCTTCCAGAGAGTTAAAGTCAGGAGATGGGTAGCCTACTCTAGGGACAGGCACCAAGCGGCACATTCTAACCAGCCGGGATGGCTCATGCCACTGAGGGAGCTGAATCAAATTATCCCAACCCAAAATGAAGAATAGCTTATCCCCAGCACCAAGCTGACCCCTAAGCTCAGCAATGGTGTCCACCGTATAGGAGGGACCAGCCCGCTCTATCTCCATAGTAGACAGTTTGAAATAAGGTTCACCGGCAATAGCCAGGCGCACCATCTGGACACGATGCTCAGCAGGTGAGATAAGGTTATTCACCTTTAGCCACGGTTGACCCGCTGGCACAAATAAAGTCTCGGTCAGATTTAGCCTAGCTCTTGCCTCCTCAGCTATAATGAGGTGTCCCATATGAATTGGGTCAAAAGTCCCCCCGAGCACCCCGATATTCATTCTATTACCACTCCCATTCCAAATCTCCACAGCGAACTCTATCACCTGGCTTAATCCCAGCCTTCTCTAAGCTCTTACCAACCCCCAACCTAGCCAGTTGTCTTTTGAGCTGCCGGCGCACATCAGGACTAGTTACATCCAGTCTGGTCACTATACGCTCCAGTCCGGGTGCCACCACCACAAAGGTATCTCCTTCCTTGTGCACCCTGGGGGCAACACCCCTGGGCTGAGGGTGAAAAACCTTCCTCAGAATCTTACCACCAGCCTCACTTACAGTAGCTGACTGAAGCATGTTCATAGTTTCAGCCATAAGCTCATGAATGCCCTCCCCGGTAGCCGCTGAAACAAAAAGGGCTTTGGTTCCAGCAGCGGTAAAGCTTTCCCTGAGCTCGGCTAACCGAGTCCTGACCTGGGGCAAATCAATCTTATTTACCACCACCAGCTGTGGCTTTTGAGCTAGAGCTGAGTCAAACAAGCTGAGCTCAGCATTTACCAGCGCCATATCTTCAGCCGGAGACGAAGAGCTGCCATCTATCAAGTGAATAAGCATCTTGGTACGCACAATATGGCGAAGAAAATCGTGTCCCAGCCCTCGACCAAGGTGAGCACCATCTATTAGCCCTGGAATCTCAGCTAAAACAAAGCTTCGCTGACCAACCTCAACCACACCCAAAATGGGCTCGCGGGTGGTGAAGGGATAACTTGCTATCTTGGGTCTGGCTGCAGAAACAGTCGCCAGCAAAGTAGACTTGCCCACATTAGGATAACCGATAACACCAACATCGGCAATGAGCTTCAATTCCAATATTATGGAATTCTCCTCGCCAGCCTCCCCTTTCTGTGCAATCTTTGGGGCTTGGTTGGTAGATGTAGCAAAGCGGGTATTGCCCAATCCACCTTTACCCCCCTTAGCTACCACTGCCTGCTGCCCGGCCTGCTCCAGGTCAGCTATAAGGGTATCACCCCCTATCTGTGACTTATATGAGACCACAGTTCCCACAGGTACTGTTAATAGCAGGTTTCCCCCATTCTTGCCATGCTTCTTTTTATCCCTCCCATCCTTGCCATCAGCGGCTCTATAATATCTTTTTTGCTTGAATATTCTCAGGTTAGTAACAGCCGAATCAGCCAAAGCAACCACATCACCGCCATCGCCACCATCACCGCCATCAGGACCACCAAAGGGAACCCACTTCTCCCGCCGGAAGCTTACCGCCCCGTCGCCTCCTTCTCCTGCCTTTACTACTATCTCAGCCTGGTCAAACATAATTACAACATTCTATAAACACTTTTTAATTATATTCTTTATTAATTTATATATAGGTTTATAGTTAACACTATTAATTATAATACCACAGGCTAGCGGGTGTCAGGTAGAGTTGCGGACTCCGGGTAAAACATGGTTAAATCCAAGCTATTTTATTTGAACTTCTTAACAAATTGGGGCGGTTATCCACAATTGGTAATCTTTTCAGTTGAGTCGGTTTGTTTATAGACGGTTGATTTCCGGTGGAAATACTGGCATTAATAACCTTGGGACTTTTGCTTAAGGTATATTCCTTGTTGAATATCCAGGATTTTGCGTCTCAAAGAAGGATTGTTATCAATATCATTAGCTATTTTTTGATAGGCGTGGATGACAGTTGAATGGTCTCTGTTTCCCAGCTCTAGTCCAATTTGAGCTAGGGAGCAATTGCTTGTCTGTTTGATAAGATACATTGCCACCTGTCGGGCTAGGGCAGTTTCCCTATCTCTTTTCCTGCTCTTTAAGTCTGAGGGGGTTAGCTGGAAGCTATTAGCTACTGTTTCTATCACTAGATTAGGCGTGGTAGAGGTAATGTTGGTACCCTTACTGGCAATATCCTCAAGTGCCCGAGCGGCTAACTGGGGGGTAAGTAGAGCTCTAAACAGCTTGGCATAGGCAATAGCTCGGTGCAGGGAACCTTCCAGCTCCCTTATGTTCTGTTGAATCCGGTGAGCGATAAACTCCAGCACCTCTGAAGCCACATTTTCCCCTTCCTGCTCAGCCTTAGCTCGTAGGATAGCCAGGCGGGTGTCAAAACCAGGCGGTTGAATATCAGCAATTAGCCCCCACTCAAAGCGGGAGCATAACCGGCCCCCCAGGAGGGGCATGGACTTGGGTGGGCGGTCGCTGGTAATAACAATCTGGCGGTTAGCGTTATGCAGCTCATTGAAGGTATGGAAAAAGCTTTCCTCTGTCTGCCCCTTGCCGCTGATAAAGTGGATGTCATCTATCAACAATATATCAACACTTCTAAATTTACTGCGGAATTCCTGGGTGCTTTTCTCCATGAGGGCATTGATAAACTCGTTGGTAAACTGCTCGGCGCTAACATAAAGCACCTTGATATTGTTGCCCAGAGCCAGATGATAAATGGCGTGCAACAGATGAGTCTTACCTAAACCCACCCCTCCATATATGAATAGAGGATTATAGCTATGTGCCGGGTTTTCAGCTACGCTCAGGGCAGCAGCATAGGCTAAGCGGTTACTGTTACTCACAACAAAGGAATCAAAGGTATACTTTGAATTGCAGTTGGGGTGAGTTTTTTGTAGAGTAGCAGGGGTTTCATATCCTGAGCTTACATGGAAGAGGACTTTGATGTCAGGATGGGTAAGACCAATGAGCGTCTTTTCTATCAAAGAGCGCTGGTTCTGGTCTAAGTATTCAGCGACAAAGGTATTGGGAACCCCGACAACGAATTGATTATCCTGATAACTCAAGCCCACAGTTTTTTCCAGCCAGGTGCGGTAATTTGGCTTGGTTACCTGGATTTGCAGTTCACCTAAGGCGGCTTCCCAGATTTCCTGAGCTGACCTAGCTCTCACGAATTCCTCCCATTTTTCACTGCTAACATTGTCAGGTTTAGTGTGCGGCTCGAGTCGGGGCTTGGGGAAGGAAGATTAGAGACGACAATACTAGGATAATGCCCTGCTTCTTTGATGGCAAACTTTTTGATGCTGATTGTTGGGGATTGTTAACCCCTGTTTTCCCTTGCTAAGTCTATCGGGCTTATTTTTTTACCCAATATCAAACTGATAGATATAAAGTGTTTGCTTGTTGGCAAAAATTTTTAGTGTTAGAATTAGCGTTAGGAGGCTTAAATTGCAAGTTATCTTTATGGGCAGTCCTGAGTTTGCCGTTCCCCATCTTGAGCACCTTATTCTCGCTCAATACCAGGTGGTTGCTGTTTATACTCAGCCTGATAGACCAGCGGGTAGGGGGCGCGCCTTAGCTTCTCCTCCAGTGAAGAGGGTGGCGCTAGCTTGGGGGCTACCGGTGGTGCAACCAGCTAGTTTAAAGGAGGGAGGGGTGGTGGAGCAACTGACCGGGTTTCACCCCGATGTTATAGTGGTTGCTGCCTTTGGTCAAATTCTGCCTCGGTCGGTTTTGGGCATTCCACGCTTTGGGTGCATTAATATTCACCCTTCACTGCTACCTAGATTTCGGGGTGCCTCACCAGTGGCGTCGGCTATCCTGGCGGGTGATGAGTTTACCGGGGTTAGCATTATGTTAATGGATGAAGGTTTAGATACTGGTCCTATATTAGCCAGGGCACAGATTCCCATTTCAGCGCAGGATACCACCGGCTCGCTTACTACCAAGCTGTCCTTGCTTGGGGCTCGGTTGCTCCAGGAAGTTTTATCTCATTGGTTGAGGGGTGAGTTGACTCCCCAACCCCAGGATGAAGCCCAGGCTACCTATTGTGGTTCAATCACCAAGGAGGAAGGCAAGATTGACTGGCATCTGCCAGCTATAGATATATGGCGGCGAGTTAGGGCTTTCCACCTCTGGCCAGGGTGTTACACCAGATGGCAGGGGAGGCAGCTTAAGATTATTGAGGCAGTGCCTTTGACTGAGGAGGGAACCTTTAAGGCGGGGCAGGTGGTGGCGCTGACTTCAGTCCCTGAGGGGTCAAAGGCTGCTTTCGGAGTCTATACCGGGGACGGGGTTTTGGGCGTCTCTAGGGTTAAATTGGAGGGGAAGCGAGCTATATCTGCCGCCGAGTTTTTGAGGGGGCAGAGGGAGTTCATTGGGGCGGTATTACCATTGAATTAAAGCCGCTATTCCTCTGTTGCCTCGCTTAACACCAGCTTGTATAATCTGGGGTAATAAATGGAGGAGGCGTTTTTGTCTTTGCCGGAGGACCTGAGCCAGTTTGCCACCCTGGTAGATATTATAGCCAGGCTGCGAGCACCTGACGGCTGCCCCTGGGACAGGAAGCAGACCCATGCTTCACTCAGGGAAAACCTTCTTGAAGAGTGCTACGAGGTATTGGAGGCTCTGGACGAGGGGGATTCAGAGAAGCTTTGTGACGAGCTAGGCGACCTGTTGATGCAGATTGTGCTCCACACCCAGATTGCCACCGAAGCCGGGGAATTTGAGCTGGGGGATGTAATAAGCGGCATCAATGCCAAGCTAATCCATCGCCATCCCCATATCTTTGGCTCAGAAAAGGTTAAGGATGCCGAGGAGGTGGCGCTAAACTGGGAGGTTCTGAAGCGGGAGGAGAGAGCACCTGATACCTCCATACTGGAAAGTGTGCCCCAGCAAATGCCGGCTTTGGGTTATAGTCAGGAGATTCAGCGCCGGGTGGCTCAGGTTGGCTTTGACTGGGAGGATGTTGACGGTGTTATTGATAAGCTGGCTGAGGAGGTTGGCGAGTTTAAGCGGGCGGAGACCGAGGAGCGGAAAGCCGAGGAGTTTGGCGATTTATTATTTACCCTGGCTAATATTGCCCGCCGGCTGGGGGTAGATTTGGAGGCGGAGCTGAGGGAGGCAAACCGGCGGTTTTACCGTCGCTTCTCCTATATGGAGGAGGTCTGCCGCCAGCGGGGGGTAAACCTTGGAGACTTATCCTTTGAGGAGCAGAACGCCCTGTGGGAGGAGGCAAAGAGGAGAGTAGGATAGGCTGGTTGGGGGGAGAGGATTTGAACCTCCGACCAGGGGGGTGTAAGAGGGGCGAAGCCCCTCTTTAATTAATTTTTCCTTCCCCTTATCAAGGGAAGGGGATAAAGGGGATAGGGTCACCAATCAAAACATATAGACATAGCGATGTTTATATGTTACCATTATTGAGAGGTGAAGGCATGGCTCTAAAGCGAACGACTATTTTCCTCACCGAAGAGCAGCATGAGAGGCTGCGCCGTCTAGCCTTTGAGCAGCGGACTTCCATGGCTAAGCTTCTCCGTGATGCTGCTTTAGAAATACTAGAGGACGAGGAGGATATTCGGGAGGGATTGAAAGCCCTGGCTGATGAAGAAGGCACTATAACCTGGGAGCAATACCAACGTCGAAGAAAAGAGCGGGAGCTCCGCGGTGAGCTACCAGGTTAGGCTGAGGCGAGCAGCTCAGAAGCAGCTAGACACACTTGTCGGACGGGACTATCAAGCAGTTGCTAAAGCCATCTCAGCTTTGGAGCAAGAGCCGAGACCACCAAGAGTCAAGAAGTTGGCTTTAAGTGGCTTGTGGCGCATAAGAGTGGGACGTTATAGGGTAGTATATGCCATAGACGATAAACAAGGTCTGGTTATAGGGGTGCGGGTAGCTAAACGTACAGAAGATACCTATAGAAGACTATAAAAATCGGGGCGAGAGGATTTGAACCTCCGGCCTCCGCGTCCCGAACGCGGCGCGCTACCAAGCTGCGCTACGCCCCGATTAAGCGTATTATAGGCTGATTTAACCTTTTCGGCAACAAGTATAAACTAAAGAGGTTGTCTATAAGGGAAAGTTTGAAGGGGATAGGGTTACCAAAAGAATGAAATATTGTATTGTGATAATTGATGGTGCCGCTGGGTTGCCGCTATCTGAGCGTGATGGTAAGACCTGCCTGGAGCTGGCGCATACGCCAAACCTTGATGCTATGGCGCAGGAAGGTACCCTGGGGCTGGCTCGCACCGTGCCTCCGGGGATGGAACCCTCCAGCGCCTGCGCCTGCATGTCGGTGCTGGGCTACGACCCGAAGGTCTACTACCACGGTCGGAGTGCCATTGAAGCCAGGAGTATGGGCATTCCTATTGATGATGGAGAGGTTGTTTTTCGGTGCAATCTAGTGGCTATTGGTGATGGGAAGATGTGGAGCTATAGCTCGGGCTATATCAGCACTGATGAGGCGAAACAGCTTATTGCTGCTTTAAATCAGAGCCTGGGCGACGATAGGGTGCACTTTTATCCCGGCGTCAGCTACCGACATATCTGCAAGCTCAAAGGGCGGGAGGACACTCTTTTGGCTACCTGCACCCCCCCGCATGATATCCCTAATAAGCCCATTGCCCAGTTCCTCCCAGCTGGTCCGGGGAGCGAGCTGCTCAGAGACCTGATGAAACGCTCGGAGGTTGTGCTCCGAGACCATCCGGTGAATGTGGAGCGAAGGTCTGGCGGTGATATACCGGCGACGACGATTTGGCTTTTCTGGGGCAGTGGCAAGGTGCCTGATATGCCGGCATTCGAGCAGGTCTATGGTCTTAGTGGGGCGCTCACCTCCGGGGTTGACCTTCTCCGCGGCTTAGCCCAGATGGTGGGGATGGAGGTATTGGATATACCGGGGGTGACCGATGGTCTGGATAATGACTATGCTGCTCAGGCAACCGGTGCCCTGGAAGCGCTTGAAGAGCATGATTTGGCGGTTGTCCACATTGAGGCGCCGGATGAGGCGGCTCACGCCGGCTCCATTGATGATAAGCTCGAGGCTATCCAGAGGGTGGATAGGGAGGTTTTAAGCCAATTTCGCTCGTGGCGAGGGGACGCCCTTCGGCTACTGGTTATGCCTGACCACCCCACCCCGATTAAGACCCAGACCCATAGTCCTGCCCCGGTTCCTTTTTTGCTATGGGGAGTGGGGTTTGTGCCCAATGGGGGTAAGAGATTCACCGAGGCTGAGGCGAAAAGCACTGGTCTTTTTATTGGGGAAGGGTATAATATTATGAGGAGGCTGGTAGGAGAGGTTAAAGGTTAATGGCGCTAATCGTTCAAAAGTATGGCGGCTCATCGGTGGCGGATGCCGAGAGGATTAAGAGTGTGGCTCGGCGCATTGCTCAGGCTAAGGCTCAGGGCGACCGGGTGGTGGTTGTGGTCTCGGCTATGGGGAAGACTACCGA
>Ga0114919_10004592_pt1 | contig 11068 bp, 6 predicted proteins | sample BlataG_FD_88682 | JGI IMG/M metagenome (GOLD analysis project Ga0114919, IMG submission 88682) | Deep subsurface microbial communities from Black Sea to uncover new lineages of life (NeLLi) - Black_00105 metaG | ecosystem: Environmental > Aquatic > Marine > Oceanic > Sediment | place: Atlantic...
CAGCTTTGACATCTCTGCCAGGTTGGCTCCCTTGCCGCCTAAAAGCTCCTTCATTTTTGTATTGCCCTCGGCTTTTCCACCACCGAAGAAATACACAGATTTATTTGCCATTCTCAAAAACTCCTTTCAATTGACCGAAAAATTCACAATATATAAAACGCGAACCGGGGATTGTAGCATCTTTTAAAAATATATCAAGATACTTCTCTGTAATATATGATTTTAGGAGTTCTCGTTCGAATCCCTAACCCATCTCATCCTCTCATCCACCCTTTCCCGAATCCCTGCAAGTCTTAGGCAGGGACCCAGAAAAGCCGGGGTTTATCTTATTGGCCAGCCGTTGTGGGCGGTGATTGTTTTGTCAATTTTCTTCGCTATTGTGGCAGTTGAGTTATTTTATAGGTTCTCAAAATGAGCAAGGATTTTCTCCACGATTTCTCGCCCCTGAACGGGAAACTTCGGCACAAGTGCTCCAGATGATGACTGTCTCATTCCCAGGCCTGCCTTTTTTAGAATAAAGGTAGCATCATTTATCCGTTGGAGTTTGTCGATCAGTTCTACACGCACTTGAGCAGCGAACCTTCCACTCCAAGCATCTGGTTCTATATGAAGATGTGGTTGGGAGCAAGCTCGGAAAATCCCTATAAGAACATCCCTATTTATATTCAAAAGCAATCCTATATCTCCTGTATTTATCTCATTTAACAATTGAAGATTTTTTGCTTTGTCACCAAATAAGTTTCGTTCGAGGCACTCTCCTTCAGTAAGGTCATTACAGAGCATTATAAAGCCTCTTTCGCACTGAATCATTAAACACTCCTTCTCTGCAACTTTGTGTCATTTGATTGGCTCAGCGACAAGTCGCCAACCATGTTGGACTAGCGCTGCAAGTACGCTATAAGACACATACCCCTTGCCATAAATTCGTTCAGTATGAAACGCGTACTGATCTACTAATTGGTGATATATAGGTTTTAGATCATCCGGTAAGCTTCCTCTTGCCTTTGTGTATTTCCCCCCTTTTTTTGAACATTTTTGCTCCTACGCGTAGAATTATAGCTCATCTATTTACTGCTTTTCTTATCTTAAAGAGTGTCAACAAAGAGTTAGTAATCGAGTCCTTATAGTTTTGGATGTTATATGAATCCAAAACAGTGTTGTCGAACTCGATCCTGTCAGGTTGGATTAACTCTTCTTCTATCGGCAAGACGTCACGATTTAAAAGGTTATTAAATTGCTCACATATATTATCTATCTCTTCACGGCCTAAAGCGGACGGGTCTAGCATGAATAAGTTTTTAGACAGCTTTCTCGTATTTAAATCCAATACACCCAGACCTCTCCCAAAACCGAGTGCTTCGAGATAAAACATTCCCAGTACACTGTTTAATAATGCATGGCACAGGTCAGTGTCCAAATCTGGGTTCCGCGTAATAAATCTGGTTAACCTCTGATTTACAAATGAACGTTGCTCCAATCTTGCTATGAATAGACGCTCATCAGGATTTATACTGGCAACAAAGTCTGCCATAGTATTTGGTAGCATTGTGTACCAATAAATTCCCGGCCTGCTTAAGGCCTCTGGCAAAGGATCTCCTATGGTGTTAACTTGATTCTTAAATCTGCTAATCCAACGAAGAGCACCGGTATGGCCTAACTCTTCAAGCTCGCCTATTGACCTCGTGCAACAAAACGCATCGCCATCCGTATGTGCTATTAAACTTCTGATCGATCTTGCACTTTTCAATACTCGTTGAATATATTCTGGCTCTATTCCATGGTTGGCTGGGGGATAAAACATTTGGTCCCACCCTCGTCTCTCACCTCTCTTAATCTCGAATACACTATTAGCAGGGACTAAATTGTTAACTATGCTGGAAAGCCAACTACAATCAGTAAACAGTGCACTCCAGGCGAGTCCCAAACCCTCCAGTTCAGAGATGTCCGAAGCGGTATATGATCGTTTTGAAATTTGTGGGGTATTTGGGTTTTCTGACCTTATGAGAGATGCTAGTTCTCTTAGGGAACCATTTGCATAAACATCACCTAAAGAATGGTTTATTGTAACAAAACTTGTTCTTTCAGTTGATGTATCGTTATTATTACTCAACTCATTTTCAATTCGTTTCTTTAACAAAAGTATATTTGTAACTACATCGGTTTCTTTAAACCATTTGCCGTATGCCGAGGTTATTACTAATTCTATTTGGAAAAATGTACTTAAATGATGACGAAAAATCTTTGCATAGTCTGTAGATAACCAAGCATTTGATAAAATTATGCCCATCAATCCGTTCTCAGCTAGTACAGCCCATAAATAGAAAGGAAGATATGCATAAAGGTCGCTCCTAGGATCCAACCCATTTCTTGCACCTGTGTGTTCCCTTATGTAATTATTTATTCGTTGAATATTTGGATTAAGAACTCTTAAATCTTCCTGTTGAACAAAAGGTAAATTAGAAACTATGTAATGAATTGAGGGTAATTCATATTCCTCAGAACTGCCATTATATGCATTGTTTAAATTTATTTTTGTACTTGGTTCTAGCTCTGTGGCGTCTTTCATAAATATATTAAGGGTTTTGCCTATGTTCGGAGGATCGACCATTGCAAGCATAGCCATGTGCAAAGGAAAAGCAAATTTATCACTTGCCCACGTTGTGGCAAGTGATTGCTCATGAGTCAGGCCATACTCTTTCTTGATATCGTAGGCTGCACGAGCGATAGTTCCGGTTCCGCAACAGGGATCCAAAAAATTGTAATCCTTGTTTCTCACAGTTAGATAAACTAATAGTTTTGCAACCTCTATCGGCGTTGCAAATTGTCCAGCATACTTTCTCTTCCAGCGATAGACTGTGCTTTGAAGAATTCGATGTATTAACGATTGATCAATTCGCTCGAATTTGAACTCACAAAGAAAGTTATTGAATGTTACTAGGTCATGCCAAGCTAAATCAGATATTTTATCTCCACCTAATTGAGACCGGAAGACATTCCAAAAGTCGCAGTTAGCTGAAATGCTTTGAAATATCTGTATAGCAGAAGATAAGCTAGTCTCATTGTCAATGCTCTCAACCTCCGATGCTTGGCGATAAAAAGATTTCAGTATATGAGCAAAAACAAATTTATTTAGCCATACTATAAGGTTTATTCTCGCTAGCACTGTACACGGGTCACTCTCACCTGGATATCCCTTGCGTTCAGATCTCCACCATAGAGTTATCATATCATCGAAATCGGCATCTTTTCTTTGTTGTTTTCTTAACTCAACTGCCACACTGTCACTATTTCGAAGAATGAAGCTAGCTACACCATCGCTTGTTAACGAGTCCAGAATAGACGTACTTCTGATAATACCACTTTCGAAAAAATCCGATAAGTCATCAAGAATCTTTTCCATCATTTTATGCCATTCTTCACGAGCGGCTTCAACCTGCTGCCTCTTTGTTATGTGGCTCAAGTCATTCCAAGTGCGGAGAATTTTTTCACTGCCGTCTTCATCTATTACATATAAGACCGCACATGAGACATTCCAAATAAGAAAACTGTTTAGCTTAAGCTTTATAGCCTTCTCTTTTGCTTTATCCTTAAAAACTTGATCGGTTATGGGTGTATTCGGGAACTTAAGTTCCCATCCCTGTATAATGTGTCCGCCAGACTCATCGCCGAATAGCAGGACATCAGGGAAAAGCGAATTTGACTCCGTTTGCAAAGTCCTTTCGCCGCCTGCACCTTTGATAGGAAGATCTCTAGCGCTTGTCCATAATTTGATTGCAGAAATAAGGTCAATGGCCCAACTTCTCTCATTATAACGAGTATTCAAAGGAAAACCCCCTGAGTTGGCCGTTTATGTTGCTTCTGGGAAGTTTTGTTTTGTTGAGTACTGTAAGAAAAAAGCTCGTGACTTTGTTCAATATTGTGCCTTGCTTCTTCGAGCCTTTTTCTTGCAACCTTAATATAATCAATGGGTTTTTTCTTAAAAAGATGAACCTCTTGATTTTTTTCTATTCCTATATAATTTCTATCTTCAAGAAGGGCGGCAACTAAAAAACTACCGCTCCCAAAAGCGTTGTCGAGAACGATATCTCCCGAGTTTGTAAAAGTGCGAATTAAATATCTCCCCAAATTGATAGGTTTTTGCGTTGGATGCCAAACTGGCCCTTCGCTTTCAGACGTCTTGAAATAGACGACGTCGGTTGGATATCTTTCTCCATTACTTTTAACCTCGACTGATTTAAACTCGCCATAGCTACCGGTAAATTGATTCTTTCTCATTCCTTTGTTATAAGGTACACCGTTTGACATTTGCGGATTATAAGTCGGAAAGTTCTTGTAAAACACACAAATATCCTCATGTTTTCTCAAAGGTTGCTTTTTCGCATTCAAAAAGTTAGTCGGTTTTGATTTTATCCAAATTATTTTATAACGAAAGAGCATTTCATTGCTTAATATTAACTTTGCAGTGAACAATCCTTGAGAGGTAAGAACAATTACTCCCCTGTCTTTTATAATGCGCTCGTATTCTAACCACAAACGGTCAAGCGGAATGACACTGTCCCATTTGTTTTGGGTAGAGCCATATGGTAGATCGCATAAAATCATGTCGATTGACTTTGGCGGAATATCAGGCATAATATATAGACAATCACCTTCAAACAGATTATTTAGAAAGACATTTATTTTATAGATTGATTTGTGTTTCGCAATAGGAGTACCAGTATCGGGTTCATGTGTGGTGATTTTTGGAAATAAGTGTGAGATATCAGATTTTATGCCTGGGAAAATGAAATAAGTTCGCTTGCCTTTTCTTACTATTGTAACTTCATCTCCTATAACCAGGTTATTTACTTGGACAAAATCCTTAACCCATTTTCTTTTTCTGAACATCCATCGCGGGCATCCTGTATTTTTATCTGTAGGGATGTCGGTCTTGATCAAATATGAAAGGCCGTCAGCTTTAATTGTAATCTGTGAGCCAAGACCTGTCTTTTCAGATGAGTTGCCAAAAATATCTGTTGGGAAAAATTCTTTTCCACATGGGCGTATATTCAGATTGCCATACTTAAGGGTTGCTTCGGTAAGTTTGATTAAACACGAATCCATTCTGATCAACTCTCCTTTAGAATCTTAATAGTGATAAATGATAAAGAAATTTTTTGTGGCATCAAGAAGAAATTTCGCTTGTTTTTCCTCAGATGCTTTTTTTCATAGCCCGATTTTTGGTAATAATAGCATGGAGTGGAAAATCCAGCAAGGGGAATTTGGACAAACTCGAAATAAGAAGCACAACAAACTGGATCCCTGCCATATAAATGATTAATGATGATTGAGATGGGCGGGGGGCATATTCGTCACTTGTCGCTCGTGGGCCGGAGAACAGATGACAGAAGGCGGAGGACAGATGGCGGAGGACAGATGGCGGAGGAAACAAATTCGAAGGATCGAAATTCAAATGTCCCAAAATGGATTCGGCGTCTTCGCGAGGACAGGGCGCTACATGTACTGTCTGCCGGCTGGTTTTTCCGGCTCGATTTGCGGACGCGGGTCGGTACGGGCGGTGGCCACGAAACCTTCGATTTTGGCGATAATGTCCGGATAATTTGCGGCTAAATTGGCCTTCTCACTAATATCCCTGCCCAGGTTGTACAGCTCAAAGGGCACATTGGAGCTGTGCCGAACGGCCTTCCAATCACCCATCCTTACCGCCTGCGCCAGGCCATCGGGGACATTGCTGCCCTTGCCCCAGTTGTACTTATGCCATTCCCAGTACATAAACTCGTGTTTCTGCTGCTTGTCATCCTGTCCGGTCAGGGTGGGTACAATCGAGAGGCCATCTGTGTTCGAGGGCGTAAGCTTCGATACTCCCGCTAATTCAAGGAGAGTGGGCATAACATCGGCAAAGTAGCAGGGGAGGTTGCTCATCGAGGCGGGCTTTATCTTGCCGGGCCAACGCACAATCATCGGCACACGGATGCCGCCTTCGTACATCGACCTTTTAAATCCGCGCAGAGGGCCGCACGAATCGAGGACACCGTCAAATCGCTGGGCCGCACCGTTATCGGAAACGAAAAATACAATCGTACGCTCATCTATATTAAGCTCCTTCAATAAGGTCAGGAGCTGGCCGACGTGACGGTCGAGCATAGTATCCATCGCGGCTGCGACTTTTGCGTTTTGCGGCCAGGGCTTGTCCTTGTACATCTGCCAAGCCGGGTCGGATTCGGGTATCTGGTACTTGCCGTGAGGCGGCGTCCAGGGTGCATAGCAGAAGAATCGCCGGTCCTTGTTGCGGCTAATGAAGTCCAGAGTTTTCATGAATATCCAGTTGTGTGAATAGCGCTCAGCGGTTCCCTGCTCGCCGGTTATCGGGACCTTTTGGCTGTTTTGCCAGAGGTACGGCGTCCAGTAGTCGTGGGCGTGTACCTGGTGGTAGTAGCCAAAGAACTCTTCGAAGCCCTGCTTTTCCGGCACGCCGGTTGTGCCTATCTCGCCAAGGCCCCATTTTCCGAATCCGCCGGTGGTGTAGCCTACGCGTTTGAGCAGCTCCGCAACTGTTATATCCTCATCGAGCAGGGGGATTCCGCCGGTGTTGCCTCGGACGGGAGTATGTCCCATGTGTAGGCCTGTCATAAGGACGCTTCGGGCCGGGGCGCAGACCGTACAGCCGGAGTAGGCCTGCATGAAACGCATTCCCTCCACCGCCATCTGGTTGATGTTCGGGGTTTTGATATGCCTGCTGCCGTAACAACCCAGGTCCATCCAGCCCATATCATCGACAATGATGAAGACGATATTGGGGCCATCGGCTGATATTATGTCCGCAGGCCGTCGGGAGGGGCCTTCGCATCCGTGCATCAGGAGCGAGGCTGTTCCCAGGCCTAATGTTTTTAGAAAAACTCGGCGGTCCATCCCATTAGAAATATCTCTTTCTGTAGAATGTTCCACACTCGAACTTCTAACGGTTTTTATCATATCATTGCTCGTTTTAGAATTTCTAACGGGACTCATATTCTTATCCTTAATCGACACAAGTCTATACAAGGAAGATATCAAAAAAGATTAAAAACGAGAGCGTGTAATATATTACGCGGAATCAGTTATGTCAACCCCTGTGAGATACAGGGGAATTATCTCACGGAGTAAAGCCCCAGTGAGATAGTGAAAAAATATCTCACGGGGTAAACCAGGAATTGCGGTTTTGAAATAATATCCGCATGGGCTGAAGTCCATCCTACGCAACTCGATGCTCGATTCTCTCCACAGGACGCCCAATGGCGGATACTGGATGCTCGTCGCTCGGGGGAAGGAAAACGGAGGACAGATGACAGAGGGCGGAAGACTGCGTTTAACAGGCTTTTCCGGCAGAATTCCGAAATCCTAATCCTTCGACCCCGCTCAGGACAGGGCACTAAATACGAAACAAATTCAAATGACAAAAATACAAAACGAGATTGCCGCGTCGGCCTTCGGCCTCCTCGCAATGACGATTCATCGAATCATATGTAACATTAGAGCGATTATTGTTTAGGCGCCGGAGGCGGGGGGATGGTGATGTCAATTTCGTGCACCGGCCCAAAGACCGACAAAGGTTCGTCAAAATCCTGCGGGCGGCCAACAGCTAAGATTTGCATTTTATCAGGTCTTAGATGCTTGCGGGCGACCCGCAGGACATCGGCTTTGGTCACCTTTTCGATGTTGGCCTTTGTTTTCTGCAGGAAATCCGGAGGGTACCCAAAGTACTCGTAGACCATCAGCCGGCCGACAATTTCGCCCTTCGAGTCGAAGTTGAAAACAAAGGAGTTCAAGAAGCTTTCTTTAGCCAGGGCCAACTCCTCATCCGTGACCTCACTGGCGGTCATCTTCTTTACTTCTTCTATCATCGCGCGAATCGCCTGCACAGTGGACTTCGACTTAGTCTGGCAGCCGACATACAAAACGCCGGGAAAATTGTAGTTAGCCGAATATAAGCCGAAAACCGAATAGGCAAGCCCCTTGCGTGAGCGCACGTTCTTGAACAGACGGCCGGTAAAGCCCTCACCCAAAATCCTGTTCATAACAACCAACGCAAAATAATCGGGATCATTCATCAGCCCTCCGATGTGTCCTAAGAAGATGTTCGACTGATTGATATCCTCTTTGCGAATCGCGTTCACCGTTGTCCGGAATTGATAACGCACTTCCGGCACCTCCGGCAGCTGGACTTCAGCTTTCTCCCATCCTTCGAACGCCTTTTCTATCTTCTTAATCATCTGGCTCGTATCGAAATCGCCCGAAACTCCGAGCATCATGTTGTTCGGCCAATAGAACTTCTTGTGGAAGGCGATAAGGTCATCGCGGCTGATGTTGTCAATGGTGGCGTACTCGGTATGTCGTGCGTAAATACTGTTCGGGCCGTAGATAAGTTTTCGGTACTCACGGGATGCTATCGCATTGACATTGTCATTGCGGCGGGCAATCGCGCTTCGGTACCGTATCTTTGCCAGCATGATTTTGTCCTGGCGAAACGCCGGATTCATCAGCACATCGGCCAGAATTGCCAGTCCCGTGTCAACATCTTCTTTAAGCACCGACATAGAGGCCGAACCCGAATTGAGGGCGATACTGGTTTCCACGGATGCGGCAATTCGCTCTAACTGCTCGTCGAGCTCATCACCTGTCTTGCCGGTGGTGCCGCCTGTTCGCATCACTGTACCGGTAATGGAAGCAAGGCCAATCTTATCGGCCGGTTCATAAATAGAACCGACACGAATCCGAGCCGAGACGCTAATCAGCGGAAGTTCGTGGTCCTCTACCAGAAACAGCCGCATGCCGTTGGCCAAGGTAACTCGCTCAACTTTCGGAATCTCAATATCACCTAACTTTGCATATTCCAAGTCTTTGTAGTGCACAAGCTGTTTTTGTGAGCAGCCCGAACCGGCCAAGCCAAAAAGAAAAGTAAAAAAGACAAAAATCCTCATTGCGGACACTCTATTCCCCGTCATTGTACCACTCCTTCTAAAATCAATTTTCGGTTGTGGTTGTCTCGATGACTCCGACCGTGCGATTTTTTCTCGTGAAATATTCCTTGACAACGCGCTGGATATCCTCGGCTGTCACCTCGTTGATTTTGTCAAGCTGCCTAAAAAGATTTCGCCAGTCACCGGTTACGACATCGTAAAACGTTATCTGCGCAGCCAGTCCCGAGTTAGAGTCAAGCTGCCTTATCAAAGACGCACGGGCGCGTGTCTTTGCCTTGGCCAGCTCCTCGGGGGTCACAAGTTCGGCCTTGAGCTTCTCGATTTCTTCATAGATTGCCTGTTCGCATTCCTGATGTGTGTGTCCCCTGGCGGGCACTGCATAAAATAGAAACAATCCCGGATATTTATTTCCCGGAAGGCCCTGAAACCCGGAAGCGGCCACGGCGATTTTCTTTTCCTTGACCAGACTCTTATGCAGCCGTGACGTCCGCCCCATGCCAACAATGTCTGTGATGGCGTCGAACACGGCGTCATCGGGATGATTAATCCCCGGTTTATGGTAGCCGATGAGGACAAATGGTTGCGCCGGGTCCTCAACAGAGACACGGCGCTCGCCGAGTTGTGGCGGCTCCACCGTTTCCACCGGCTCCGGCTTTGGGCCGCCGGGTATCCGGCCGAAGTATTTCTCCGCCAACTCCCTGACTCGGTGAGGATTCACGTCACCTACGAGCGCAATCGTTAAGTTGCTCGGCCCATAGTACTTTTTGAAAAAGGCCTCCGCCTCGCCCCGCGTTATGGTTTCTATGTCACTCATGTGTCCTATGACGTGCTCGCCATAGGGATGCGCTTTGTATGCAACGGCCAGAAACTCCTCTATCAAACGGCCTTGCGGTTGACTTTCAATACTTAAACGCCGCTCCTCCATCACGACGTCCCTTTCCTTGTAAAACTCCCTTAGAACCGGATTGCAGAAACGGTCCGACTCCATCAGCATCCACAATTCGACTTTGTTCGAAGGAAGACTGACGATATACTGGGTCGCGTCCCAACTCGTGTAGGCATTGAAACCTGCGCTGCCCTGATGTTTGTAAACCTGGTCATACTCATCGTGAACAAGATACTGCTGGGTTTCTTGTTGTGCCTCCTTGAGCTGCTTCTGCAATTGCTGGAGCCGGGCCTTGTCCGCCCGCTCGCCCCTTCTTCGCTCTGCCTTGATAGCCTCAAAAGCGTCGTCCATTTTCGCCATGAGTCTGGCTTCCGCCTCGTAGTTCGTCGTACCGATTGTCTTAGTACCTTTGAACGCCATATGCTCAAACAGATGCGCCAAGCCGGTAATCCCCCTGACCTCATCGACCGAACCGACGTCGGCATAGGTGTGAAAGGAAACCACCGGCGCCTCGTGCCGCTCAAGAACAAGAAACTTAAGTCCATTGGACAGTGAAAATTCCGTTATCCGCCGCTCGAATTCGGCCAGGTCCTGGGCGCGGAGCGACGTCGGGGCCACGAAAGCCATTGCAAAAAGCAAGACCGCCACACCAACCACTGACACGCTTAGTTTTCGCATTGCATGCTTCATGTTACATACTCCTATGGTTTTCTCATTCTTTCGCATTTTCGCCTAAAAGACAGAAAAATACAAGGATTGAAGAATTCCCTGCATCAATTGTACATAAAGTACACGGTGGCCTTGCAGTGTGTGTCTACGATCACGCGTACCCAGTGTGCCGAGAAGCCATCGGGGAATTCGTGGTGCACATATCCTTCTCCGGCTGCAGGAAGCCCAAGCACACCTCTCGGCTTTTGGGGATTTCCTGACACGTCGAAACTCTTGTACGTCCTCCACGAGCCATTTCCAAGGAAGTCCACCTCGATAACGAATGTAACGCTCCTATTTTGGTCATGCGCCAAGTGTACAACCTTCTTATCAAAGCCGGTCATTAGAAACGGATCGGACGGCTGCCCGGCTTTTACCGGTGTCTGCCACCACGGCCCACCCCAGCCGGACGGTTTGCCCATGTTCCAGAGGTCGTCAATGTTGCCGAACCAAAGTCCTGATTGGGGCTGGCCCTGGTCATGGTCAATCTGGTTGCCGGCCATTACGAACAGACCCC
>Ga0114919_10004593_pt1 | contig 11067 bp, 8 predicted proteins | sample BlataG_FD_88682 | JGI IMG/M metagenome (GOLD analysis project Ga0114919, IMG submission 88682) | Deep subsurface microbial communities from Black Sea to uncover new lineages of life (NeLLi) - Black_00105 metaG | ecosystem: Environmental > Aquatic > Marine > Oceanic > Sediment | place: Atlantic...
AGGTGGTGGCCGGTGCAGCGTCCACCGTCCGCGCGCCGCTGTACAGGGACGGCGCATTGCTGGCGGCCACCGCCGCTTCTGCGGTGTTTCGTGGTCCCGGTGGCGAGCAACTAGCCACCGGAGGCAGCATCGTGGCCAACGTGGCCACCTGGGTCATTCCGGCGCTGACTTCGGCGGACTGGGTCAAGTCCGATCATTACTACATCGATTGGGAGATCACGGCTGGAGGCGTCACGTACGCATCGCGCCAGCAAGCGGTGGTTTGCCGAACGCCGCTCTATCCAGTGGTCACCGACGCGGACCTGACGCGCCGGCATCGAGTACTTGACGACCAGTTCTCGGGCGCCATCACGACGGCAACGAATCTCCAGGACTACATCGACGAAGCCTGGACCGAGCTGATGAACCGCATCTACGCCACGGGGCGCCGTCCCCAGTTGGTGGTTTCATCCAGCGCTTTGCGTGAGGTGCATCTGTATCGCTCGCTGGAGATGGTGTTCGCGGACCTTGCCACCGGCGACACCGACGAAGGCCCATACACGCGCTTGTATCAAGAGTATGCGCGCAAGGCGGCCGATGCTTGGGGTCAGGTGTCGTGGGTGTACGACACTGACGACAGCGGCGCGCCTGACAAGGGCCGCCGTTCCGGGCGTCCTTACCTGTCTTTGGCGGGCCGATGACGCCCCGGCAGATCATCGAGCGCTTGGTGGCAGCGCTGGCCGCGATGCCTGGTCTTGTCGAGAGCCGGCATCCCTTCGAGGTTTTCCCTGGAGAAGACACCCCGGGCGACATCGAAGGGCGCAGCTTTGCGGTTGGCGTGTTGAACACGACTGCCACGCCAAACGAGCGCCAGAACCGGGCGAACCGAGGCAGCTTCTTTGAGACTACGGCCGTGTGCGCGGTCGCTGTGCGCATCCGGCCGCACAACGCGCGGGCCGACATCTTGGCCGCTCTGGACGTCGAACTGGATGCCGTGCAGGCCATTCATGCGTGCGATCGGTCGGACGGGTTCGTCATCGACATCCCGCAGATTGGCCCGCGCGAGTACGACGAGACGCGCAAGCTCTGGACAACGCGCATCACTGTGCGCTGCTTGACCCTCTACCCTCTTGCTGATTGAGGTGAACGATGCCTGTTTCGACCGCTGGTAAGACCAGCAACTACGCCCGCATTACCCTGGCGGATGGCACTACGCCAACCCCGCTGACGCTGACCGGCATCTTCGACATGGGCGACCTGTCGATTAGCAACATAGGTACCGTGCTTAACGAGTTGGTGCACCTGCAGCGTCGCGGCAAGTACGTGTCGACCGCGCACGGCGAGCGCAAGTTTCCGCAGCTCACCTTCACGGAAATGCAGGTTGAAAAGGGAAGCTCGTCCAACGCTGGCGCGCTGCTTGACTTCATGCGCCGGGTCGGGGCGCACAGCAGCAACATCAGCACGGGCGGGAGCGGCACCAAGCGTCCTTACGCGTTCAACTTGACCTACGCCACCGAAGGCACGGACCTGGGCGATGATGCAGATGGAAGCACCATCTTCACGCGGTGCTACCTGATGGATTACAGCTTCACCGAGGGCCAGCCCAACGCGTTCTCGTTCACCATCGAGTGCGTGGGCGCCATCACGGGCGACCTTGCGGCCGCAGAGTTTACCCTGTCCTGATGACAGGTCGGAGGCAGAGAATGGAACTTCCAAGCTACATCGAGGTACGCGGAACGCGCGTTACCTTCGAGGTACCAGAGTCCGTGACCCTGCGGTTGCGGGCGCTGGACCTTGAGCGGCAAGACGACAGCCTAGGCGCGGGTTGCGCCTGCTTGGTCTTGTGTTGGCTAAAGCTCCGGGGCAACGTCAAGCTTCACGGCGGCGCGCGCGGATGGGCGGACCGGGCGATGGAGTTTCTGATCGGCCAAGGCTGGACCCTCGGCGACATCGGCATTGCGGCCGACATCGCAAAGTTGCACGTGTGGCGAAGCCTGCCTACCGCCGAGGAGCAGAAGGAGGCCGAAACTTTCTCCGAAGCCCCCACGGACAACTCGTCGTCGCCATCCGACGGGTAGAGCGCGCGTGGGGGCGTGAGCCGGGGTGGTTTGGCACGCTCGACAGGGAAACGCAGACCGAACTCTTGGCGTTGCAGGCGGTTGACCCATGACCATGGTGCGGTACACAAGCGGGAAAACGCAGCTCGAGATGAGCGACGAGCTTCAACGCTTTGTGGATCGTGTCGTGGCCGAGACTGCATCCAAGGTCGTGGACGAGGTGAAGGCGCGTACGAAGGCCATCTTCGACAATGCGCGCCGAGAGTGGCCAGTCAAGCGCCCGCGCATCACTCCGGGCCGGCCCCCTCCACGTCGCACCACGCCGCACTCCCGCGACCTGCTAGACCATGCCGTAGATATTGACCTTCAACGCGGCACAATCACAGGCCGCGTCTGGAACACGGCGGACTACGGCAAGTACATCCGGCCGATTAAGCTGGGGCGAAAGTCGGCATATCAAGAGCTGATGGCAAAGCCGGCGCGCAAGGCCGGCAAAGAGCTTGCGGTCACGCTGGCCCGAGAGTTGACGCGATGAGTACCGCGCAAGAGACTGTCCAGATCAACATCCGCGCCGAGATTAGCGAGCTTCGAAAGCAGCTTGCGGAGGTCCCGGGCGTCGGAAAGAAGGAAGCGCAACGGCTGGTCAACGAGCTATCGTACCAGTACAAGCGAGCCGCGCGCGAGTCAAAGAAGCTCGGCGACGCGATGAAGAAAGAGGTTGGCGGCTCGCTTTCTGACATCTCGTCGCGTCTGTCTGCGCTCGGTGGCCCGGCTGGGCAGCTCGGGGCGCAGCTGGGTGGCGTGCAATCGTCGCTGGCCTCGCTCTCTGCGGGCGCTGGCCCGGCCGGTGTAGCGGTCGCTGGCGCGGCGCTGGCCGTGACGGGCCTAGGTGTGGCGGCGGTGACAGCGACGAGCCAGACGGCCGCGCTGGTCGACCAGATGGGCACGCTCGCGCAGACCTCGGGGCTGACCATCGAGGAGGTCAACGCGCTGCGTTTGGCCGCTGCCTCAAGCGGGAAGGACCTCGCGCGCATCCTTCCGCCCGACTTGCCCAAGCGCATGGCCGAAGTCGCGCGCGGCACGGGCGAGGCGCGCGTGGCTTTCGAGGCTTTGGGCGTTGAGGTCACCAACCAGGATGGTACCCTACGGGCAACGGGCGCAGTCTACCGCGACCTCATCGACGCGCTGGCGAGGGTGGAGAACGAAACCGAGCGCGCGGCTTTGGGGCAAGTTGCACTGGGCGAATCAGCCAAAGAGCTGATGGGCGCCTTCGGAGACTCGAAGGAGCTGGATGCCTTCATCGCGCGCCAACGTGAGCTAGGCACCACGATTACCCCGGAGGCAGCGCGACAATCTGCCGAGTACGCACGGGCTACTGCGGAGCTGTCGGAGGCCATGAAGGGCGCCACGATGGCGATGGCCGAAATGTTCGGTGACAGCGTCATTAACGCTATCAGGGTTGCGACCGAGGCTATGGTGGTGGCCGTCGATGTGACGAGCAGCCTGGCTACGGCCATCGACGCAATGTCTGGTGGCCCGTTGCGCCGGTACGTCGTGGAGATGCTGGGCGGCGCCGGCGCCACAAGCCAACTGGAGGAGTCACAGAAAAAGGCGTCAGAAAGTACACAACAGCTTGCCGGGCACCTAGGCATCATCGCGCAGATCAGCGCCAACAACGTGCAACAAGTGCGGTCCGAGGCCGATGTTCGGCGGGAGTTGCAGAAGGAGTACGACGCGGAGGTCAAGGCGCGACAAGACGCCGCCAAGGCCACCGCCGATGCGTACGCCGAAGCGCAGCGCGAGATTGACGCGCTGGTTGCCGGGCTCGAGCAGGTCAACAGCGAGTTGACCGGCGTGCTGTCCGAGGCCGCCGAGCGGCAAAATGCGCTGATTGGCTCCCAGGTGGTGGCCGAGCGATTGGCCGCAGTGGAGCGCGTGAGGATCATCCGCGAGGCCGCCGACGAAGCGTACGAGTACGCGACGCAGTTGGATGACGAGCTGGCGCAGCGTCGGAGCGAGGCGGCCGCATTAGCAGCGGAGGCCCTGCTTACTTCGGCGGTCGACTCCATGGAAACCATCGCCAACATGCGATTGGCAGACATCCAGGAGCAGGCCGAAGCGGACAAGGCGTACGCGCAACGTCAGCGCGAGCGGCTGCGCAACGAGCGTGAGTTGCTGGATGAGCGGCTTCGTTTGGGCCGAATCACGAAACAGCAACATGCCACGGAGATGGCGAACCTGGACGCGCAGGAGGAAGCGACGCGCGCAATGCGCAAGCGCGAACGCGAGGAAACGGCCGCCGCAACACTGCGGGCGTGGCGGGCGCGCAAGGCGGCGCAGATCAGCCAGGCGATCATCGACGCGGGCCAGGCCGCGATGGCGTTGACCGGCGCGCTGGCCTACATGGGCCCGGCCGCCCCGGTCGTGGCTGGCGGTATTGCGGCTTCGCAGCTGGCTTTATCGCTGGCGCAGATGCGAAAAGAGAAGCCGCCGAAGTTTGCCATGGGCGGCATGGGTCGCGACCGAATGGACCCGACGCACCACGCAGCGCTGATTGAGCCCGACGAAGGCGTGCTAACGCCGCGTGGTGTCGCAGCCGCGGGAGGGCCGCAAGGCGTGGCCGCGCTGAATCGTGGGCAAGGCAACGGCGGTCAAAGTGTCGCGGTGTACCTGGATTCGGAGCTGCTCGGCATGGCAGCCATGCGGGTCATCGGTGGGCCGGACATGCAGCGGTCCATCGACCGCACCACGGGCTATGTGCCCGGCCAGCGGAGGCGATGATGGGCGAGCGCTTGCGGAATCCTCAACACGGCATCATCCTGTGGGATCGACGCTTCGGCCCGGACAATGTGACGGGCCAAGGCGTCGGGACCACGGACAGCAGCTACACCGAGCGCAACCCGCGCCCGCCTGGTGCGGTGGCCATCGGTGACGCCGAGGCCGTGGTGAGCGGGCAGCTCGATGCCGCTGTCGAGGTGGAGGTGCTCACCAGTGGCCTAGGCGGCCGCGCCAGCGTGATGGCCGAGGGCCTAGGCTATCGCAGCCAGGCCCACCCTCGCGCGTATACGATGCTGCGAGAGGGCGCGTCGGGAGCGCTGATCACGGTGGTAGGTGCCGCAGTGGTGCCAAGCACGGGCTACCCCGTGGTGGCGTACGGAGGGCCAGACGTGACCGCGCGCACGCGTCGTTGGACGGGTAGCGATGATGCATGGGGCAGCGAGGTTACGATCAGCGTCGGCGCAAAGTGCAACCAAGGCGTATGCATCGTGGCGTTGCCAGAGGATAATGCGCTGGTCCTGATTGCGTACGAAGGCGCTTTGTTTTCGCCATCGACGGCATGGCGCAGCCTCGACGGCGGCGCAACGTGGGCGAGGTACGCCCGCAACCCGATTGCCGCGGCCAGCAAGACCCTGCGCCGTCTCATCGGCGCGCGTGTGGGTGGGTCGATTCTCGTCATTGGCCAACCCGACGACACGTCCGGCGACCTGTTCCAGTGGGCTAGCAACGACAACGGCGTGACGTTTACGCTGGTTGAAGCTGCTACAGGGCTGGGTCGATTCGTGTCAGTCACGCGCCTGTTGAGCGGCGACGGCTTGGTGACGTTTGTCGACGGGTCAGATCAGCCGCGCGCAGTGAAGTTGGGCAGCGCGTGGCAGCCGCTGTCGAGCGCCGAACGCGTGCCGGTGGGCTCGGGCATGAGCGACCCGCGCGGCATGGCAACCTGGGCCGACGTGGACGGCAGCATCATGGCTGTAACCGTGGAACAAACTGGAGAAATCACGTTCTTTGAGTCGCAAGACAACGGCGGAACGTGGGTCAGCCAGCAGACCACGATTAACATCGGAGCAAACGCCTTTCCCAACAACCTGACGGGACTGGCCACAACCCGCGGCGCCATGCTGGTACACAGTCACAAGCAACCATCGGCGGCCGATAGAGAGGATTCCGCCGAGGTTTTGTGGCTCGGTGGATGGGACAACATGGAACTGCAGCGCGGTCAGGCGTACAGCGGTGTCACTGGAAACATCTGGGTCCCGTGGACGCTGCCCGTGGCTGGCCGATGGACGGCGTTTGGGGCGGGCTCCAACGCGACCACAGACGGCATGCAGCTGGTGGGTCAGCGTCGCTTTGATGCCGATCCCATTCCGGCTGAAAACGTGATGTACACGTGCGACGTTTCCGTACCAGCGGGCAAGGGCAGCACGGTGGCAAACCAGATTGGTGCGCAGATCATCGCAGGCGCCGCAAGCAACTTGTACAACGTCACGTTGCGTCTTGCGGACGTTGGATGGGTGCTATTCGACAACAACGGAACGGCCATTCTGGGCAGCGGCGCCGCGGACCTGACGGAGCGCATGCAGTTCGCCATCACGTACCAGGGCGCCGAAATGTTCGTACATGTCCGGCGGCCGTACGCCGAATCGTGGGCGCGCTTCGGCCCGTTCACGCCCGCGCTGTCTACAGGCACACGGATGGTCCGATGGGGCAACCTGCTGTCGACCGGCGCGCCGGAGTCGAGCTGGTGGATGTCCGGTTGGCGTCGAGACATTGGCGGCGAAGAAGTGTACTTATCGAAGGCCGCCTGGAACGGCCGCACCACGCCCACGAGGCTACCGGCGGTTGCCGGTTCGGCCGCCGTGCTGTCGCTGCGTGGCGGCCCGGCGGTCAACCTCCAGTCCGCGACCATCACGCCCGAGGCCGAGTACCCGTTGAGCGCGGCGCTGCCTGACCGCCGCTTGTCCCCATCGGCGCCCTGGGAGGCGACGGCAGAGACAGAGCAGATTATCACGTTTGACCTGGGCTCTCGCGCATGGATCGGCCACGCCATCGGCGTCATGGTGTCGCGCGCCAACTTCCGCACGGCCGCCCTTGAGTTGTCGTTGACAGGCGGCGCCTTCGCCACCGTCGCGACACTGGACCTTGCGACTGGGTTTTCAGCCGGCCTGACGTTTGACCGCGTCGGCGCGTCGGTCACACCGGCGACCGGGACAGCCGCGGCAGGAAGGTACCTGCAAGAAAACGAGCTAGCAGGCGGATATGTCATCCTCGATGGCACGCACGCGCGGCGAATCCTGGGCAACAGCGCGGGCGGATGGGTCACGTCTGGGACCGTGGTGCCAGTGCTGACGATCGAGTTGAGCGGTGGGGAGCCGACCAGCGGCGGCATTGTCATCGTGGCACCCGGTGGATGCATGGTCGCAATGTCTGGCAGCGTGACCAGCGGTCGTTACTGGCGCCTTCGCATTCCGGCACAGCTGACGCCGAATGGCCGCATTGGAGCGGGCGCAATCCTGATGGGCCGGTGTGTGGCGATGGGTGCGCCGCCGGACTGGGCTTGGACCGAGGAGGCAAGGCCGAACGTGGTCATCGAGCGAGACAGCCGCGGCACGCCGACAGTCTACGAGCAGGGCCCTGTCAGCCGGACTTGGGGCTGGGGTTGGGGCGATGGCACGGACCTGCTCGACCTTCGCGAGGATGCGAACCCAGACTTTGTCGGGCGCGCTGGCAGCCTTGCCCTTACCGCCGCCGAAGATGTGGCGTGGGCGATGCGCGGCCACCTCGAGACGCACCAGGCCCTGCCCGTGGTGGCGATGCGCGACATCGGCGCAAGCGGCGTCACGGTCACCGACCCGACGATGTGGCTGTACGCGCACTTGGTGAGCAGTGTGGCGCCCCGGGGCATGCTCGGCGAAGAGGGCCAAACCGAGCGCGTGCGCGTCGACAGCATCACCTTCGCGGAGATTGTCTGATGGACGGTTGGTCGGTCGACATCACGGTTTCCGGCGCCACTTACAGCGTGCCGTTGCCGGACATGACGCTCACCCCGGGCGCCGAATCTGTGCCCGTGGTGCTGGTCGATGACCGCCTTCCGCGCGACTTGATCCAGTTGGAACGAGCGGCATGCATTCTGCGCCTCGATGGCGTTGAATGGTCGCGCGGCGTGCTGTCCAGCGTGTCTCACGGCGGGCAAGGCGAGGCCATCACGGGGCGCCTGGTCATCGAGTGGCAGACCGCCGACGGCGTCATGCCGCGGCCCACCGAGCGCGTGGACAACACAACATACTTTCAGGCATACATCCCAAACAATGCGCAGGGCGCGACCTATCCGCTCATCTTCGGCTCGCCCGGCGACGCAGGGTCGAACGTGCCTAGCGCAGTGGTTCCGATTCCGTTAGCTCGCCTTAATCAACCAGCGGCAACCGACTACTTCGTGATGCTTGCTGGCATAAGCCCGGCGACGCGCGTGCGTTTGCGTTCCACTAAGGCGGCTATTGTTGCGGCCGACACGGTAACCATCCTTAGTGTCGGGACAGGCGACCGACTTAGGCAGCCAGGAACGGGCATTAGCGGCGCCAGTACAGTGCTAGCGAAGGATGCTGACACCGACTACTTCGTTGGATTTTGGCGGTCAGACCCAGCGATGAAGCTGATTGGCTCGCCGTCCGGGCAGGCGGGTTTGGCCAGGGTGGCGCGTCACGTTATCCAGACGTACACTTCGCTATCCATCGATGAGGCGCAGTGGGAGCGCCACGAGGTCAACCTCGACGCGTACCAGGTCGATGCGTGGATCGACGCGCCCATCGCGCCCGTGGAATGGATTGAGCGCGTGTTGCTGCCGATGGCCGATGCGTCGTTTGTGCGCACGTCGCGCGGCGTTTACCTGCGTCCAAGGCGGTATACGGCGACAGCATCACAAGCCATTCGCTGGCTGTCTGCCGAACGCGGCAACTTGCGCCGCATGTCACCAGTACGCACGGCGGACCCGATTTACAACGAGTTCACCGTGGACTTTCGCTGGACTGGCAACGGCTATCGCTCACGTCGTATCCTTACGGCCACCGGTCAGCCAAAGGTCTATGGCGAGCCCGATAATCGCGTGCTCGGGTCTGCGCTGTGTGCCGAGAGCCAGGAGCGCTACGGGGTACGACCGGCGCCCGTAGATGAAGTCTCGGCAACGTGGGAAGGGGCGACGGCCGTGCGCGTGCTTGAACAGCGGGCCGCCCGCTATGCCCTGCCCCGGGCGCGCGTCACGTACACCGGCGGGCGCGACCTCCGAGGGCTCACCGAGGGCGACGTGTTGGTGATCTCGGATGCCGCTATCGGGTGGTCAGAGCGCGTCGTGATTGTCGATTCCCCGCCGGAAATAAGCGCGCGGAACGTTACCATCGACGTGGTAACGGTGACGTGATAAGCTAACCAAGGAGGCCCGAATGGCTCACGTATTGCCCGGTTTCGGGCGGCAGAAAACGCTTACCCTGGACGCCAGCAACCGACAACTGCTGACGGTGCTTGGTGGCGACGCGTTGACCGGGCAGTGGCTAGAGCTGGTCTGGGTGGACCAGAACGCGGCCAATCTGGTCTATGTCGAGGCCTTGTCGGGTCTGGCCGACAACGCAGCGCGCGGAGCCGACGCCCGCAAAGTGCACCCAGGTACGTCGTTTCGCGCGCTCATTCCCATCGGCGAAGGGCTGCCCATCTACGTCAGCGGCTCAAGCGCCTTTGACGTCACGGTCATCGTGCACCGATGAACTGGGCTCGGCGAATCGAGGCGTACGAGGGGGCGCAGGGCTCCGGCTCCGCGCCCGCCATCCTTCGCCCGACCCGCACACCCGTCGGTCCCGACTGGGCAGCCGGCCTCAGCGACCGAGCCGGGTCCTTGGCCGACCTGACGCTCGCTGGCACGCTCACGACGACGGCGACGGGCTACACCGGGTGGGGCTCCACGAACTACCTGGCCGGGAGCATCTCGGCGGGCAACCGCGACACGTTCACCTTGGCCTTCCGGGTGAAGTTCCCGCCGAAACTGTCCAATAGCAAAACCCACGGCCTCCTGAATAAGGCGTCGACGTCTACCTTCGCACCGACGGTGGACGTGTCCCTGTTCGACGGCAGCTCCGCATCGAGCATTGGCTTCGCGGCCAGGAACAACGCAGGCACAGCGCTCTTCAACTGGACCATCGGAATCTCTGCGGTGGCATGGGGCGAGGCCGAGGCGACGATCTTTGTGTCGTGGTCCAGCGCTGGGCCGGCCGCGAAGATCGTCGCGGACGATGGGACGGTCCTCCTCGACACTAGCCAAATCAGCGGCTGGACCGCGGGCGAGGTAGGCACCGGCGCCGCGCACCGGTTCGGTCGAGGTACGTCGTCGACGACCGCCTGGGCCGGCGAGATTCGAGAGGTGGCGCTCTTCGACACCGCGCTCACGCTGGCGCAGTGCGAGGCCATCGTCGCGCTCGTCGGCCCAGCGGGCGCGCCCATCGATTGGGCCTCATCCGCCACGCCCCCATCCCACCGGTGGTTTGGCCGGGCGGTCAACAACGCCACGCTGGCCGATGCCGCCGATGGCAGCCCGATCGCGCCCACGGGCGATGTGTGGACGGGGTTGACGGTCGAGGACTACGTCAGCGAGGGTGACACCCTCGGCGTCGTCACGATCCGCGACGTCATCGGCACCGCGCACGCGGGCGTGATCGGTCTGCCAGACACGCGGCGACTCGCCGGGATGTCGGACTTTGACGCCAGCAACTATGCGCTTGCGGCGAACACGGTACTCGGTGGCGACATCGACGCATTCACGTTTGCGTTTTGGGCGACGCGAGAGTACGACCCCGCCTTTCGCGCCGCGGCGGACCTAAACGACCAGCCATCGGGCACCCTCCCAGGATTCCGGCTGTTCTTGTCAGGAACGGCGGGCCAGCACACTTTCCGGCTACGCGGGCGGAACGCCAGCGTCAACCGGGTCGACCATATCATGGCGCTTGGCGTTGGCGATACTGCCCCGTACTTGTTTGTCGCGAGAGTCGACCGCGCCGCCGGCACATGGGCGCTTCGCGCGTACGACGCGGATGGCGCACTGCTCAACAGCGCAAGCGGTACCGCCCCGCTGAACGACGTGCCCGTGACGGGCGGCGTGGTGTTGGGCGGGTTCAGCGGCGCAGGCGCCCTAGGCGCCAACACCGACGATGCGCAGTATGCACTTTGGTCGTCGGCTTTGAGCGATGCCGCAATCGACGCGCTCGCGCTTGAAGGA
>Ga0114919_10004598_pt1 | contig 11063 bp, 7 predicted proteins | sample BlataG_FD_88682 | JGI IMG/M metagenome (GOLD analysis project Ga0114919, IMG submission 88682) | Deep subsurface microbial communities from Black Sea to uncover new lineages of life (NeLLi) - Black_00105 metaG | ecosystem: Environmental > Aquatic > Marine > Oceanic > Sediment | place: Atlantic...
AATCTTACCACGCGAGCACCTCCTTTCTGGATTGTATCATCTGAGACCTTCCGGGTGTTGGACTGCAAGACCTGAGCCTATAGAGCCTGCTCTTCGAATTATGGTATGTGTCCCCCGAACCCCACCGGCGCATGACTCAGGGTCAGGGTGGATCGCTAATCCTTCTCTGTATCGGACTTTCACCAACTACACACCTCCGACTTTTGACGGCGCTTTCCAAGATCTGACCCCGACCGCCCTTTGAGTCGCGAAAGCTCCATATCGACCTCCTATTCCGCGCATTCACAGCTTCGAGAGCAGCTTTTTCAGTTTGGACAGATTCTCCTTCATTTCTTCCAGATACTCGGCAGCAAAGGCGGCGCCGGATTCAAACGCCTCTCGCTCCATGTTGAAGTTCACGAGATCAAAGCGGTAGTAGATCTTGTGCAACAGCCGTAGGATCTCTGGCTCCTTCAGAGCCTCAATCTGCTGAGCGAGCTCAGCACACGAAGACTCCCACAGCGAAAGGTAGATTCGCGAAAACGACACGCGGTTTGTCTCTCGCTTCTCGGTGAGGCCCTCACAGCGTGATACGCCCTCCTTCACTTCTTCGAGAATCGCACTGAGAAGCTCCTTGGTGCGCTTGCTCCTCTCACGTCTATCGAGTGTGCGTCTCACGAAGTCAGCCAAGATGCCCAAGCCGAATCCAAGAGCCGCACCGAAGACAATCAGCAATGCATCCTTGCAGCTCACGATTGCTCCCCTCCTTCTTGGGCTTCGCGTGTTTGTGCGAGGTCGTCGGATATGGCTTGGAGTTCTTCGAGGGCGGATTGGAGGTCTTCGATGATTTCGGCGGCGAGGATGTCATACATCAAGCCCGGCTCCCTGCTTGCGCAGCCATTCCTTCCGCTCTCGATACGCGGGCATCACCTTGTCGACTTCGTTCCAGAATGCCTCTGTGTGATCCGGCTGATGGAAGTGGCAAAGCTCGTGGACAACGATGTAGTCGATGATCGACTGCGGCGCCATCATGCACTTCCAGTGGAAGGCGAGATCCCTGGCCGGCGAGTATGAGGCCCAGCGATGGCCGAGTTCGCGCACATCAACCGCCCCGTACTCGGCCCCCACCTTCGGTGCGTAGTACTCGACCCGTCGTCCGATGCGATCCCTCCCGCGGGCGACGTAGTAGTCGCGAAAGACCGTGCGCGCTGCATCCACATCGCCGGTCTCCACCAGGTCTCTACGCAGACAGAACCGGCCGTTTTTCAGCAAGACGGGCTCATCCTGATCCGCCACCAGGAGCAGGCGATACGAGCGCCCGAGGTAGAGGAAGCCTTCACCGTTTCGGTACTCGCGAAGCACGCGCGCCGCGTTGAGGTCTTTCCACTCAGCGAGGGTCTTGTAGATCCAGTACCGCTTGGCTTCCACCATGTCCTCGATACGCTCGTCTGGGATTGACTCCGGAGCGCGAACCAAGACGCTGCCGTCGCGTTCGACGATGATGTCGGCGGTCTTTCGGCGGCTGCGCACGACTTCATAAGTCAGTTCGTCGTTGGACACCCGTTTCACTTCGTCAGCTCCTTGTGCCGCTTCTCCGCGAGCTTCATGATTTCAACCGCGATGCGTTCATGCTTGGCGTTCAGCTCCGGGATATCCGCCAGCAGAATCTCGGTATCGATGTTCCCGCGCAGCTTCTTCACCTCGATCGATTTGCCCCAGAAGTCCAGCACGTCAATGGTATCCTGAATCAGCTTCACGATTCGTGCCATCAGACTCTTGAGAGGTTCCGCAGCTTCGGGTGGAGCAGCTTCGGCATGGAACGCTAACTGAACGACGAAGTCGTAGAAGGGCGATGCCGCCTTCGTCAAGCCCTCAACTGCGTCTTTCCGACCCTCCATCGCTTCAAGTCGCAGCTTCTCGTAGCCCTCGGCGAGCAGCTCCCAGTTGTCGTGGTACTGCCTGATCAGCCGTTCCAGCTTCTCGCTCAGACGCCTGTAGAACGCCGGATCCTCATCGAAGTGCACGGTGCAGTGCTTGCGTATCGCGTGCTCCATCTCGCTTGCCTTGGCCTCGGCATCGCCCTTGGAATGCTTGTGAACGTTGGCCATGAAGTCATCGGCAAGCAGCTCGATCGGCGGTATCTTCGGGTTGATGCCCAAGTCGATCAGGTGCTCGTTGATCAACGCCTTCACCTTTGCGCCGGCATCCGCGATGTCGATCGATTCATCCTTGTACCGCTCCTTGACCATGCGCAGCAGGTACCCGAACCGCCTAGCCGGTCCACGATAGGAGTGTCCCGTCGCATTGGGCAGGATGAGGTTGAGGCTTTGGAGGAACTTCTTGAAGTAGACCTCGAAATCTGCGCGGCGCCTGATGTCTTTCATCGCTCTCACGGCCGCATGCAGAACACGGACCTCCGCCTCCGGCGTTCCGAGCGAGTCCGTCACGAACCCCTCGATCTCCGGCACACCGCAAGTGCGGAAGTGCTGTAGCAGGCGCTGGTACCGCTGGTCAAGGATCGGAAGCTCCGTCGAAAGGTCCTTCAACCCAAGCTGGATGTCCTCCGCATCCTCCTGTGAGTAGATCGATAGCGCATGCGTCAAGTGATTGGCCAGCCCGATGTAGTCGACAATGAACCCACGACGTTTGCTGGGGAAGACGCGATTCACGCGGGCGATCGCTTGAAGAAGGTTGTGTTCGCGAAGGCGTTTGTCGATATACATCACCTGTTCCACCGGCGCATCGAACCCGGTCAGCAACATGTCGCACACAATGAGGAACGCAATCCCCGTCAGTTCGGCATCCGGATCCTCGAAATCGAACGGCTTGCAGAAGTTGGCGACCGCGTTCCACTGCCTCGCTTCTTTGCGCGCAACCGTGACCGCAGCCGACTCGTTCGTGGCATCGGCCGACACAACCACCACGGCCTTCAGGAAATCGATCCGGCGGATGAGGTCCTCGTCGGGCTTCGGCTTGAGCCGCTCCCGATCCAAACGCTCGCGCAACGCGTCCCGGATGGCTCGCTGATACCGAACGGCGGCGAGCTTTGAATGAGAGACAACCTGTGCTTTGAACCCGTCGGGCAGGATGTTGTCGATGTAGTGATCGACGAGATTCCGCGCGATGGCTGCGATACGCTGTTCCGCTTCGAGGATGTCTCCGCTCGCGCCGTACTTCTTCTTGATCGCGAGGATCTCCTCTTCGCTTCGATCCTTGAACAGATCCTCGAACTTGAGATCGAAACCATGCTTGTCCTTGAGCGCGGTATCGGCCGTACGCCCTTCGTAGAGGATTTGCAGCGTCGTCCCATCGCGCACCGAGTCCATCAGCTTGTACGTGTCGATGTATTCACCAAACCGCTTCACCGTTCGCTTCGGTCCGTGTTGCTCGGTGATCAGCGGTGTGCCCGTGAACGCGACGCGGGCGGCGTTGGGAAATGCCTCGAACAGGTTGTCGCCCAGATCGGAGCTCTGCGTGCGGTGCGCTTCGTCGATCATGAGCAGGATGCGATCGGACGGATTCACCACCCCGAAAGTTTCCGCCGAGGGCGGTGTTCCGTACGTGACCAGTACATCGGACACGGCTTGCGGCAGCTTCTCCTCGTGATCCATGAACTTGTGAACCATGACCATGTTCACGTCCGAAGCGCCGGTCGCGAGGTGTCCGCGCAGATCCTTCGTACTCTCGATCACCTTCACCTTGCCGCCGATCAGCCTGGCCGTCCGGGTGAGCTGCTCTTCGAGGTCGATCCGATCGTTCACCAGCAGGATCTTGAAATCGTGCAGATCGCTCGACGCTCTCAGCATCCGTGCAACGAAGACCATCGTCAGCGACTTGCCCGAGCCCTGCGTGTGCCACACAACGCCGGAGCGTTCCTCCGGAGTCGTCCCCCGGCGGACTCGCTCCACGATCTTCCGCGCGGCCCGGTATTGCTGATAGCGGGAGACGACCTTAACGCGCGCGCCCGAGTCCGTGTCCATGAACACGCTGCACGTTCGTAGTACGTCAAGCAGCGTCTCCGGAGCAAGCAGGCCTTGGATCAGAAGCTCCTGTTCTCGCTCTACGCCCAAGGGCGGTGTGTAGGCACGATGTGCTTCCGAGCAGATGGCTTTCCATGCGAAGAAGTGCTCCGATCCGGACGTGATCGTCCCGAACTCCGCCTTCTCCCCGCACGTGCGCACCAGGAGTAGATTGGTGTGGAACAGCCGCGGCTCCCCCTCGCGCAATCCGGCCCGAGTCGTCTCCGGCCGGCCGTTGCGATACCGGAGCAGCTGAACGAACGCCTCATACATCGGATTGGCCGTGTTCGGATCCCCGATCTTGGCCTCGACAACAACTAGGGGAATCCCGTTCACGAACAGGACGATGTCCGGGATGATGGACTGCTTCACGCAGCCCGGTGTGTCAACGCAGAACTGATTGATCGCGTGGAACTGATTGCGCTCTGGATGATCGAAATCGATGAGCTTGACGACCGGGTCCGATTCCCCGGTCACCTCGTTGACATCGACCTGCGCTTTGAACAGCAGCGCCTGCACAGCCTCGTTGGCCTCAAGTAATGTGAGATTGGGCTGCCGCAGGATCTGGTCCCTGAGTTCGTCAAGCTGGCGATCAGTGAGCCATGGCGTGCCGTCTTCGGTGCAGTTGATCGCGCGAACCGCTTCTCGGAACACGTTAGGCAGCAGCCACTCGCGAAAGCTCGATCGCAGGCTCACAGCGGGCTCTGATGGGATCACACCATGCTCCTGCTCGATCACCGACCAGCCGAGCGCCGCAAGTTGATCGAGGAACGGCTTTTCGACATGGAGGTACTCGCTCATGCGCTGTCTCCTATGTCCTCGATCAACCGACGTCCCTTCTCGGTCAATCGGTATCTCTGCTTACTGCTGCGCGGTTTGTCCGGGATCGTCATCTCAACGAGGTCGTCCTCCATGAGGGGGCCTAGGACTTGGTTCCTGAACTTGGTGCGGTCGGAACGTCCCGTGACAGCCATCAATTCGAGCAAAGAGCTCTCCACAAGGCATTTCCGCAGGATCTCGACTTGGTGCCGACTTAGTGCCAACTTAGTTCCTACTTGCGGGGCCGCTTCCCCCGCAAGTGGCACCAAGATACTTGGCTGAACCGGCAAGCGAATCACAAATGACGTGCGATCGTCATCCGTCGGGAACTCCGGAGGAGGTGACCCATTCTCCTCCATCACCCGCAGGATCTTCGGAATGCCGGTTGATCGGCCTTCGGTCAGATCCAACTCCTTGAGGAACTCGCCGATCCGACGGTTGCGATACCGGCGACTGACTGCTCGGCCCACTCGCAGATCCTCGAACCGGATCGATCGATCCAGGCCGGGGAAGCTCAAGACGACAAAGTCCTCGGGGCTGATCCGAATTTCGATCGGCTCTCTTTCCTCGTACGAGCGGTGGTAGACAGCATTAACAACTGCCTCTTCGATGGCGGGGTACGGGAAGTTCCAGACGTGCTCCGCTTCGGCTCGATCGGGAACCTTGACGATCATCTCCTTGAGGTAGTTGCGCTGAATGAACTCGAGCGCCTCGCGCGTTATCTGCGCCAACGGCCCCTGGAAAACCTTCTCATCGAATCGATCGCCACCCGCCCCGTCGGGGAACCAGACCACGTCGATTTGGGTGGCCGGGAAGAACCGATGCGGTTCCTCATTGAAGAACAGCAATCCCACATTCTTCGGGAACGAGGCTTCCGGAGGACCGCCGACCACATTCATCTGACGGCCCAGTTCATCGATCGACAGATCACCAGCGTCATCGGCCAAGTCACTGCCGACTTCGCGGAGGAAGGACTCCATCAGCCACGGCGACAGGTCGTTCAACGTTGCCTGCTGGTTGAAGCGGTCGTCGAACGGAACGTTCGCCGCCAAGCTCAGGAGTTCCCGCTCATCATCGCCCCGTGCCTCGACCGTGTTCGAGTAGCGGCGGATATAGTAGCGGTATTCCTTCGTAGCGGAAGTGACCTTCTTCCGTACCCGGTACGGGCGGTTCTCACCGCCCGGAACCCACAGCACAATGAGATTGCGCCCCTCGTACTCCTCAATGCTCAGGATCGGGAAGTAGTTGGGCTGAATCAGGTGGCAGTACTGGAGAAGCTCGCGCTGGATCTTGTCCAGCTGATTGGCGCGCAGGCCCACCGGTGGGAACATGGGGACGCCGTCGTCGTCGCAGTCCTGACCGCTGACCACATAGCCGCCACCGAGGTTGGCGAAGTCGTTGGCGAACGCACAGATCGTGCGCAGGATCGGATCCGGATTCCATCCCGCCTTGTACTCGATCCGCTCTCGTTCGACCGTTCGGTGGCGGAGGAGATCCTCGAGGTTGATCGGCAGACTACCCATCATCCGCCGCCTCCGGGATCGGGACAGGCACTGCGCCAGTCAGGAGATCGTGCATGAGGCCCTGCTTCTGTCGGGTGAACTTCTCGGCCCTTTGTTGTTCAGCGCCGATCAAGTCCGAAACAAGGGCAAGACATTGAGCGATTGCGTCCTGTTCATCTCGAGTAGGTAGCGGCACAGGAAGAAGGGCGAGCTTCTCTCTGGTGAGATGTGCGATGCTGGTCTGCGAAGAAAGCTTCCGAAGCACGGGTGACCTCACTGCGAGCTGCATGTACCACATGAAGAATTCAGGAGACACCTCCGAAGCGAGCGGACGCAATCGGTGTATCGCCTTCTGGTAGAAGCACTGCTCGATCTCAGAGCGCCACAGAGCAGTTCTGCCAACCTCTCCACCCTCACAAACCAGGATGTCACGTTCACGAAGTGAGAACCTCTCACGCTCGGCCGCGGAGAAGTCCATCCATTCCAGCTCAGCGACATCGACTCTCTCCCATTGCACATTGCGGTTCGCCAAGTAGGGAGCTGGGGCGGAGCCAGTCTTGGATGCTCTGCTCAACATCTTCCCAAGCTGGATGCTGAACAATGTACCCGCCTGCCTTACATCCCATGCCCCGGGGATTGGGCCGAGGGGGGAGTCTTTGTAGAGGTGGGGGGCATCGGAGTGGGGCGGGCGGAGGCGGCCGTCGGGGGTGAGGCCGCGGGTGAACAGGTCGTGCATCAGCCCGGCCTTGATCTGCTGATGCTTCGCGATCAGCTTCTCTGTCTGCTCAATCGTCTCGTCCACCGTCGACAGGATCTCGGCGATGCGCTGCTGCTCGCCAATGCTGATCGGGTGAGGGATCTGGAGTCTTGAGAGCGTGGGTACGCGAATCTCGGAAAACGTACTCCCCTGTGAGAAGCGTTCAAGGGTCCCCCTGCCCGCAATCAGGGACTCCGCAAGGAAGTCAGGAACTACCTTCGCTCTGTCTGCGATGATTCCTGTTATTCCCTGCTTCGTAGCCAGCGGTATCTCAGCAACCCCTACTTCGCCAATCGTAGCACCTGTCGTGACAATGACCGTACCTTCTGGCCAGAGTCGGGCGCTACTAGCTTGAAGCCCTTTCTCGCTGAGTGACTCTTTGGTGGCAGAGATCCTTCGCCGAACATCAGAAACCACAGCCCAGGGGACTGTGTGACCGAAGTTGCTGGGATCTGAGCGTGGTGGCGTTCCTCCATCAGCCATATCTACGGTAACTTCCCTCAGCCGACTCCACTTCCACGTAGCTGGCAACTGCTCTAGCGTATCTTGCGGCCCCCTAAGCATACCCCAGCTCCTCCAGGAATCCCTTCACCTTCGCGGCCGCCTCATCCCGCTCCGCTTCGATCTCCTTCGCGGTAACGGCGTACTTCGCGTGCAGGTTCTCCAGCGCCGCCAGGCAGGCGCGTTGATCGGCGCGAAGCAGGCCGGCGTACGTCTCGACAAGCAGGCGGTGCAGCCGATCGAGGATTACGGTGCGCGCTTCGTCGGGATTGATCTTCGTTCGTGCGGCCGCGGCGAGCTCGTCCATCCTCTTCTCGATCGATCGCAGCTCCGACTTCAGTTGTCGTTGTTCGTCGGCGAGGGCCTTGTGGCGGGCGAGCCGCTCCTCTCGCTTCTGCGCCCGGTCGTAGGCTTCCGCTCCGGATCGCATGTGGTCACGGATTGCGTCGATCCGCTCGGAAGTGAATCCGGCCTTCTCGGCGATTCCGAGGATGAACTCCCCGACGCTGAAATCGGCTTCCTGTTGTGTCATCCCCCGCGTGACGTCGCCGTTCTTGATCCCTCTCGGCAGCGCGTCGGCAAGCTTCATCTCCGCGTAGAGGTCCCCCGCCAGCGCCTTCAGGGCTTTCAGGTCGGCCTTCCATACCGCCGTCAGCTCCTTGAGCTCGGCCTTGAGCGCCTTCACCTCGTCACCGGGAAGGACGCCGGTGTCGTCATCGTCCTCGTAGTCCTCTTCATCGGCGGCGGCGAACAAGGCGGAAAGCTCGGCCAGCCGGGCGCGTTTGCTCTCCATGTCGGCGAGGACGTCAGGGAACTGGCTCTCGAGGATGTCAGCATCGGGGATCAGTTCAGCGCCCCAGCCGCTGGCGGCGATCGACTTGAGGTCGGCCTTCAGCTCCTTCACGTAGTGGGCGAACGCGCCGCGGATCTGGTGATCGGTCAACAGGCTGTCATCGGTGAACGCCCCCTCGATGTCGGCGAGCAGATCCCGGCGGAGGGCGTAGACGCTGTTGCCGTTCGCCCCACCGTCGGCGTTGGGAGCGAGAGTCTCGATTCGCGCCCGGTTCTTGTCCCACCAGGCATCCAGTTGCTGCAAAAACTGCTTGTGTGCGGCGGAGATGCTGGGATCGTTGTTGACGATCTCGGTCAACGTGCGACGATCGGCGACCTCCGGCCTGAAGTCGGCGTAGGGGGTGTCATCCCGGCGCGGCCGGAACACGCGGGCGCGAAGGCCCGGGTAGTGGGTCCAGTAGTGTTCCAGTGCATCGATCTCGGCCACGGGCACGCCGCCGTGCAGATGCGCGCGCACGTCGTGCGGCTCGGGGGGCGGCGCGTTGTCGACGTAGCGGCGGATGTTGCAGTTGTAGTCCTCGCCGGCAATCTCCGTGATGGGTACGCGACGGGCGTAGTTCTCGGGGACCGCGCCATCGGGGCTGGACGGATCGGTCAGCGTGTGATAGGCGTGGACGATGCGGGAGATGTCCTCGGCCCGCAGGAAGTTCTGCGCCTTCCCGGCGCGGTACTCGCGATCGGCGTTGACGAACACCACGTGCTTGCGATCCGCCGCACCTTTCTTGTTCAACACCAGGATGCATGCGGGAATCCCCGTGCCGAAGAAGAGGTTCGACGGCAGGCCGATGATCGCTTCCAGCCAGCCGCGATCGATGAACAGCTTCCGCACGTCGCGCTCCGCGCCGCCGCGGAACAGAACCCCGTGCGGCATCACGGTCGCCATCTTCCCGTCCGCCTTCAACACCGCCGCCATGTGCTGGACGAACATCAGATCCGCCTTCTTGCCCTTCTCCGGCAGCCACACGTGGAATCGTCCCGAATACTCGATGTCCTTCTTGATGTAGTTCTGGCTGAACGGGGGATTGGCGAGCACGCGATCGTAGCGCCTGAGTTCGCCGTTCTCGTCCTTGTGCTGCGGCTTGCGGATGGTGTCTTCCTGACGAATGTCGGCGTGCGAGATGTCGTGCAGCAGCATGTTCATCTTGCAGATCGACCAGGTCGTGCCGATCTTCTCCTGCCCGGCGAGGGTCAGATCGGTTGGGTTGCCGCCGCATTCCTGAATGTAGTCGCGCGTTTGGATCAGCATGCCGCCGGAGCCGACCGTTGGATCGTAGACGCTCATTCCAGGCTGGGGATGGACGATCTCGACCATCGTGCGGACGACGTCTGCGGGCGTGTAGAACTCGCCCGCCTTCTTTCCCGCCGAATCCGCGAAGTACTTGATCAAGTACTCGTAGGCCACGCCGAGCAGGTCGGGGAACTCGAAGTTCTCGTCGCGAAGCGGGATGTGCTCGAAGTTCTGGATGAAGTTCGACAAGGTGTCGTCATCGAGCGTGCGCTGGCCGATCTTGCGGTTGAAGTTGATGTGGCTGAGGACATCCTGTAGGGCGTTGATGTTCGATGGGTGTTCCTCAATCTCCCCGAGCGCCTTGTTCAGTGCCGAACCCACGTTGGTCTTCAGATGGCGAAGCTTCGACCAGTGCGCGTCCTCCGGAACGAAGAAGGTGTACTTGTCTGGGCTCTTGAGCTGCTCGGCGATGGTTTCGTCGGGCATGCCCTTCGCCTTCAAGTCGTTGCCAAGGCGTTCACGCTCCTGATCGAACAGGTCCGAAAGCCTTTTCAGGAACAGCATGCCGAAGATGTATTCCTTGTACTCCGACGCATCCATGTTCCCGCGCAAATCGTTACACGCGCGGTCCAACAGGCTCGACAACTGGCTCAGCGTCAGTTTTGTCATGGTTCATGCATCTCCATAATCTCAGTGCTGGCAAGTCTACTACCGCCCACAACAAACGACCCCTTGTTGTTCAGCAACTCACAACATCTCTTCAAACCCAGCGTCGCGCCGTTGTTGGTTCTTCTTCCTGCCATCTTTCCCGGCTCTTTCGTCATCTACGAATAAAAACAAACCGCCCTGTGGGCATTTAACCCCAGGGCGGAAACTTCGCTTGAAAACCCGTACACAAACGCCGTTTTCACATCCTCGCCGATCCTAGTTGATGCGTGTTTTCGTATCAACTACATAATAATAGCGTGATCGGTCCTTCCCGGCAAATCAAGCGGCGTGGCAGGTGGCGTTTGTGCAGCAGGGTTTCAGGATTTCTCCAACCGATCGCGGTGTGCTTCAAATAATGGTGCAAAAGCTGCGCGTTCACATGGCTTTAGATGATGTTTTTCTTATAATCCTTATGCTGTGAAACGGGGTAAACGATCTGATCATTGGGGGAAGAGGGCTGTCTTTCCCCGTGGCAGAAGGTACTATTTGCATGTGACTGTCAAAAAGAGACAATACGGGAAGGGAGTGGTTAAGTGATGGGCCTGTCGGTCAGTGAGATGCATCGGGGTATGGCAATCCTCTACGATGGAGAACTGTATGAAATCATCGAATATGAGCACTCCAAACGTGGCCGGGGTGGGGCGATCGCCCGTACAAAGCTTCGCCATCTCAAGACGGGACGGGTGATCTCGACAACG
>Ga0114919_10004600_pt1 | contig 11063 bp, 7 predicted proteins | sample BlataG_FD_88682 | JGI IMG/M metagenome (GOLD analysis project Ga0114919, IMG submission 88682) | Deep subsurface microbial communities from Black Sea to uncover new lineages of life (NeLLi) - Black_00105 metaG | ecosystem: Environmental > Aquatic > Marine > Oceanic > Sediment | place: Atlantic...
GTTCCCCTTAGTGAAGGTGACATTCAGCCGATAGTCGAGAAAAGGATTCGGCTCAGTATCTTCACTGGTTTGCGGACCATCGAAGGTAAGCGTTAATTTGTGCCACTTCTTGAGATTCCCCGACAAAACGGCCCTTTTCACTGCACCGACAACGGCACTCTCTGCGGCGAGTACGAAGCAAATCGCACACAATAAAACTGATTTATGATGGTTCATTTCCTGCTCCTTAAAGATAAAAAGCTAAATACGAACATATCTTATAAGGAATATTCGAGCGTTTGCAATACATTTTTTCAAATCGCCGTTCACTTATATTTAGCCCCCCAATTTATTGCGGGGTTACCTCTACAGACCAACTGCTGCAACAGACAGATATGGAAGTATCTCAGAAAGACAAGCGTTAATTCCAAGTGAAAGAAGTTCTTTTCGCTTGTCGTCTAGACCCACTTGTTGTGCATTCTCGTTTCTAGTTCTCTTGTGGATCAACGACTCTCCCTATAAAAAGGATTGTACCTGTATGATTGTCACGGATTAGAAAAACGAAGGGATGGTCTGCCCTGAATGTTGCTGAGGGCGGTTGAACATGTGCCGCGCAACTTAGGGGAATACTCGTAGTTGCGGCGGCAACAGTGCCCTTCTCGTCAACCTCAACAAGGGCCGAATGCTACACGGCATCGATAAACAGGGGACGCAAGGGCGTCATAGCACTAAAATCGGCGCGGCCCGAGTCAAATGCGTCTGTCATGCCCATGGAGGACAGCGTTGACTCCAAGCCGATCTGGGATGTCATCTTGAACTTGGGAACAATCACGTCGACTTTGAAGATTCTCAAATCCTGGAGCCATGTATTGAGTTCGTGCACAGTCAGTGATTCTTCCATCTTGGACAAACCATCAATAGATTTTGGCAGGATGACAATCATGGACAGATCGTATCCAATGTAGGGCAATTCAAGAATCTTTAAGTCCTGGTTTTCCGCGTAGCGGAACTCGTGTTCCTGTTGCATAAGTGGCGTCATGACTGATTTCTCTCGTGAGATCCAAAATGGCTTTGTTTTGGTATTCTTCTTTTTGAAACGACTCGACCAGTCACCCTTAAAGTAGATTCCATTCACTATCACCAGCCGAGTAACCGGGCTCAGAACTCTTGGACCGAGTGCATTCTTGATCTTTCGCTTCGTTTCACGCTCGATCCATCCATTGATCTCCTTTCGCGCCGCCTCATGGTCTGTGATGAAGTTTGCGAAATTGACAACTGAACCATAATTCTTATATACCAATAGTAGGAACTCATCGAGAAAACCGTAATTCTTTTGCGCCCACAGTCCATTGGCGACGTTCAGTTCGACTTCCTCCTTAGTGCTGATGGCATCGAGTTTCGCTCTGATCTGCGACATTTCGGCATGCAATGCTTCTTGATTAGTCGGGAAATGTAAAACCTGTGCCATCTGCTTTTCTGTATTCCCCTTTGCCCCGCTATAGGCTATTGCAAGTGCTGATGAGATGCTAAATGGAGAAAAAAACAGATTCCCTTCGCATTCTTTCAGCTGTGAATAGAGGTCAAGTGCAAATGCTGTGTTACCATACACAATTGGATTCGCTTCAGAAGATATCTCAGGAATAGTCTGTTGTCCTGAATCTTCTTGAACTGGACCTACTGTTACCAACAAGAGAGCCAAAAATACTAATAATCGTCTCATCGCTTCCCCTTTTCTAAATGGCCTTGATTATATTGAATCAATTATATATTTGAATTGTATTTTCTGCTATCTGCGTTCCCCATCAACACAAGTCACAAGTGAATTAAGGATAGTTACTTCTTCGCCCGTTCCACCGCCTTTTCCAGCACACCGAAGTCCTGGCTCCATTCACTGAGCCGCGTAATGGTCTTTTTCTTGGCGACTTCCAAAAACTGCTCGTAGGTTGTTTTGATTGAATCGGGCATCGGCCAATCCGCACCGACCGCACGCGCCTTTTTCCGCATCTCGTCCCAACGCATCATAAAGACGTACATCACCGGAAGCTGTGCGACCTGAACCCGAAAGCGCAGCGCCGGATTGTCCTTAACAGCTTCTTCAGCGGCCTTCAGATGTCCCCACCCTTTACTAAGTGTTTCTAACGAAAGGAATTTAGCCGTATGCTGCGAAAAGCAGCCGAGCCATTCACCGCTTGCCTCGACCGCGTCATGCGTTACCTTCAGGTACGCCTTAATATGTGGCCCGGCCACACCATAGTAACCGTCGATGAACTCACTTATCAGCTTTTGCCCGTCGAGCGTCGGGGCCCACAGCAGCTTCGCCAGAACCCACGCGCGAAGTTCCGCCATCTCCGAACCGTATGATTGATATGCTCCCTGCTCGAAAATCCCTTTAACGTTATGGTCAACGAAGAACTTGACATTCGGCCCAAGGACCCGCAGGTTCGGGTGCGGCATAACATAATGTCTAAAATCCGTAGTATAGTCCCAGATGTACAGCCGATTGCAAACCTTCGACCAGCCGATGATGTCATCCCGGAATTTCTTGTTGCGCTCATCGCTCAGCGGCTTGCTGAACGAACACTCGATACTGCACAGCCGCACGATAACGTTGTGTCGCGGCTTAACATATTTAGGCGGCTTGCGCGTGTACTGATATGCAAGCGTACTGATAGCTACATTAGGAAATTCCTCCTCGATATCAGCCGCAACCGCGTTGACAAAATGCAGCAGCGAACCGGCGGGGCTGCCTTCTCTTTTATCGACAGCCGCGCATTTACTGCATTGACAGTTACCGTGCCAGTCGTTCTGTGACACCGACGCGATGGTCGCCGCAGGATTGCTCCGCAGACGTGCTTTAAGGTTCTTGACAAGCTCCTTTCGCATTTCTTCATTGGTCAGGCACAATTGGGCACGCTCATGTTTGCGCTTACCGTCAATTTCGCTGAACCATTCGGGATGGTCCTTGAAGTACTTGTCCGGCGGAATCAGCCAGTTAAACGTATGCACAAAGCCTTGATATACGTGTTTGCCGCCGCGTTTGGCGTCCAGCCTTTCAGAGTTTCCGTTGCTCTTGTTCCGTACCGCCCAATCGCCGTCAAAGGCGTCAAACCAGAACGACTCACGGTATTCCAACGGCGGCACATAACGGACGTTCAGATTGCCAATCTTAATTGTCTTCTTTTTGGGTATCCTACTGACTTTAGAAGACCACCATCGGCAGCCGAGATGGTCTTCAAGGAATGTATAAACCGCATATAGCGTCCCGCGCGGCTGTCCCCCGGACAGAATCAAATCGGGTCCCACTGTGCGGATGACTATGCCGTCGCTGCCGAGTCCGTCAGTGGAGAAGGTAGGAATAGCCGGTTTAGTTGCTGTCGGCCCAACAAGAATCCGCGATTTACCCGGTACAAATCCGTACACAATCTCGAATTTGCCGCCGGTTATCTGATGCAGAAAATCAGCCAACTCCGCCGCCGCGTGCCGTTCCGGCTCAAGGCTGTCCGGTGCAACAACTATGACCGCCTTGGCCGCACCATCTTCCGCAATCGTCAACGCATCTACTTGCACTGCGATGCATAAGCAGAAAAAGACAAATGTAAGCAACAATGCGATTCTATCTTTGTGTAACGACATTTCATGTCCTCCTTTTAAATAGAAAAGTGTTCTTCACGGTTAATTTTCTTTGTCCCATTTTTCAGCCAGACCTTCGAGATACCTTATTATATGCTTATATTGTGGCTTGTTGTAAAGATTCTCTTTTTCGTCCCCGTCCTTTTTCAAATTATACAGGGCACCGTTTTTATCCGCGACGCGTTCATCCATAAAATATATCAGTTTCCATTCCTTTGTTCGCACCATAACCCGCCGGCCGGTCCCTTCACGAAGCTCCTGATACATAGAGTAGCTGTGGTCAATTTCACTAAAGCAGGCCGGTCTCCATTCACTTATCTCGCCTCGTATCAGTGGCATAAGACTTCGTCCCCTGATTGAACGCGGCACATCTATTCCGCTCAGCTCCGTCAACGTCGGCACAAAATCCACCATCTCCACAGGTTCATCGATGACCTTGCCGGATGGAAGAAGCCCCGGACAGCTCATAATCAAAGGCACACACACGTTTTGCTCGTAAAAAACTCGCTTCTTCCACAGCCCGTGCTCGCCCAATTGAAAACCCTGGTCCGAATTGATGGCGATGATAGTATTATTTATCAAACCGGCTTTCTTGAGGCACTCCACTAATCTGCCGACCTGAGCATCCACCAATGACACCATACCGTAGTATGTCCCCCGGCAAATCCCAATCTGTTCTTTGTTCAGGTCGAGTCCTCCGGCGTAAATACGAAGGTTCTCACGCTCGAAGCGAGGCTTGTTTTTCAATTCATCTTCCGTCGGCAGCGGCAGGGCGATTGTGTCGGGGTCGATAAAATACGAAGCCGGCACCCGGCAGGGGACATGAGGGGCGTGAAACGAAACACGCAGAAAGAACGGTTCCTCTCTTGCAGCCAGTTCTTTTAATGTCTCCACTCCGAGCTCGCCTAATCGCCACGTCTGAGTTTCTTCCGGAGCAAACGGTACCACTCCTCCAATCATCCAACGGTGCGTCTTGATATTAACTCGCCCGTACTTGTTTTTGATCTTCTCGATTTTCTCTTTGGCCTCAGGCCCTTTTGGCTTGCCGAGGAAATCTATCAAAGCCCCTCTGTCGCCCTTGCTTAACCAGTCTTTTTGATAGGCATGTCGTTTCCCGACATTGACAGGATTGATCCCGACTCGCTTCCAGAGATTCAGCAGGTTGTCAACATTCGGCTTGGCTTTTTTCATATAGGCAGGAGCAATACCGGCCGGCTTTCCCATAGCTGTAACGCCGAAGGTATGGGCATAGTGCCCTGACTTCATAGACTTTCTCGATGGAACGCAAACCGGATTCTGAACGATGGCGCTTGCGAAACGAACACCCTGACCTGCAATGCGGTCCATATTGGGTGTTTTTGCCCAGCTCTTACCGTAACATCCGATGGCGTCCGCCCGCCCGTCGTCCATCATAATCCACAGTATGTTCGGACGCTTCGATTTTCTCCTTCCGATTGCATAAAGTCCCGTGCTTCCTATTAAACTCACGCCTATTCCTGTCTTGATAAATTCTCTTCGATTTATGTGTTCCATGATAAAGCGGACCTCACTAATTTCTTTTTTTCAAATCAATAGAACCATTACATAAAAATTACACCGTTACAAGGGTCGTTTTTGGAAGGCGACTTTCCAACCGACCCTGCGGTTATCAGGACTCTTTATAGTAACACGAATCATCTGGTCGTCCTGTTGTATGCCGGCAGTTACTCCCGCTCTGCGGTCGGCATCGGATATATTTACACGCAATGCTTGCCATACACGCGTCGGCGCGAAGATGCGAATTTCATAAGGGTCATCACCCACAACTTTGGATATTCCCGAAAGTGTATTGGCTCGGCCGTTCCATTCTTCCTCAATCACGTCCACGATGCCCTGCGTAATATGCCGTGATGTTCCGACAAGCACGGGCCGGTTAAGCACCTCACGGATGGAAATGATTTGACACGAGCTTGGTCGCAGTTCGGTTTTCAATCCCCCGCTGAAAGGTGGGACGAGCTTATTGGCCCAGTAATCGAAGCCGACATAAGTCCCGTTCCCCTCGTTGGGAAGGCCCAGCTTGTCCGGCTCAATCTCAACCGTGTCGGAATTTTTATCGTCCCAGTTAAACATGCCGACGATGTCTTTTCTTTGTCCCCCGGCCCCGCTTGTCAGGTGCCAGACCTGCGGAAGCGTATTTGCGAACAGGTCCATCGGCCGACCACACAAACCGTGGTTTGGCATCGAACGTTTCACGATGTCGAGCTTATCTGCGGGCAACCCCGGCAGCCATTCGCTGGCTATGTTCAGTTGTCCACTTATAGCAACCCAGGAACCCCAGGCACGCGCCTGGTCGAGCGTCAGTGGGTCGCGCAGCATCAGGCAGTCGGGGTCATTGTGCCACACGCGGCTGTGCAGAAAATATAGCCGTGTGCCCATACTTGCACCTCTCAGAATTCCGCCCCATCTTGCTCCAATATCGCTTCCGACCCGCATCGCGTCCACCAGGCCGATGGAGCCGCCGAGCGTCCGCATGTTCTGGGCGATGTTGCAGCCGAGGATATAGACATCATCGCCGGATGCCTCGCGAACGAGCTTCAGACCGTCGCGATATGCCTCGACGTTGGTCTTGGCGGGATTATGAAAAACCGCGTCTCCGAGATTGTCATCGCGATAATCCGGGTTCGGATATAATATCTTCACAGCCATTCCGCTCCAGAGTCCGTCAATCTTGATGTACTTATAGCCCCACTGGCGCGTTATCCGCCGGATGACCGCATCTAAGAACTTCTTGGCCTCGGGGTGCGTCATGTCCAGGCAGTCTCCACCCCAGCGAACCGAGTAAATCGCCCCGTCCTCTTTATGAACAAACCAGTCCTGGTGGTCTTTGAAGACAGGCCGTTTGTAGTCCCACCCAAACGGCGTAAACCAGATACCCGCTGTCAGGCCGGCGTTCGTTACCTTGTCTGCAGTCGGTTTCATACCGTTTGGATAAGGCCCTTTCGGATTATAGCTCGTATAGTCCCGCCTGCTGAGCTGCCATTTGTCGTCGATTTGCAGCACCTCGAAGCCGAACTTCCGCAGCTCCCTGCTGCAGAAATCCGCAAGTTCGCCTATATGCTTTTCATCGGATGCGCCGCCATACGGCTTGGAGTACCACGTACAGTAGCCGGATGGAATTTCGGGCAATTCGATTTTGTATGTTTTTGCGATTGCGTCGGCGTATGCTTCGAGCCCGGCAAGGGTATCGTCAAAATAGCCGACCGCAAGTGTTTCACCCTCGGCGGTTTTCCCCGGCTCTATCAGCAGTTTACCATATTCACTCCGCCCCTCGATGAGCACAGAGGACTCGATGGCTCGTGATAAAACGATACCGCTTGCCCGCCCGTGTGTCAGCCAGCCGGCCACAACACCCATACGTGTGGCCGGGTCAGCCATCGCAAGGAACATATAGCTGGTTCTGTTCTCGTCTGCTGCCGTCAGCCCGTCACAGCCTAATATGCGAAGCTCCTTCGCCGCCTTGCCAACATCCACCGCTGCGCTCACCGGCGTAATCTTGTTGATGACTAATGTATCATTAGTTGGATTGTGCATCCGCAGTTTGACGCAGACAAATGGCACCCTCTTGTATAGCGCCAGCGTGTAAATAAATCCGGATGGAAATTCGACCCGGATAGCTTCGCCCACGCCGAGAGTGTCCTTGATTTTTACGGTACGGATAGTTTCTGGTTTGGCGCCGGCGGCCTCTTGAAATGTCCCTTTTTCTATAAATAATTTTTCACCACGGCTTGCAGTGAATCTGCCGTCCTTCAAATTATAACAAACAGATAGAATGCCGTTGTCAATTGTTATACTTTCGTTGCTCTTTATACTTTTGACTTCCTGATTGCCTGATGCACAGCCTGCGGCGCAAGCTAACAGCAAACCTGCCGTGATAAGAAAATAAACTCTCATAGAACTGCTCCTTGTTTGGCCTTAAAACGCCGTTAAAGGTTGTGTTTCACGTTGCGTAGCTGTGCAGACCGGCAAACAGCTTGGACAGGTTCACCCACAGCAAAGTTACAACTATCACTATCATCCCTGCAATGGCCCACACGCTGTTGATACGGGCCCGCCTCTTACCAAACATATACCGGAAATGGAAATACCCGACATAGACTAACCACGACGCCAGAGACCACAGTTCTTTAGGGTCCCAGCCCCAGTAGTCGCCCCACGCCACTTTTCCCCACACGCTGCCGAGCACAAGCCCGAGTGTCAGTAGAGGAAACCCGACACAAATCATCCGGTACGTTGACTCTTCTGGCCCCAGCAGCGTCTCGTCGGAGCTGGCACTTTTGCCCGCTAATTGGCAAATGGCCTGGAATGTCGCTTTGGCCATGAAGATGTATGATATCGCGTAGACCGCAACGTGCGGCACAAAAAGCCGGCATTGAAGCGCCGGCGGCAGACGCTGCGGCTCAGCGCTAAAGACAAATCCCGACGGGAAAAGCACTATCACTCCTATAAGCATATCGCCGCATACACCGCCTACCCGCAGGATACGGTAGCAAAATACTGTTACCGGATAAAGCATCCCCATGCAAAGAAACACTTCAAACAGGTTCTGCAGAGGGACATGCCGCACATCGTACCAGCGATAGCCGAAAGAAAAAACCGCAATTACAAAGCCTAACAGATACAACGCCTGCCCTGTCTTTCGACTCCGCAGTAAAGTCATCACGAACGCAAAAAGGTACGCGCCCATAGCTGCGTAAATCAACAGACCCTGAAATGTGTATTTAACTTCCATCTTCTCTTTGTCATTCCTGCGCAGGCAGGAATCCACGCAAATTTATTTACTTTTCAGTTTCATTTTTGCAAACGCACTTCTTACCCAAAGTTGCCAGAAAATCCCGGCACAGAGCATCACATATCCGGCATAGACAAGACCCAGACCCGTGTCGGAGGCAACCATAAGAACAGTGTATTGTCCGGCTTCGGCATCGTAAGAGTCCTGATAAAAATGGTATCCGCCGAAGTAAAGAGGGTGGTTCACTTCGATGCTCTTCTCCGCTGCAACTTTGCCGTCCTTAATTATCTGAAGCTCACTTATGTAATCGCTGACAACTCTTTGGTAGCGCAGCAGAAACTTATCTTCAGCGTGGGTATGTCCGGGGTAACGCTCAAAGACGTATCTGGTCTCCTCGCTGCCTTCCGGGCTCTTAATCTGCACCTCCAGTGCCGGATTGTAGCCGGCTCCCGGCTCGTCGGTGATTATTCTCTCCTCACCCTCAATCCGTATCTGGAAATTCTCGAACCTTCTTATAATTGTCACCGTGCCGAAGTCCTCACCCAGAGAGAATTCTGTCCCCACCTCGACCGGGACTTTCCAGCCTTCCCCCTCGCCGGTATGCACCCGGAGGTACTCCGGCTTGTAATGTTCCAATCTAAAGTCCTGAAGTTTTATCGAGAAGGGCAGTTCTTTGACGTGTTCGCCGCTTTCCAGGGCCACGAGATTTTCGCTTTCTCCCTCATAAATTGCCATTCGTCCTGTTCGGATTTTGTCGATTCCAAAAAACCGGCTCTGGAGTTTATGCCCGGCTTCCGAGCCCCACATAGCCCCCGCCAGAATAAGGATGCAGCCGACGTGTATCAGGGAAAGCGAGGGAACACGAACCAGTCGCCGAAACACCACAAGTCCGGCAATCAGTATAAGCACGAACGCCAGCCAGTAAACCGTCAACGGCAGCGTGTTGACGAACTTTTGTGCACGCTCAGCCCCAACAAATGCTCCATAGATAGACACCAATATCAACAGTATAATCAGCCACAGGCCAGCCCACATTACAGCGTATCTAAACTTGCTCATCGGTATATCCCTTGGCAAATCAATCTGGCGGCGTCCCCCTGTCATTCCTGCGCAAGCAGGAATCTATATTTAGCCCCCGAATTTATTTGGGGATTATGTTTAGCCCCCAAGTTTACCTTGGGTTTTCTTTGTTTAGCCGTGCCTGCAACGGCGACGACCGACTAAAACACTGATTATGACAAAAACACGGTTATTTACAAGCATTTTCGCCACACTGTGACGCCATTGTTATGCAAAAGCTATGAGTCGGAAATTCTCTGTATTGTGTGTTTGCCCTTGATATTTATAATTGTTTTGCTTACAACTTATTACAATCGCAAAATATTTGAGATAAAAAGGAAGACAAATGTGCTTTTCACGAGGCGAAGCCGGCCAATGACAAAGGTTCTTACTGTTGCAACTCGTGGTGGCAAGTTAGCAATTGCTCAAACTGGCCTTGTCTGTTCTTTGCTGAAAAAAATCCATCCCGGCCTGCAAATCAACATCAAAACGATAACTACCAGAGGCGACCGCGACAGACGCACCGCTTTATGGAATCTAAAGGACACCGGCTTTTTCACCTCACAACTGGAAGATGCCCTGCTGGCTTCCGAAGCCGACTTCGCCGTTCACAGTTTCAAGGACTTACCTACCCATCACAGGGATGGCCTGACCATTGCCGCCGTATGCGACCGCCAATTTGCCGAGGATTGTTTGATAGCTTATGATTCGGTTACTTCAATCGACCAGCTTCCCCACTGTGCCAAAGTTGGCACTTCAAGTCTAAGACGTGCCGCCCAGTTGAAACACTTAAGGGCCGACTTGGTGCCGACCCCTGTTAGAGGTAACGTCTTAACAAGAATAAAACGCCTTGAAGAGGGAAAATTTGACGCGATTATTTTAGCACGGGCCGGGATAGAGCGGCTCGGCCTGGCTGATAAAATCTCTTTTTGTTTCGACCCGAAGCAATTCATTCCCGCCCCGGCCCAGGGTGCGCTGGCCATTCAGACCAGGACCGATGATAGCAGGACCAGCAAGCTCATCGCCGCAATAGATGATGAAAAAAACAGAACGACCGCTTTAGCGGAAAGAAGGATTCTAACGACAATGCAGTGTGGCTGTCACGCTCCGGTAGGGGCCTTTGCAAAGATTGTTGGAGACAATATAGAAATCACCGCATTTATCTCCGCTTTGGATGGCCAAAATTTCATCAGGCGCCGAATCGCCGGCCCCGCCGAACAGGCCGACACTCTCGCAGACCAAATCGCCAATGACCTCCTCGCCTCCGGCGGAAAACAAATCCTCGACGAACTGGAAAAATAACTGCACTTCTTCATTCGACATTCCTTAAAGGACCCATTATGTGAGTTTACACTGAGCTTGTCGAAGTGACACCTGTCCTGAGCAAAAAAAGCCTGCTCTGAGCGTAGCCGAAGAGTCGAAGGATACGATATTCCTTCAGATCATTTCGACCACAGCATGCTCCCCCCTTGTCATTTCGACCACAGCATGCTCCCCCCTTGTCATTTCGACCGAAGCAATGCGTAGCATTGCGTAGTGGAGAAATCTGGCTTAGATGTATTATTAACCTTACTAACTATCACTTAGGTCACGCCCCCCCTTGTCATTTCGACCGGAACAATGCGTA
>Ga0114919_10004601_pt1 | contig 11063 bp, 8 predicted proteins | sample BlataG_FD_88682 | JGI IMG/M metagenome (GOLD analysis project Ga0114919, IMG submission 88682) | Deep subsurface microbial communities from Black Sea to uncover new lineages of life (NeLLi) - Black_00105 metaG | ecosystem: Environmental > Aquatic > Marine > Oceanic > Sediment | place: Atlantic...
CCTCTTATTTGTTTTACAGAGCAAGTGGAATGATTTGGAAGCAATGCCCAGGCATAGATGTACATCGAATCATCTTCTTCTGCCAGTTTAGCCAACCGAGCAATGAAATCGCTCCGGTCTTTGTTGTTCAGGAATATCTTTTTCCTTTCGATACCCCTGCCAATGACATGATGCAAGACGCCAGGGGCATCCAATCTTGCTAACCGTGGCATGGTTTAACGCTCTCATGCTGGATAATCTAATGTCAAGCAATTTCTGCACGAACGTCCCCCTTTAGATCAATTTCCCATCCTCGGATGTAACCGGTGCACCCGAGATCCCGTTTTCAACGAGGAAATCAGTCAGATAGTCCACAGACCAATCTGTGCCTACCGCCAAAACGTTTTGATTCATAACATCTTTTGCTGTTAGCCCTTTCATGGCTCCTTCCTACATACTTACACGTATTTTTTAGAAATACAGAAAAAATCGACGTCCCGTCTATAGTCTTCCGTCTTCAACCCCGTGACAAGCTACCTGAGTTCCGGAATCCAGACGGATCAGGCGAGGGATTTCATCAATACAGCGATCATTAACATAGAGGCAGCGGCCATGGAAAACGCAGCCTGAGGGAAGGTTGATGGGAGTGGGAACCTCACCTTTCAGTTTAACATGCTCGGTTTTTTTGCGGCCGATCTCTGGGACGGCATTCAGCAGGGCTTGCGTATATGGGTGTCTAGGTGATTCGAACAGCTCTTTTGTCGGGGCCAGTTCGCAGATTGTGCCAAGATACATGACCGCGACACTGGTGCTGACATGCTGTACAACAGAAAGATCATGGGTTATAAGCATATAAGTCAGGCCTCGCTTTTCCTGGGCCTCCATGAGCAGATTAAGGATTTGCGCTTGAATGGAAACATCCAGCGCTGAAACAGGCTCATCAGCCACAATGAACTCGGGATCCACCATCAAGGCCCGGGCAATACTGATTCGCTGTCTCTGGCCTCCCGAAAACTCGTGAGGGTAACGATCGGCCCATTGGGGATCCACACCCACCTGTTGCATTACCTCGGCCACCTTTTCCTTAACCTGCGTGGCCGTGATGGATTTATTATGAAAAAAAACCGGTTCCTCTAAAGTTTTTTTGACCGTCATGCGGGGATTCAGGGATGCATAAGGGTCCTGAAAAATCATTTGCATTTTCTTCCGATAGGGAAGCATCTTCTGGGGGGTCAGGTTGTCAATTCTTTTGTTCTGATAATATATTTCACCACTGTTGGGAGGATATAATCCAAGGACTGCCCTTGCCAGGGTAGATTTGCCGCAACCGCTCTCACCAACCACCCCTAAGGTTTCACGCGGCATGACCGATAAACTGACATCATTTACAGCTTTAACAGTTGTCCGTCTACGAACGATACGCCCCTTTTCAATTGCAAGCTGATCAAGTAGACCACCGGATATATCAAAGTGCTTTACTAGGTTTGTTATCTTTAACACGCCGTTTCTATTTTGCATTCCCATATTAGTCTGCTAATTGTGAGATTTTTTTCTGGCAAAAAAATTCGAAATCCTAATGACAGAAATTCAAAACAACAAGGGATATTCTTATTTTACTTAACAAACTCAGTTAACGTTTAGAGCATTTGATCATTGGTCCCGCAGAATGCGGGATTGATATTGTTTCGAATTTCGAATTCCGCCTGCCCCGTTAAATGCCTTTTTCTATTTAACCGGCGTGCTTCCGATTTCCGGCCCGCCCTCCAGCCGAGCAGGCGATGCGCACGGGCTTATCCGGGTTAGGGGATCGTTTTTCCCACCATATGACATGCGATCATCCTGTCATGATCACCTACACTGATAAGTGCCGGCACTTCCATCTGGCACACCGTATCACTGATGGTACAGCGGGGATGAAAAGCGCATCCCCGGGGGATGTCGGTTAAGGTAGGCATCATTCCGGGTATCTGGTTTAACCGCGATCCCGGCTGAAGGCTGCCGGGCAGTGCTTTGATGAGCCCTTGCGTATAGGGATGTTTGGGATAATGTATAACCGCTTCGGTGGAACCGGTCTCCACGATTTTTCCCGCGTACATGACGGCAACTTTCTCCGTTACCTGTGAGACAACAGCTAAGTCATGAGTAATTAGAATCAGGCCCATATCTCCGGTTTCACACAATTCCAGAAGAAGATCCATGATCCCTGCCTGAATGGTTACATCCAACGCGGTCGAGGGCTCATCGGCAATGATCAAGGAGGGATTTGTCAGCATAGCAATTGCAATAACAATGCGCTGCCGCATCCCCCCGGAGCATTCGTGGGGGTATTGATATAGTCTTTTCTCTGGTGAGGGAATATAGACCTTTTTTAATTTTTCCAGGGCAAGATCCTGCGCATCCGCTTTGCTCACCTTTTGATGTGCCAGCACGGTTTCGACCATCTGGGTACCTATGGTGAGGACCGGATTAAGTGTCATCATAGGGTCTTGAAAAATCATACTGATTCGGTTCCCGCGAATCTTGCGTATCTCCTCGTCAGACAATTTATTTAATTCTTGACCTTCAAATAAGATCTTGCCTCCCGAAATATATCCGGGTTTACTTAAAAGATTAATTATTGCAAAACCGGTTACCGATTTTCCGGCTCCGCTCTCACCAACCAGCCCGAGTTTTTCCTTTTTATCAAGTGTAAAGCTGGCGCCGTCAATGGCTGTCAGATCACCGAACCTTAAGGCAAATTTAACTTCCAAATCTTTAACTTCCAGCAAATGACCCATAATAAACCCTACTCAATTGAATATTGACTATTGAAAATTGAATATTGTTAGTCCCTCCTGATTCTCACTCTTGAATATTCAATCGTCAATCGACAATAATCAATAAACAGCCTACCCTTTATATAATTTCGGGTTCAACACATCCCTCAACCAATCTCCAAGCAGGAGGATAACCAAAATAAAAATAATCAGGAGAATTCCGGGGAAAAAGGTGATCCACCATGATCCGCTGAATATATATTCAAAACCGGATCGTATTAGGGAACCAAGAGAGGGCTTGGTAATGGGCATGCCTAAACCCAAAAATGAGAGTGCCGCCTCACTCATTACTGCCTCAGCCACCTGAATGGTGGAGAGCACAAGAACAGACGTCATCGTATTGGGTAAGATATGCCGATACATGATCGGCCAGTGGCTTAGGCCAATTACCCTGGCAGCCTCCACATACTCCTTGTTCTTTTCCCCAAGAACCGAAGCCCGCACTGTCCTGGCATAGATTGGCCAATGAGAGACTCCAATAACTATGATCAATAACGGTACAGCCAGTTCTTCATAACGCCCGACACCAAAAGCCAGCTTGAAAATGGCGCTTGTAAAAATTGCAACGATCAGGTAGGGAATGGAAAATTGAATGTCGGTTATCCGCATTAAAAAAGAATCGAGTTTCCCCCCCAAATAACCGGAAAACAGGCCCATCAGAATTCCCATGAATGCTTGAACCAAAACCGCACCACATCCAATGATGAGGGATACCCTCAAGCCGTAAATCATGGTGCTTAAAAGATCCCTGCCCTGGATGTCGGTGCCTAAAATGAAATCCTTATTGCCCTCCTCCATCCATGAAGGTGGGGTTTCAGCATCCATAATGTCAAACGTTGATGTATCATAGGTATTATATGGCGCTACAACCGGAGCCAAAAGACTGATGACAACCAGAACTGAGAGGACCGAAAAACTTAGAATAGCTATGGGATCACGTTTGAAACTGTACAGCAGATAGGAGCTTTTGAATCGATTCCAGGCCTTCATTTTGTTCCTGCAATTCGCACCATGGGGTTGACAAACCCGTAGACAATATCAACGGCTGTATTGATGACAACGAAAATCACCCCCACCACCACCAGGTAAGCGACTAAAAGGGATGTATCAGAGCGTTCAACGGCTTCAAGAAACATAAATCCCATTCCATGCCAATTAAAAACAGTTTCCGTCAGAATTGTAAAGGCAAACAGAATTCCCAACTGAACGCCAAACACGGTGATTACCGGAAGCAGGGTATTTTTAAAGGCATGCACAAACCAGACTCGCCGGTTATGGAGACCTTTGGCCCAGGCAAACTTGATATACTCGGTTTCCAGGACTTCCATCATCTCCGCACGGACCAGACGGATAAACAGCGGCAACATGATCGATGAGAGGGATACGCTGGGTAAAACCAGATGTTTTAACCCATCCCAGGTGAAAAATCCGCTTTCCCATCCCCAGAGGTTAACGGTTTCTCCCCGCCCAAAGGATGGCAACCAGTTCAATTCCACCGCAAAAAGATAGATCAAGGCGATGGCCGTAAGAAATACCGGGATAGCGACTCCAACGGTGCTGGCCGCCATGACAATGCGGGAAAACCAGCTTTTGGGATAAATGGCGGCATAGATGCCCGCCGGAATGGAGACGAGGATAAGGATAAGGGCGGTGACCATGACCAGCTCAATGGTTGCGGGGGCCTTGGATACAATGACTTCGAGGGCCGGTTTCTTGTAGAAAAAAGATAATCCGAGGTCACCTTTACATGCCTTTTTCACAAAGCGAAAATATTGAATATAGAAAGGGTCATTTAAGCCCAGTTGATCGCGAATGACCTCGCGTTCGGCCGGCGTGACCCGCTCTCCAACCAGATCTCTGACCGGATCACCAATACTGTGTTGGATAGAAAAACCCACAAGGCTGATTACCAACATCACAATAATGGATTGGATAATACGTCTAACTATAAACGCAAACATAGCAGGCCTTTTTTCTATTTCAATTCATAAAACTATGTTCTCCGTGCATGGTCAGAGTCAATATGCTTTGCCGAATCTTTTACCAGGCAGTGCTGGAGTATTGGATATGATGGTTTTTCAATGGGCTCACAGGAAAATTTCAACCTGTGCGGTTAAATTCAATTCTTTGATATTTTTGATATTGTAGTGTGGATTGAGAGACCTTGATCAGTTGGGTTTCGCCAAAAAAATTTAACCGCACAGGTTGAATAAATTCGGGGCAGGCGCGTTAACTTTGGTAACAACCGCCTGCCCCTTTTGTTTCATTCGCCGTCCGTGGTTCGTAGCTCTTCGCACGGAAAGACGCAAAGAGGTGGTTTCAAGAGTGGCACCTGTTCCACGGCCAACGGACAACTGGCATTTTTGCTACTTGTACACCAGATCTCCTAAATAAGGAAAGTTCATCGTGTTAATAATTGGGGCGATCTCCACACCCTTCTTCCCTGCATAGGAATGATTCTGCCAGTGAAATGGCACAAAGGCCGCATCATCATAGAGGATCTGCTCTATTTCCTGCAGTATGGCCTTTCTCTTTTTCAGATCGGTCTCAGACTGGGCTGCTATGGTCAGCTCATCTATTTTGGGGTTACTGTAATTTCCACTGTTATATTGCCCATAACCGGTTTCCGTGTTCGGGGTCATGACCAAAAACTCACTGAAATTACCAGAATCTTCCGTATCTGAGTGCCAGCCGATCATTTGAATATCTGCCACCCGTTTATCAAACTCGTCCCAATACTGGGCCTTGGGCATGGTCTTTAGATTTACTTTGATATTGATCTTGGACAGCATGGAGGCTGTCGCCTCGGCAATCTTTTCATCATTCACATAGCGGTTATTAGGAGCGATCATAGTGCACTCGAAACCCTTTTCCAGGCCCGCTTCTTTCATAAGGGCGTTGGCCTTTGCCAGGTCATAGCGTGGAACAAGGGATTCCTTGTAGCCGACATATCCCTTTGGGCTTTGCTGGGCAGCCGGTGTTGCAGTCCCTTTCATGATCTTTTCAACAATGCCTACATTATTAATAGCGTGGACAATGGCCTGCCGCACGCGCACGTCCTTGAATTCAGGGCGCCGCTCCTGGTTTAATTGAAAGGTGATAATCCTGCCACCGGAAAAGGTGAACAGATTGACCTTAGGATCTTTTTTAATCCTTGCAAAATCCTGCGGCGGCACAGGAGTGATAAAATCCACGTCCCCGGAGAGTAGGGCTGCCACGCGGGTGGCATCTTCCTTGATTGGGGTCAAGATAATCTTGTCCACATTACCGGGGCACTTCTTATCCCAGTAATCGGCGAACCTTTCAAAGATATACTTTGCACCCTGTTCCCAGTGTGTAACCTTAAACGGGCCGGTCCCGGATTCATTCTTAAGGGCAAAGGAGGGGCCGACTTTTACGACAGCATCTTTAGGTTGGCCGGTTTCATCCGTGCCAGTGTAAAACTCGCTGTCCATGGGAAAGATATAGGTGGCCATGTTAATAAGCAGGGCGTAAGGTTTCTTGGTCTTTATATCTACTGTATAATCATCGACGATGAAACAACCTTCAAATGGTACGAAAAGTCCTTTAAAATCCGCGCTCTTAAAAAAGCGATCAAAGGTGAATTTCACATCTTTTGCAGTGAAGGAGTTGCCACTGTGGAATTTAACGCCCTTTCGCAGATAGAAGCGCATGGTCAGGTCATCAAGGCGTTCCCACTTTACTGCCAGGCGTGGTTCGAATGTCATATCCTGGGCGTAACGTACGAGGGGATCAAAGGCCCAGTGTGAAAACTGGAGCATTCCACCGGACAACACCACCTGAGGATCCTGAGATACCGGGCCTGCATCCAGGGCCAGTCTCAAGGTTTTAGCTCCTGCTATTGCCCCCAAAGAAAATAGAATCAAGATGGTTAAACAAAGTACGAATAATTTTTTCATTCTAGCCTCCTTTTTTTGGTTAATATTCCTTTTTAGTCCTTAACCCGGAAAAACAACAAATCCAATGCACGAAATACTAAACAAATTTCGCATATTGATTAATAAAAATCTCCTTTTACGGAAACAGCGTAGAAACATTTGCCTTTTGTGTCAAGAGAAAAGATGTCATAGTCACGCGATTCCGGGGACACCATACTTTATTTTGACCCTTGTTTGGGTTTTGGGCCTGGCTTTTGCCTCCGCAGTATCCGCCCCGATGTCTTCTCAAGCCTATCTATGAAACTATCACTCCCGAGCAGTCTGCCCGTGCGCTCGTGCCTGCGCAAGAGACGTATCTCTTCGTCCGGGAGATCTTCTGAAAGAAACCGCCCCCAGTCTCTGACCATATCAGTTAGAGCACCCACTGTGACAAGGATATCGTTACAGCACGAGAGGTGCGCTTTAGCGCTGCTCCACCGATACTGCTCAGCTCGTTTTACAAGCCCGGCCCGCACAGGGTTCAACTCGATGTATCTGGTTGCTGCAAGAAAATACCGCTCATCCATGGGAAAGGAGGCAAATCGCCCCTGCTTCGCAGCGATGGCAATTTTGCTGCTGGGTATGTATTCCCGTGTACTCTGCTCTCATTTTCCCAACCATCTCGCGCCCGATAGGCGGCGGTCCTACAAACGCAAAGGGGCCAAATCTGCTCTTGACTCTTTCTTATTTCCCTCTTCCATTTCCTTTCCAAGCTCCCTTGACTTTCGATAACAAAGAGAATCTCAGTTTGTGGAAATATGGTCAGCCGTAATATTCGAAATCTGGCATTTTCTGCCTGTCGCCAAATTGCAAAATGTCAGATTGAAATCCTCGACCTTATTCCATGACTAAACGAGGTCTATCCTGGATTGCTATTTTGCTTCCGAGCTTGCCGTGCCGGCCTTGAAGGCGACGGTGATGATAAGCTCGATGAGAAAGCCATAGACAAAACCGAAAATCAGCGGCCAGATGAACTGGCTTCCCGTCCCAACGGCCACAAACCCCAGAACCACCCCGAATGTGCCTCCTAGGATCAGGCCGTGCAGTGCCCAGTGCCAGCGCAGGGAGCTGATGCCAATAGTGAAACCAAGCAGCCCGTTGAAGAGGATTATCACTAGGTCGATGGAAACGGGCTGGGTATGCCCCATTCCGAACTTACAGATTACCCAAGAGACACAGCCAAAAATGAGCCCTAGTACGGTGGCGATAAGTATGCGCTTTGTCATTTTTCCTCCCCCTTTCCTAAATGAATTCACCGACAAATGGCCTCTAGCGGCCTTTAAGCGGGCGCTCCGCGCCCTCCTATGACTCGTTGTGTTGGCGATTTGTAGCTCTTCTGAGGTGTGCGCTGAATGCTCTGCTCGGAGCTAACAAGTAAACTGGATCTACTGGCGAATGGGAGCTTGAGGATGAGCTTTGGCGCTGCTGGAAGCGAGGTTTTATAAGGATGTTGCTCGATCAGGTCAGCAATGAGCTCTGTAAGAAGTGCTACTCAGCCGGTACCGAACAAGTGTAAGTAGAATGGACAAAGAGATGTAACACCTTCGGTGCAAATCGCCGCTGTAAGGATATAGGAGAGACGCGATTTTTTCAATACATTTATGAGCTTGCGATTTGATTCACCAGAGAGGCAAAGAGGACAGGGAGTGCCCCCCAGGTGGACAGGGTCGTTCGTATATGCATTTGCGTATGCTCAAAGTGAGTGGACCCTGGGTTGGAAAACTGGAAACCTCTAAAGCTTCTTGACAGGCATTGACCGAAAAACCTATCATAACAAATTGTAATTACTAAGGATGCTTCCAGGTAGGGAGAAAAGTATGTCTCATAAGTATTCGGTCTTGAGTGCAATATTAGTCGCGGTAATGCTGTTGATCTGCGGGTGTGAGGATTTCAATTCTGACAATAAAATCCAGCCTCCTCCAGATAAGGAGGCCGAGCTCCCAACGGTAAAGGTTGCTCCGGTGAGGAGAGGGGATATTGCTGTTCCGATCTTTGCCACAGGAACCATATTTCCCCAACATGAATCAAAGATTGGACCGAAGATTTCCGGAACCCTGAAAAAGGTTTATGTGGATGAAGGGGATCAGGTCAAAAGGGGACAGATCTTGGCCACGATGGAACAGGAAAATATCCTAATTGCTCGAAGACAGTGCGAGGCGTCAGTGAGGGTAGCTGAAGCCCAACTCAAAGAGGCGGAGCTGAAAGAGGAAAATGTTCGCAAGGAAAAGGCACGGCTCGCTAACCTTTATGAGAAAAAGGTGATCTCCCAGCAACGATACGACGATATTGTCACGGCTCATTCCATGGCTGTGACCAGGCTGGAAGTCCTGAAGGCCCAGATTTTGAGCTGCATGGAAAATCTGGCGATGGCAGAGCAGAAACTCAAGGATTCAACCATTGTAGCCCCCTTTTCCGGCATGATCGTGAAACGGTTGGTTAATCAGGGGGAATATGTAACCACGATGCCACCTACCGTTCTTTTCCTCATTATGAATATCGACAAGGTAAAGACAGAGGTTGGCCTGCCTGAGGTCCACTTAGCTCGTATAGCCATTGGTAATCCTGTAAATATTACGGTCGATACCTACCCGGGCGTTACGTTTGCAGGCAAGGTTACAACAATAAACCCCTTGGTAGACCGGGTGAGCAGGGCATTTACCGTGAAGATCGAGATCTCCAATAAGGGCCATCGGCTAAAGGCAGGAATGTTTGCCAGGGTGACGCTCTACCCGAGGGTACATAAAGGTGCCCTTATCGTTCCCTTCAAGTCGGTGGTGAGGAGAGGCGGCGAAACCGCTGTGGTTGTGATGAATGGAGACCGTGTTTCTTTGCGGGCAGTTACCATAGGTATCACCAACGAGCGGGAGATCGAGGTGATCGACGGCCTGAAGCAAGGGGAAGAGGTCGTTGTTGAGGGACACTATGGAATGGCGGATAACACCAAGGTACAGGTGCTGAGGGATTAGATGAATATACCGGCATTTTCTGTTAACCGAAAGATTACCGTTCTCATGCTGACCCTGATCGTGTGCCTGTTTGGTATCATAGCCTTTGTCAGGATTGGCATCGATATGATGCCCGAGCTCGAATACCCCTTTGTATCCGTGGTTACCAGCTATGAAGGTGTTGCCTCCGAGGATATTGAAAATCAGATCACCAAGCCCATAGAAGAGACGGTGAGCACGGTAAAACGGGTGAGCAGCATCAGATCAATATCAAAAGAGGGCGTGTCGGTGGTCATGATAGAGTTTGAGTGGGGCACGCTTCTTGACTTTGCCGCCCAGGATGTCAGGGATAAGATCTCCTGGATAACAGACTACCTGCCTGAGGAAGCCGATACCCCGCTGGTGGTTAAGTTTAACATGTCAGACTCGCCTATCCTCTTTTACGGTGTCACCGGAATGGAGGATACGATCAAGCTCCGCCAATATCTCAACGACAATGTGAAAGGGAGGATTGAGCGGCTTGACGGGGTGGCAATCTGTTGGATCGCCGGGGGATTGGAGAGGGAGATCAATGTATTGGTTGATCGGGATAGACTCAGGGCCTACAGCCTTTCCCTGAACCAGGTTATCGAAACGCTGAAACGGGAAAACCTGAATGTCTCAGCCGGGCACGTGACCCGGGGATATACCGAGTACCTGGTGAGGACCATGGGCGAGTACAAGTCCCTCGAGCCCATTGCCAATACTATTGTAAGCATGCACAACGGCACGCCCATCTATGTCAAGGATATTGCCAGGGTAGAAGATACCCACAAGGAGATCCGGAGCTACACCAGGACCAACAGAAAAGACTCGTTGGTCGTGATGATCCTGAAACAGTCAGGGGCCAATACGGTTACGGTAATTGATCGGGTAAAGGCAGCCCTGAACGAGATAAAGGATGAGTTGCCAAAGGGTGTTACCTTTCATCCGGTGATAGATTTTTCCCGCATTATCAAAAAGGTTGTCAAGAAAACGAATTTCAATGCCATTCAGGGGGGTATCCTGGCTATCCTGGTGATACTGTTTTTCCTGGGCAGCTGGAGGCCGACCTTGATTATTTCCTTGGCCATTCCCCTGTCTGTAGTGACAACGTTTCTGGGTATTTATGGCCTGGGCTATACCTTTAATATCATGACCCTGGGTGGTCTGGCCCTCGGTATCGGTATGCTCGTTGACAATGCCGTGGTGGTCATAGAGAACACCTTTCGCCACCTCGATGAACTGGGCAAGGACCGTAATGAGGCTGCTAAAGTGGGTGCAACAGAGGTTGGAATGGCCATAACCGCCTCAACACTGACAACAATGGCAGTGTTCTTCCCCATGGTGTTGACATCGGGAATCGC
>Ga0114919_10004602_pt1 | contig 11062 bp, 11 predicted proteins | sample BlataG_FD_88682 | JGI IMG/M metagenome (GOLD analysis project Ga0114919, IMG submission 88682) | Deep subsurface microbial communities from Black Sea to uncover new lineages of life (NeLLi) - Black_00105 metaG | ecosystem: Environmental > Aquatic > Marine > Oceanic > Sediment | place: Atlantic...
AAGAAGAAATAAAAACCGCAATAGAAGAGGTCTTAGAGGCACAACAGTTTATACTTGGTCCAAAAGTAGAGGAATTTGAACATAATATTGCAACCTATTCAGGAACCAAATATGCAGTCGGAGTATCATCAGGCACAGATGCTCTCCTGATCTCGCTCATGGCTTTGGATATTAAACCTGGTGATGAAGTTGTTACTTCACCTTTCACTTTTTTCGCAACGGCAGGATCAATATCAAGGCTTCATGCTATTCCGGTTTTTGTTGATATTGATCCGATAACATATAATATTGATGCTGAAAAGATTGAAAATGCAATCACCAACAAAACCAAAGCGATCATACCGGTTCACCTTTTCGGTCAGTGTGCTGATATGGAACCAATTTTAGAGATTGCAAAGAAATATGATTTATACGTTATTGAAGATGCTGCTCAATCTATAGGAGCCGAGTATAAAGGGCATAAAGCTGGGTCAATGGGTAATTTAGGTATATTTTCATTTTTCCCATCAAAGAACCTTGGTGGTTATGGTGATGGCGGCATGGTTGTCACGAATAATGAGAACCTGTATGAAAAACTGAAGATACTTAGAGTCCATGGTGCCGGACCTAAATACTATCATAAAATTATCGGTGGTAATTTCAGATTAGATGCTTTACAGGCTGCCATCTTGAATGTGAAGTTAAGATACGTAGACCAATGGTCTCAGAAAAGAAGAGAAAATGCAGAATATTATAATAGACAGATTAAAGAAGTGAATCTGTTACAAAATGAGAATATAATAACACCATGTGCAGTATATAAAAACAGCAATGATACAAACTATCATGTTTACAATCAATACACAATAAAATCAAAGAAGAGGGACGAGTTAAGAATTTTTCTTGATAATAATAGTATTGGCACAGCGATCTACTATCCCTTACCGTTACATTTACAAGAGTGTTTTTCAGGAATTGGATACAAAAAGATGGATTTGACGGTTTCAGAAGAAGCTTCAGAGTCTATTTTGTCGCTCCCTATATTTCCTGAATTGACAATTAGACAAATAGATTATGTAGTGACGAAAATAGACGATTTTTTCGCAGGTTGAGTTATAAACGATACTAGATTTGACATAATTCTAAATATTATAATAATGTTTTGGAAATTGAGAAACGACCAAAAAAATCATACAGTTGTTTAATATAAACTGGAAATTTTGAATTGGTATAATAATAAATGCCGTATTTCTTTTTCTTATTTTTCGTAGAGTTGATCTATATGAACTTAAAATAATTCAGGAGGTTGCAAACTACGTCTATTTTATTCCAACTGGTTTTCTTTTGCTGGTAAGTATATGCATTAGAGCACTTTGGTAAACTATTTAAAGGAGGTATAGGTGCAAAAAGCATTAATCACAGGAATAACCGGCCAAGATGGTTCTTATCTTGCTGAATTTTTGTTAGAAAAGGGATATAAAGTTTTTGGGATGGTGAGGCGGTCAAGTGTTGAACGGTTTGATAGAATCGATCATATAGTGGATGAGCTTCACTTGATACAGGGTGATATTACTGATCAATCATCTTTAGATGAAGCCATTAAAATGACCAACCCGGATGAAGTATATAACCTTTGCGCGCAATCTTTCGTTCCGACTTCTTGGAATCAACCGACACTTACCGCTAATGTAAATGCATTAGGGACTGCAAGAATATTAGAGGCGATAAGAAAACACAAATCAGACGCTAAATTTTATCAAGCATCTAGTAGTGAAATGTTCGGTAAAGTTCAAGAAGTTCCCCAGACAGAAAAAACACCATTTTATCCCAGAAGTCCTTATGGAGTTTCGAAAGTTTATGCTCATTATATCACGGTTAATTATCGGGAGAGTTATAATATTTTTGCCTGTTCTGGAATATGTTTCAATCACGAATCACCCCGAAGAGGCTTTGAGTTTGTGACCAGAAAGGTATCTAATGGTGTGGCAAAAATAAAACTCGGATTACTTAAAAAACTCAAAATGGGAAATTTAGAAGCAAAACGAGATTGGGGATATGCAGGAGACTTTGTTGAAGCTATGTGGCTTATGCTGCAACAAGATAAACCAGATGATTACGTAATTGCAACCGGTGAGACACACAGTGTGAAAGAGTTAGTAGAAGTTGCTTTTGGTTTTGCTGGATTGGATTGGCAGAAATATGTTGAAACTGATCCAGCGTTTTTAAGACCTGTTGATGTGGCTGCACTCGTTGGAAACGCAAGCAAAGCCAAAGAGAAATTAGGATGGACACCAAAAACGGGATTTAAACAGCTTGTTGAAATGATGGTGAAATCCGATCTAAAAATGCTTCAAGGAGCAAAATGAGTTCTCCAATTGTACAGAAAGTAAACGCACGTAGAGTACATAGGAAAAAGATTCGTATTCGTGTTGGTGACTTTAAGCTTGCAGAAGTTGAGAAGAAAGCCTTAAAGGATGTAATCGATTCCGGAAGACTTTCTGAGGGCCCCAGGGTAAGCAGATTTGAGAAATCTTGGGCGAAATTCGTTGGGACACAATATTGCGTTGCAACGAGTTCTGGCGCTGGTGCATTGATATCGGGGTTGACTGCTTTAAAATATTTCAGAGGCTTCAAGAATGGCACAAAAGTCATAACTTCTCCATTAACATACATAGCTACGAGTAGCTCTATTAGCAACGTTAGCTTTGAACCCGTTTATGTCGACGTCGATTTAGAAACTTTCAATATCACACCGGAAAATATTATAAAGCACTTGGAACAAACAAGGAATAGGGGTAAATATGGTATTATTCTACCCGTAGATTTAATGGGCTACCCTCTAAGAATAGATGAAATAAATGAGATTGCAAAACAATACAACCTTGTTACATTCGAAGATGCTGCACAAGCACATGGTACCATTTATAAAAATATGAGAGCTGGCTCGACCGCTTTGTTGTCAGCATTTTCTTTTTATATTGCACACAATATTCAAGCTGGAGAAATGGGGGCAATTACAACAAACAACTTAGAAATTGCTAAGTTAATTAGAAAGATTAAAGCACAGGGGAGAGTGTGTGATTGTCTTGTTTGTACTAGAAGTAATGGTTCATGTCCTCGACTTGCGAGATACAGAGGGAAAGATGATTTTGATCCAAGATTCTGCCATGATTTGATCGGATACAACTTTAAAACTATGGAGTTCCAGGCAGCGTTGGCATTGACACAAATAGAAAAGGTCGAGTGGATTATAAGCAAAAGGCAGGAAAACGTGAAATACTTGAATATTGCTTTGGAGAAATATTCTGATGTACTACGGTTACCGCTATATAGTGATAATATCAGTTATCTTGCCTATCCTATTGTGATAAAACGTCCAGATTTGCTTTCTCGCAGGAAATTGAGAATGAGATTAGAGGAAGAAGGAATAGAGACAAGACCGTTGTTTGGATGCATACCTACTCAGCAGCCAGCTTATTCATACTTGAAAGAAAAATACGAACGGAAATTACCAAATGCTGACTATTTAGGAAAAAACGCTTTTTATTTAGGGTGTCATCAATATTTGGATGAATGCGACTTAGAATATATAGTGGAAACATTTAACAAAATCTTCTCAACGAATCATTTAGTAAAACGGAGTCTTCTATGAATTTTTGGAAAAACAAAAAAGTGTTAGTAACAGGAGGTGCAGGATTTATTGGTTCCCATGTGGTAGAGATGTTAGTTGCAAACGGGGCAGAGGTAATTGTCGTCGATAATTTAGAAAATGGAAATATGAACAATCTTTCTAAAATTAAATCCAATATAATATTTAAAAGCGGTGATTTAAAAATTCTCGACACCTGTATAGCTGTTTCTAAAAATATGGACATGGTATTAAATATCGCAGCAAAAGTAGGCGGTATAGATTTTAATAAAAAACATCCGGGAACCATGTTTAGAGACAATATTTTGATTAATACCAATGTTTTGGAGGCGGCAAGGATTAATAACGCAGAGAGAGTTTTAGTTGTTAGTAGTGCCTGTGTTTATCAACGTCATTGTAAGATTCCAACGCCTGAATCAGAAGGTTTTAAAGGTATGCCTGAACCAACCAATGATGGATATGGTTGGGCAAAGCGAATGACTGAATTCCAGGCTCAAGCATATGCCAGGGAATTCGGGATGAAGATAGCAATAGCCAGACCTTATAATGCTTATGGACCCCGTGATCATTTTGATCCGGAAAAATCACATGTTATTCCAGCTTTAATAAAAAGAATTTTCGATGGTGAGAATCCCTTGACTATCTGGGGTAGCGGAGAACAGAGTCGGGCTTTTCTTTTTGTCACAGATTTTGCCAGGGGTCTTTTGGAAATAGTAGAAAAATATCCAGAGGCAGATCCAATAAACATTGGAACAGATGAAGAAATTAAAATTAAAGATTTAGTAAAGCTAATCTTAAAAATTGCCGGGAAAAATCCCAAAATATTTTTTGATATTTCCAAACCAGAGGGTCAACCAAGAAGAAACTGTGATAACACAAAAGCTAAAGAAAAAATAGGATTCAAAGCAAGGGTCAATTTAGATGAAGGATTGAAAAAAACAATAGAATGGTATAAGAATGAATTAAAGACGTAAGATATGATGAAGCAGTTGCCTAAATTATCAATTGTTACACCTTTCCGTACTTCTAATGTATAACTCTTTATAAATATGTCTATGTTCCAAAAAATAATAGATAAACTTAAACAATGTTGTGATGTTGAGAAATAATCCTAAGATACTGGTATGAATAACGAATCCGTAATTACAGGTAAATCATACAGAACTTCTCAAAAATACACTCGAAATGCTATATTTAATGTTATTGGATTTCTTATAACTGTTCCAATTATACTCATAACAACACGCTACATCTTAGGGATGATTGGCGAGGAAAGATTTGGTATCTGGGCATTGGCTAGCGTTGTCACCTCTTTTGTTCAATTGAGCAACCTTGGAATTGGGACTGCTTTGGTTAAGTTTGTGTCTGAATCCTGGACGAATGTCGACACCAAGAGTCTTAACAAAACGATAAACACTGTATTTTTTACTTTTATTTTTACTGCTGGAACAGTTGCTACTGCTTTGATGTTGTCAAAGGGATTTTTGGTCAATAGATTATTAAAAATTCCTCTGGAGTTTCAGTCCGAAGCAACATTTGTTATTACAGGCGTTATCATAATTTTCTTTTTTAATTTAATATTTAGTGTCTATAATTCAGTCCTACTTGGTATACAGCGTATGGATATAACCAATGGTATTGTCGTTTTCTCCAGAATATTGTGGGCCTTCGGAATCTTTTTTTTTCTGTCTAAGAATTTTGGATTAAGAGGACTTATTATTAACAATGGTATTGTTTCTTTTTTCACCATATGCGCAAATATTTTTTGGGTAAAGCGGATAATTAAGAAAATTGCAATAAACCCATTCTTGTTTTCCTTTAAGGAATTTAAGCGGATAATAAAATATAGTGTAAATGTCTTCATCGCGACTCTTACAGGCATGGCTCAAAATCCATTGAATAAGGTTATACTGTCTAATTTTGTTTCTTTACCTTCAGTTACATTTTATGAAATAGGTTTGAGGACCCAAAAGATTGTACGTCAGGTATTTCATGTAGGTTTGAGCCCTCTTCTGCCTGCTTCTTCGGAATTAAACAGTCTTAATAATTACTCTCAAATAGAGAAACTGTATCTCAGAACCTCAAGAATGCTTTTATTAACAGCTTTACCTGTTTTCTTATTTGTTATTGTAATGGCACTTCCACTTACTAGAGTCTGGCTGGGTGAGGGCTATGAGATGGGCGGGCGGGCAATCCAATTGCTCTTGTTGGGGCATTTTTTCAGTTTACTTATCACTCCTCAGTATATTATTTTACTAGGTATTGGGAAACCTCAATTATCTGCTCTTATCGTTATTACTGCTGGTGGTTTAAATGCACTTATTTCTATTCTGTTAGCGATACGCATTGGGTACTATGGAGTTTTAATAGGCATTTCTTCGTCACTCATATTTTCTTCAATTTTGGCTGTTTTTCTATTTCACAAAACCATGGGTTTTTCTTTTGTAAAATATCTTAAGAATATATCACTCCGAGCAATTGGTATAGGTTTTATTTCTGTCGCTCCAGTTTTCTACTTTTCTCATTTCATAAAAGTTTGGAATTTACCAAAACTACTATTTATGTCTATTATGTTCTTTTTAATCTATGGATTACTTATTGCATCCAAATTTGTTGGCAATGAAGACAGAGAAGTATTGGTTTCTTTTGTCAAAAAATTCCGGTTCAGGAAAAACGATTAAACAAATAATAGGAACTGATAATGATTTGATGTTACATAAGCAACGGTTGTTCAATGGAATTTATACCTCTTGAGATTTGTAGGTTCTGCTGTAGAAATTTACGTATTTCAAGAATGATAAGTTTTACCTTTAGAACTGGATTGAAGATAATGAGTTAAGCTAGAGTTGCCCAACAATATCTTTCTTTATGCCAGGAACGCCCGTATTTGTTCCATTGACTTAAATGAAAGTATATACCGCCAACTTTACTTTTTGGGAATTTATGAACCAAATGAGACAAAAGTTTTAAGTGGAATTATTCGATCAAGAGATGTCGTGATAGATAAAGGAGAGAGAAATAATGAAAATGTGCAAAAGTATGCTGGAGATTCTACGCAAGTTGTCAAGAGGATGGACAGTTGTAATGAGATTGAGGTATCGAAAGATGTGCCTACAGAAAATATCTCAGCATTGGGGTTTTTTGTCTTAAAGAGACGATAACTAATGAATGTTTTATCTCCTATAAGACGAAGTAGTTCTTTTAATTTAGAAATTGTCGGCATTGTCTTATTATTTGTTATAACTATAGGAATGGGTTTATCCGGGCTCTTTTCTTTATCTACATCTGTGTTAATAATCTCAGTGGTTTTATTTCCACTCTTATACAAACATGTAGAACTTATAGTGTTGATGATCGTTGTTTTAGTTACAGTATTTAATATTCCCGAATTTTCTATGTTGAGCCTCGGTTTTTTTGCTTTAGATTTATCTCCACAGGAACTGCTTTTGCTTTTCTCCCTTTTGGTACTAATCGCAAAAATCTTATTAAATAAGGGATATTCATTTGTAAGAACCCCAATGGATGTACCAATTTTTCTCTTCTTTATTGCAGGTTTTTTCTCTTTTCTCTATGCAATTTTCTTTTTCTCTACCCCCGTATCTTATGCCGGTAGGGGATTGTCTGTCTTTGTTTACTATTTAATCTTTTTTGTGGTTACTAATCTGATACACAGCAAAAGACAAGTGATTGTTTTAACTAAAGGACTTATTATAATAACTCTTGCAATATCGCTATTAGTGGTTCTCTCTGTTATATTTGGTGTAAGAATTGAATTCCTTTCAGGAATTACACAGGAGTTTACAATTATGGGATCGCACTATAAAGGGCTTACAAGGGTGTTTCTTCATGCCACATATTTAATGTTAGTTTTCTTAATTGTGTTGGCTTGCAAGTTGGCATTCGCGAATACTACCAGAAAATGGATAACTACAGGAATACAGTTTGTATTGATACTACTTGGACTTTTTTTCTCCTTTACTAGATCATATATGATTGCTTTGATTTTTCCTTTCGTTTTGCTTGTTTTCTTGGGCAATAAACGGACAAGAGGTAGAATTGTATCATATGGATTATTACTATTACTAATTGGAACCCTCTTTTTTCAATCAATAGATTTTTTTAAACAATACACGATCGCAGGATTAGCAAGGTTTACTTCTATCGAAACAGAAGTCGTTACCGGAAGATTGGCGGGCAGAACTGATATGAATCAATATGCTATGGCTGTAATTAAGCAGCATCCAGTTTTAGGAATAGGTATAAGTACATCCTATTTTCGGGGAAAGTGGCAATCATTTGTACATAATGGTTATCTTGCAGTTCAACTTTTTATGGGAATTCCAGGAACTGTTTTATTAATTTGGCTTTTTTCACGTTTTTTGTGGAGGGGATTTAAAAAATGGCGTAAGATAAAAGATGCTACATTTTTATTATTAGTTTTAGGATTTACATTAAGTGGTATAGCTTTATTAGTGACAAATTTAGTTTCAAATCATTTTTTAGATTATCGATGGGCTTGTATTATTGGTGTGATGATGGGCATTAACGAGAAGATTTATATTTTAGAAGACATAAAATGAGCTATTCTTCTTTTATTGGTATTCCCTATATGATATTACAGGATTTCAAAAACAGAATAAATACATGGCATTTCTACAAATTTCTAAAGAAAAGTTAATGGTGGACAATATAGAAAATGAAAAACATTACAATAATTATTCCCTTTCATAACCATTTAGCAGATACAAAAAAAACCTTAAAAAGTCTTGCAGATAGTTTAAATTATTATGATTTTGCCAATAAGGATTGTAACATAGGTATTACTGTTGTGGATGATGGTTCTACTGATGGCAGTGCAGTATGGATAAATGATAATTATCCTGAAATTGAGATAATTAAAGGCGATGGCAATCTATGGTGGAGCAGGTCTGTAAATTTGGGTATAAAATACTCTATTAAAAAAAGGGCAAGTCATGTATTGCTTTTCAATAATGACAATATGGTTGAAAAACAATATTTTGAAGCTCTTGATAAGGCGATTTCGACGTATGGGGCAGATGTGATTATTGCATCAAAGGTAATTAATCTTTTCCCAGAAAAACATATAAAGTATGCTGGTCAAATTTGCAATAGAAAGAAAGCAAGATTTTTAAGAAATCCGAATTCCGAAAAAAGTCTGAAAGTTAACAGCGCGGGCGGTATGGGGGTTATAATACCTGTATTTGTCTTTAATAAAATTGGCTTTTTTGAAGCGGCAAATTTTCCCCAGAGCCGTGCTGATACAGATTTTTATTTAAGAGCTGATAATAATAATATTGATATGTATTATGAGCCTAAAATGGTAGTTTATAATAATAATATGGTAAGTGGATTTAAAAGTAATATAAACTTTAGAGAAGTCAAAAAAGCCTATAGTTATCCAAAGGGATATATGAATTTAAAAATTGATATAAGATTTTGTTTAAAACACTTTGGATTAATTCCAGGTTTTTTTCACTTGATCACAAAGAATTTAAGATTTAATCTTGGTTTATTAAAAAATATTCTAAAACTGTAGATGAAATATCAATGATGAAAATATTATTTATATCTGATAATAGATCCGAGTCAATGAAGTTAGCTTCTGTGATTAAATTGTTTAGTGATGATCAGAAAAAATTGCAGATGAATATTGTATTAAAGGAATCTCAATGTATAAAATAATATATTTAATTTGGTAGTCGATGCATAATAGAATTGCATTTGTTTCTCTTACTGAATTTAATCATAATAGTAGATTGCAAAAGCAAATAAGGTCTTTGCGTAAACAAGGTTATGAAATAACTTTATTTTCTGGTAATATAAAAAATGAACCATCATTTGCAGAAAGATTTAATATATCAATAGTTAAAAAGCCAATTAAATATAACAAAATTAAATTAAATTCCTTTATTCAAGTAATGATGTTTTGTGTTAAAGTCTCAAGACTTTTAATCAAACAAAGATTTGATGCTATTGTCTGTTGTGCATTAGGTACATTGTTGGCTGGTGTATTAACAAAAAGGAAGGTCTTTAACACTTATTTAGTCTTTGATAGTAAGGAATTAGCTGTTGAGAGGTATAGAGGAATAAAAAAGATATTGTGGAATCTAATCCAAAAACTCTCTTTGCTTTATTGTGATATAATCATTCAGGCTGAAGAGAATAGACTGGAATATTTCAAAAAATTACATAATATACCAGATGAAAAAATGGTTTTAATTCAAAATTTTCCATTAAAAGAAGAGACCGATTTTGAATTAAAAAATCCAGAAAAATTTATAAATATTATTTACCTAGGAGTTATTATGCCAGGTAGAGGTTACATTAAGTTAATAAAAGCATTTTCACAAATGAATGATAAAATTAAGCTAGATATTGTCGGTTTTGGTGGTAAGCGTTTTGTCAATGAGGTCAAAAAGGAAATTAGAGAACATAATATAAAAAATGTTCAATTGCTTCCCCCTGTTCCCCGCAATGAAATATCACTATTGTTGAAAAATTACCATATTGGATTATTTTTCTATGAAAATATTAATTTAAATAATTATTACTGTGCGCCAAACAAATTTTATGACTATTTCCATAACGGTTTGGCAGTTATTTCTTATAGATATCCAGGTTTAATAGATCTTATTGAAGGAAATAAGATTGGTGTTTGCATTAGCGAAATAAATTCAGAGGAATTAAAAAGTGCAATAAATACCATTGTGAGTAATAATTATTTTGCTAACATAACTTACAATTTAAGAGAAAATTTTACTTGGGAAATTCAAGAAGAAAGATATTTATCAATTTTTTCGAAGAACATTTCAGATTTATGATTATCGCTCATGGAAACCAAAAAATTTGGGGGAATCATGTAATTAGTGATAAAAAATTGTTTTGTTTGCCAGGTTTATCTGAGGGTTGTTGTTCTATAACAACTCTTGAAACGATGAACTGTGGATTACCTATTGATGGCTCAAATGTAGGTGGATTATCAAAACTGATTATTGATGGTTTTAATGGACATTTTTGTGAACTATGATCACGAGATTCAATTGCTAAGACAATTAGGGAAGCCGTTGATACAAAATGAAATTATTATGGAATTGCAAATTGGGCAAAAAAATTATAGTTGTGAGAATCGGGCTAAAGAAATGAGTAGAATTGTAGTGTTTGGAACTAAAGAAAAAAACGGAGATTTATAATGAATAATATAGAACGAGTTTTAATTATTGCACCCCACACCGATGATGGTGAATTTGGTTGCGGGGCAAGTATTGCAAAATTTATTGAAGAGGGAAAGAGAGTGTTTTATGCTGCATTTTCGCTTGCAGAGGAATCTGTTCCACCCCAATTTCCCAAAAATATATTAGAAGTAGAAGTAAAAGCTGCCACAAAGAAATTAGGCATAAAGTCTGAAAATCTTCT
>Ga0114919_10004603_pt1 | contig 11062 bp, 12 predicted proteins | sample BlataG_FD_88682 | JGI IMG/M metagenome (GOLD analysis project Ga0114919, IMG submission 88682) | Deep subsurface microbial communities from Black Sea to uncover new lineages of life (NeLLi) - Black_00105 metaG | ecosystem: Environmental > Aquatic > Marine > Oceanic > Sediment | place: Atlantic...
TACCTCATTCTACTATTATTGTTGGTCATGCATTGGCAAAACTTGCAGAGAGTACCGAGTTTATTGAGAAAATCAATGATAGTAAAACACCATATAAATGGAGAACTAGGTTTAATCAGGTTAAAGTGACCACAGTGAAATAATCATTACCTCTAAGTAGGAGAAAGGCATTTTTCTCCTCTTCTTTCTCCTACAATATCAAGATTTTTATCTGAGTATTAATTTACTCGATGGTATGCTGTAAAACAGATTTTATAAAGGATTATTTGTTACAAACTATAGACTTGGGAGAGGTATAGGAATGGAAAAGGATGAAATTCTAGATATGTTATCAAAACTTGATAATAAAGGTAAAGAGATAACTGGTAAATTGAATTTAGAAAAACAACCATATGCCAAATTTGTTTATGAGACAGGAGAAAAGATATGTTTTAATTTCAGAACTATGAAAGAATTTTATAAATTAGGGAAACTTTTAGTAGATAAAGGTTGGCTTATGTATGAATGGCAACTAAATGGAGATATGGATGGTTCTCCAGAATGGGTAGAGGAATTCTTCATGAAAAATTCAAAGAAAGTTGAGTACTTACATCCAATCGGTGATTAGATACCTGTTAGATGCTAAGTATATTATTTTAAATCATTACCAAATTGACAATTATCGCAAAGTTTTTTCTCATCCTTATACCCCCAAAAATGCATATCATACATGTCAATACTTAAAGAATCCAATTCTTCATCTGTAAAATCATATTTATTTTTTTTATAATCAACAATTGTTTTCTCTGCTGAATTTGCCCCTTCATTGAAAGCCATTCCACCTATGATGCCAAAAGCCAAACCTATAGGATTAAATTTAAAATTTTCCTTGCCTATGTATATTAATTTTTTTTTCCTTTCCTTAGGCATCTTCTTATAGCATTCAGTACATAATATCATACTATTTGATTGCTTATCTTCAAAAGGTAGTTTTTGTTTTCCAATCCCAATCTTAATGTTACATTCACTACATTTATTTCCCATTTTGAACAACCTGATATTATATTGAATTTGTAAATCTTTAATAAACTCTGTTGTTTAGAATACTGGATTATCAAACAAACCCTTGATAAAAAAAACGAGATAAGGATAAAACAGAAGAAAAAGAAAAGATACAAAAAGAAACTTCAAATGTCTGTTCAAAATGTGGCTATGGAAATTCAGCAGATAGTAAATTCTGTATGGAATGTGGAAATAAAATATAACTAGAGCTATGGTATGAACTTTTATTCCAAAGCCCTCAGGAGCATCTTTCCTTTTTCTGTAAGTTGATATATCTTCCGTCGGTCTTCTTCTGCATATGTGACCAATTTTGCTTCTGTAAGTTCTTTCAAATGTTCATATATAGATGATAATGGGAGGTTTACTTTTTGAGACATTGTATAGCCATGGCTGGGATTCTGTCTGATTTCTTGGAGGATTCTTTTCTTTGGATTGCTGACAACACTCATTGGCTTTTCAATAGTGGCAATCTACTATACCAATCAAAAACAATATAACAGAAAAATCCGATATAGTCGTATAGGAGTCCTACAAGAGTATTTGACTTCAGCAAATTGGTGATGTGATATGATAAATCAGTTATTGATAATAGGAGTAATTGTTTTGCTATTATCTGTTGGGTTAAGTGGATGCAATGAAATAAATAATGGAAATGGTGGTAATAAAAACATATCAGTTTCAATCAGTGAACCATATATCGGAGGTCTATTTGATAAATTATACATAGATGTTACAATATCAGGTGAAAAGTCAGATTATTATCTGTTTATGAGTGATTTCAATGGAGATACTGTCGGCGAGTCAAACATCGCTGAGATTAATATGCTAGACGGTATTGAAACTGCATCCATTCTGATTGGTGAAGATAGTTATTATAACATAAATGAATATAAAACATATTTATTGGTAATTCTTGATGATTATCCACACGGAAATGAGGTTTATAAAACCAGTCTTTCTTATCTTGGTGCTAATATATCAATACAGAATTGTAGCTCTCCGTCTTGGTTTTATAATTCAGTTTATGATAAATATAATTTAGATGATTTCTTTATTTATATTTATAATCAAGGTGATTTGCCAGCTCCAATAGGCTGGAGTGGCGATGTGAAAGTTATAATCCAGGATGTTGAATCAATGCCATATCTTTTTGCAGATGAAAATGTTGAACGACATGGTAATACAGTCTATATTTATCCTGGTATTTTAGGTAAAATTGCTGCGAACCGAGATAATGGATTGGCTAGATTAACTGGAGGTGAACATTTAATGAGAGTTCAAATATATCATGATAATGTTTTAATTGAAGAATTTTCTACAACAGTAAATATAGAATAAAATGATATACAAAAAAACAGATTTTATAAGGAAGTAAATGTTTCAATTATTAGTAATGGGGTAGTAAAAATAAATGGTTAGAAAATGTTCAACATGTGGTTCACCCCTTGATAGTCTTGTACCATACAAGTGTAGAAGATGCAATCAATATTATTGTCATAAACATAGACTCCCTGAGAATCATAGTTGCAGAGGACTTTATCATAGGAAGAAATCAATGGAGAATTGGTCTAAAGAAGAAAAAAAATTTAAAGATGACTCTTTTATAGGGGAAAAAGATAAAGTTCCTTTCGTAGTTAAAACTGATCATCCAAATAAAATAGAACAACAAAAGAAGGAGGATACTGAATCACAACATCAACCATACGGAGGTTCTAAAAAACCTCTGTATAAACATAAAAATAAGTATATACGGTGGTTTTTCAGTAAAAAATACCCAAGAAGTAGAATACGGAAAAGGGATATATATCACCAAATTGGCTATGTGATCTTATTTAGCTTCCTATTTTGGATAGCATATACTAATGCATATATGTTAAATGACATAACAGTTGTTTTCATTAATCTAGGAGCTATTATTCTAATCATCCTATTAATTTTTCTGATAAAGAATCTGTATAAATTGTTTAAGAACATAAGATATGGAGTAAAAGGATTATCACACGGTTTTAAGGTGATCGGAAGTATTATTGTACTTGGATTATTCATAGCTTTTTTAACAAACCCTTTGATTATTACTTCACCTATTGAAGATTTTAATTATGAAGTTTTCAATCCTCTTAATGAAGATTGGGAATCTGGGGACGGAGGCATTCAAAATCCATTAAAACCTAACATTGATAAGTATCAGTTAGCTCTTGAAATCCACAGACTTGTAAATATTGAGAGACAGGATTATGGATTAACCTCTTTGGTTTGGGCTGAGGAATTACATCAGATTGCATTGAGTCATAGTCAAGATATGGCAAGAAGAAATTATTTTGAACATTTTACTCCTGAAGGTAAATCACCTTCAGACAGAGCATTTGAGGCTGGATATGCAACGGGAATTGGTGAAAATATAATGTTGACTCATACATATTCTTCTGTAACTTATCTCAATGGGATACCTATCCATGATTGGAATGATGAATCGGAATTAGCACAAGAAACCGTTCAGGGTTGGATGGATAGTTATGGTCATAGACAGAATATGTTATCTTGGAATTATTATGCAGAAGGAATCGGTGTAGCTTTTGGCTCGGATGATCAGGTGTATGTCACTCAAGATTTTTGGTGATATGATTACACAAGTTATAGTCATAGTTTAAAACAGGTTTTATAAGGGATTAACGGTTACAAAATTGTATATTTGGGGAGTAAATGGTAATGAAGCGAGGTAAACCAAAACTAGATGATTGGATTACTTTTCTATCATGTAATGTCAATACAAATGTTAGTTTAACTATAGTTTTATTTAGCTCAATTATTCTTATATCAGTTGTGATTCTTCAATTATCAAGTAATGGCAATTTGAATATCTTCGCCTTGACTCCATTGATAATACTAGAAGTTGCAGTATTTGTTAAATTCTATCAAGGTGCAAATGTATCAAGGAAATATCAAAAGTTATTACATAAAATTATGACTGGCGAAATAACTACCAATGAGGAGATACTAAAAGAATATAATGACTTTGCACTATTTTCTAAAAAAGAACCTGAAAGATAGTTTTTCTCATATGTTTTCTTTCTTTTTTATCCCCTGTTGTTATAGATAGAGATAATGGCTTAAAAAGATTCTTAGGCACGGTTACTCCTATGTTTTGATGTGAACATTATGATTATAAGGGATTACTTGATACAAAGTTGTATGTCTGGGGAGGCAAAAGGAAATGGACATATCTAAATATGAAGTACAAGGTACAACTTTTGATATATGCCCTGTATGTAAGAATGGACGAGTATATAATTATCAGAAAAAAGGATTTCTGAAAATAACCAAATCTAATCTATTAATGTGTGAGAAATGTTATGCTAAATTCATCGATGAAGGTTTGCGAGAAAGACAACCATTAATGAGACTAGACCTATCTGATTCTCAGAAAGGAAATAAGTATTCTGGACAGTCATTAAAGAAAAGTGAATGGATACGAGGAATATCTGACATAGATTTAGCTGTTCAAAATCAAGAGTTACCTAATTATATCATTGACGGATTAAATATAATGCTTCAAGATGGAGAATCAACTCATTTTTATGCAAGAGCAAGCATGCTTGAAGAACGAGCAGTAAGAAATTATGTTGGAGGTTCTGTCCGTGTTATGAAAGGAGTTTATGTAAGAGGAGGGCAAGCAGAATCTCATGGTGAATTACGAGAGATTGATAATGGTGCAACCCTTTTAACCAATAAAAGATTAATTTTTGATGGTGCAAGTAGAAAGATTGAATATAATTTACCTAAGATTATTTCATTAACAGAATATGAAGATTCATTTCAAATAGGTGTCAGTAATAGAAAAAAATCACAGGTGTTTATAGTTGATGAACCGCATAAATGGGTGACTTATATTCAATTAGCAACGAAATTAAATCAAGATATAACAAAAGTTACAAAAACAAAAAGCCCGACACCATTAAAAAAGAAAGATAACGAAATAATAAAAATATTAAATCTTCGATATGCAAAAGGTGAAATCTCTAAAGAAGAATATGAACAGATGAAGAGAGATATAAATGGATAATTTTGATATTCAAGTTCAAAGGAATCTTGAAGGTATTGAATTAGAAAAACAGGGTAAGATAGATGATGCTATAGAGTTATATGAAAAGAATATCAATGAAAACTTTGAAGGCAATCATCCTTATGATAGGTTAGCAATTATTTATAGTAAAAGAAAGCAAACTGATAATGAGATAAGAGTTTTAAAGAAAGCAATTTTGGTTTTTACAAATGTTGTATCCGATGAAAGAGAAGATAAATTACCAAAGTTGGAAAAGTTTAAGAAAAGATTAAAGAAGATATCCCCAGAGGATGTAATTGAAGAAGTTTCAAAAGATACAATAACGGATGATGATGCATTAAAAATCTTGAAGATAAGATATGTTAATGGAGAAATATCTAGAGATGAATACCTTGAAATTAAGAAGGATATTGGAAATGATTAAACATCTCTTGATAGATTGAGGGAGGCGAATTAAATGAAAATGGTGAGAAAAAATGATTGAAATAGATATTAAAGGAATAAAAGAATTAGAAGATAAGCTAACAAATATGGCTGAAAAAGCAGAAGAATTAGAAGGTACAAAAAAGGTATCATTTGATGAACTTTTTAATAAGGATTTTATGATACGACATACAGATTATGCTAAATTCGATGATTTTGTTATACAGAGTAAATTAGTCCCTGATGGGACAACTACATTAACGGAAGAAATTTTTACAGCTATACCAGATGATGATTTTGATGAATACATATCAAAGATTACTAAGTTCGATTCATGGGAACATATGAAACAAATTGCAGTTGAAGAGTATTACAAAAAACAGTTAGGATTATAACTTCTTCAGGGAAAATCCTATTTAAAATATACTGAATATTTGAAAATGGCGAGGAAAATGTCATCTAATGAAAAAAGAGGCAGTAAAAAAATAAGACGAGATATTGATAGATATAATCAAAAAGAGTTAGACATAATTAATGATCCAGATGCTAACCCTTGGGTTAGAGAATGCTTAAAATTAGGCGTTGGTTTGACTGACCTTACAGGTGAACAAATAAAAAAAATCAAAAAAAAGAGAAAATAGTTTGAAAATGATATTCCTTCTGGTTATACTTGGGATTTTAGTGTGGAATATGATGGTGAGTTTTCAAATGATGTGAATTACATTTCATTTGAAGTAGATGCAAATTAATTGGACTTTGATACAATGGCTAAGAAAAAAGAAAAAAAATGTCCATTAAAACATTCCGAGTGGGTTATTACACTTATCTCTGATCAGAATCAAGCACTTAATAGATATTATTCAACAGAGATGTCGATATTCACCAAAACAATTATCATATTAACAGTTTTGAATATCTTATATATGCTTTTGTCAATTCTTTTTAAATTTGATACACCTGAATATCTTATGGAGGTTTTCTTCGTTATTGGTTGTTTATTAATTGTTATTTTTCTTGTTGTATTAAGAAGATACTTTTTTAGATTATCAGAACTTAAAAAAATATATGATGATGTTATCGAAAAGGAAGATAAAATAATTGAAAAAATTATTGATGGTGAATTGGTAAAATCTAATGAGATTAGAGAGCATTATAAAAAAATATAATAATTGTTCAGAATTAACAAGATTTATGGGTTAAGTTAAAACAGTTTATATGCATGGAAACCTATGTATTTAGGTGGAAACATAGGATTTTATATGATATGTTTATTCTGTAAGAAAAAATAAGGAAAATATATATGATAAGGATTAACATGATTTATGAGTTAAGTTTAAATACAATGACATTCCAGGGGGTTTTTCCCCATAAGTGAAGAAAAATCCAAATATGCGATTTTGGACTTTAATGAGTTTCACATAGCCAACTTTGGAAAGTTATAAATACTTTGTTCGCCATAGTATACTATGATAATTATGGCGAATGAAGAGCTAATCGATGCTTATTTTACAAAAAATCTAATAACAAACTACAATACAAGAAAAGGATACAAGGGACATATCAACAAATATTTTAGATTGCTTGAAAAAGATGTTGGAACTTATTTTAATGATAAAAAAACTTTAGATGATTATGAAAATGATCTTAATAAAGTATATATGATCCTTGAAGAACAAAATATATCATTACTTTCAAGAAGGACTTTTTTTAATACAATAAAGCAGTTCATGTGTTCTACAGATAAAAGATTGAAGCAATTGGATTTTTGGGAAATATTGAAAAATAAAGTAAGGGGTTCATCGCCCTTATCAGTTGATTTTGTACCAAACCCTACAGACATAAAGACAGTTCTTCAACATGGTAATGCACTCTCAAGGGCAATGTTTCTTATTCAAAGTTCAACAGGTTGCAGAATAGGTGAACTTATTGCCTTATATCCAGAAGATATAAACATTGAAACAACTCCTGCAACAGTAATCATAAGGCGATCATATGATTCACATACTAAAGAAAAAGTGAAGATGCTTACTAAAACCAGAAAGACGAGAACTTGTTTTATTACAGATGAAGCAAAGGATGCATATGTGGCTTGGATGAAAGAAAGAGATAAATATTTGTCATCAACAATCAAAAGATCAAGATATGAAAAAAACCCTGATGATAAAAGAATATTTCCAATGTCAGATGAAAATGCAAGAACGATATGGAGTATTATGGTTAAAAAAAGTGGATTATTTGAAAAAGATAGTGTTACCAACAGATTAACCTTGCATCCACATTGTTTAAGGAAGTTTTTCAGAAGTTATCTTGGCAATAGTGATCTTGCAGAACATTTAATGGGACATGCCTCGGGAATGGATAAGTTTTATAGAAATATGAAAAAAGAAGATTTGGCAAAAAAGTTCCTAGAATATATGCCCAATATCACAATTTTGAGTGGCGCACCTGACCTTACAGATGTACACAGAGAATTACATGAAAAAAGTTTACAGATGAAGCAAATGCAGGAAGATATGCAAATACTAAAGCTTACACTTCAAGGTGTTCAAAACCAGTTAGAGATTGAGAAAATTAAGAATGGGAAGAAATAAAACCTATTACTCCTTTTTTCTTTCATACGACCATTGTTTAACTACTATATCTATTGCATACATATGAACAGATAAGAGTGATTTCCGATCATTTAACATGTTTTCGACGATATCATGTAACTTCCATTTATGAATTAGTATTGAGCCTCTCTCTGTTAAAACAAGATATGAATATCCTTTTTTAGGTTTAACACTCTCAATTAACTTAAACATTCTCAGTTCATCTAATGCTTTGTCTAAACTTTTTTTTGATTTGAATGGTTTCTCCTTTGGAATGATGTCTGCATTCATAATATAATTTTTACCATACTCATAATATTTTTTATCCAGCCCATTCTCTTGAGCTGAATTTAAGTAACCCATAATCCGTTCTTTAGCACCTGACATTGTAACATATTTTTTTAAATAATCTTTCTCGCAACCTCGTACTAGCTTATGTTGTAGGAAAAGTCGTCTAAGCCCTTGTTCACTGTTATCATTTCCGTATATTTCTAGACATTCTGCTATTGCTCGATACCGATCTTTATCAAAAATATTTTTTTCTGTATTCATATCTGTCACTTTATATAGTATACCCCTTAAATATGGATAAAGATAGTATATATTAGGAACTATATTACAATTGCTGTGATCCTATATGAATCCAATCACAGCAATTTATTTCGATATACAAACAAGAGATCGACTTGATACATATGCAAAGAATCGGAGTCTGTCTCGGAGTTCAGCATTGCGATTAATTCTGAATGAATTTTTTATTAAACAGGAGGGAAACAAGTGAATTGGATGGAATTTCAAGATTTTCAAGATTTCTGTGCAAAAAATAATTTCACTAATGAAGAAGCACGGATCTACCTTCAACAGGAATGTAATCGTAGGGGAATAATATGAAATCCTAAAAACAAATATTTAGAGGAGATGTGAGAAAATAAAAAAAAAGATAAATCAAGAAAAGAAAAATGGTTTTGATGTTATTGTTACCGTTGGAATCGTTGGACATATACCAATAGAAAAACTTCAGGAAATAAAATGCACTATCGAGTCGATTTCTGAGTTTAATCTTATTTTTTTCAAAACTTCAAGTGGGAAATTATGGATTCAGGAAGGAAACAATGAATACTAATATCACAGAAAAACAAATCAAAGAAAGAGAAGAACGAGAAGCAGACATCAGGATACAAAAAGATATAGAACGACTTGATAAGCAAGAAAAATTTGGTGATTATTTATTTACTATTATGGATACTGACGAAGATAAACAAAAATTCAAGATCCTAAAATCACTCAGTGGCATTATCAATCAAGATGAAGATGTTTTTTACCATACAGTTTTCGCAAGTAAACAAGGCAAATACACTCCTGTTGTATTGACAAGTGCTGGTTGCCTGTTTCATGTACAAGATAATGCTAAACTGTTAATTGCTGAATCAATGGATTTAGCTACGGATACATATAAAAATGAGGATGGAGATCCAATTTATACAAAAAATAATGATATACCAGTTGATGACAGATACCAGTTTTTCAAAATAAATGATGTCATCTATAAATTTACACAACCTGTATTCTTTGAGGACAGCCATAACATACAGACAATTGATAATACTGCAATTCATGATGTCATAAACAAAAAGGAGTTTTCTAAACAGATATTTAAGGATCTAACCGAGCTCATTAAAGATTATTTTTATCACACTAACGAGTATGAATATACTGTCCTTGGAACAGGAGTGATTATATCGTATATAAAACAAGTACTAGGTAATGTGTTTTATTTATGCCTCTTTGGTGGAATGGGAACAGGAAAATCAACGGTACTAGCATTAAAATCATTTCTTGATTTCAATGGTTATTTTACAGGAAAGGGGACAGTGCCAAGCAGTTGCAGATTATTACATTTTTTTGGTGTGTCACTTAATCAGGATGAATTTGAAAAAATGACAAAAGATGAAAAAACAATGCTGGTAAACATTTTCAACACGGGCTTTAACTCTTATGGAAGATACACACTAACAAACATGGGAATCAAAGACATCAAGAAACAAGCAACAGGACTGAAGACATTTGGAATGAAGAGTTTTACCTGCAATGAATTAACTGGTTTTGATGGTTCTTTTATTGATAGGCTTTATGTTATTTTATCAATTAAAACCAATAAAAAATTAAAAAACATCTATAGACTGAGTATTGCAGAGAGAAATCGTTTTCAAGATATGAGAAATAAAATTTTTGTTTATTGTCTATTCAATTGGAAGGAGCTCAGTAAAGATATTGATGAAATGAAGGATATTCTAGAAAATGAAGAAACCTTTGGAAGGGAGACAGATAAAAATAGCATCGTACTAGGAATTGTCAAACATTTCTTAGGGTTAGATTATGCCTATAAGTTGAAAAAATACATTGAGGAAAAAGCTCCAGTGTTTCAACTTGAACATGTTAAGACAATGGAGCATATCATTCTAAAATCAATTGTTGATAAATTTGAAAAACCAACACAGTTTATTAGCATATCTAATGAAGAGTTGTACCATAATTTACTAATTGAACTTGATTTCAAAGAAGATGATAAGTATGCACCAACTAATACAAAACCTAGAAAGATACTTGATTCACTAGGTCTAACGAGTAAAAAAGAAAATATTGGGATGGAACATGGTGGTAAACGGAAATATCACATTAATACAATTGAACTTATCAATGTTCTTAAAAGCAATAATTATGAAAAATTATTAGAAAAAATGTCATGGCAGGAAACTCTCACCACAGCCACCACCCTCACCAACCTCGCAAAAAACGTTGAGAGCGATAAGAATTCTGAAAGCGTTGAGGGTAAGTTACTAGAACAAAAAAATAAAAAAAAGTTGATAATTCTGAATGAAAAAGTCAATGAACTGAAAAAGTATTGTAATGATTTAAGAAACAAAGGTCATAAATTGACATATGAAAA
>Ga0114919_10004604_pt1 | contig 11059 bp, 7 predicted proteins | sample BlataG_FD_88682 | JGI IMG/M metagenome (GOLD analysis project Ga0114919, IMG submission 88682) | Deep subsurface microbial communities from Black Sea to uncover new lineages of life (NeLLi) - Black_00105 metaG | ecosystem: Environmental > Aquatic > Marine > Oceanic > Sediment | place: Atlantic...
CGCCAGAGAAGGTACCTACACCAGCAAAGTCCACGACGCCGGCGGGTCCGCCCGGTGGGGTGCGCTCGAGTGGCGCGACCGGATACCCAAGGGCACCGACGTCCGCATCGCGACGCGAGCCGGCAACGTCGGCGACCCCGAAAAAGGCATGTGGTCGGACTGGTCCAAGGCCATGTCGAAGTCGCCCGCCCGGATCGAGAGCCCGGCGGCGCGGTACGTTCAGTTTCGCGTGACGATGCGCACGAAGGACGAGGGTGTGACGCCGGTCCTGGAACAGTTTGAAGCGGCTTACCTGCGGGCGAACGAGCCACCCACGATCCTCATGGTCGGCGAGCAGATTTCGCCGCAAGAGGATGCGCGGGCCCAGACAATGGAGCGGATGCGCCAGATGGTGGGGGCGCGGAACCGCGCGAACGGGAACGGTCCGCCGCCGCCGCCGCCGCGACCGCCGGGTCCCCGGGGGGCGCGGCCGGTCCATACCCTTATATGGCAGGCCCGGGATCCCAATGGCGATACGCTCACGTTCGACCTCTACTTCCGCGGCCAGAGTGAGCCGAAGTGGATTCTCCTCGAGGAAAACCTCGCTCAGATGCAGTACCCGTGGGACACGAGCACGGTGGCCGACGGGTGGTATGAGATCAAGGTGGTCGCGAGCGACCGGGCGGACAATCCGGCCGAGACGGCTCTGGAGGATTCCAGGGTCAGTGACCCGATCCTGGTGGACAACACGGCGCCGGTGATTGAGAAGGTCGAGACGGAGGTGCGCGGCGACGAGGTGACGGTGCGCCTCGTGGCGCGCGACGCGACGAGCCGGATCGTCGCCGCCGCATACACGATCGATTCGTCGCTCGACTGGGCCGTCATTGCGCCGACCGATGGCTTGTTCGACAGCCTCCGTGAGGAATTCCGCTTCAACATACGGGACCTCCAGAAGGGTCCGCACCGTCTGGCGATCCGCGTGAGCGACGTGGCGGGCAATACGGCGCGTGCCGCTCGAACGTTAGTCTTGCCTGAATAGGCGCTTTATGATATGCTCGGTAGGTTGGCGCTCTGCTGCGCGTCGTCCGGAGTGACGTGGACCGGCGTGGAGGGACGGAGGGACGTCCGATGAAGAAAGTGGTGCTGATTGAACCGAAGTCGCCGGAGCGCCACGTTTTCAGCCGGTGGAAGTTGCCCAGGCTGGGCCCGGTGATTCTGGGAACGCAGTTGAGGCAGGCTGGTTACGATGTGAAGGTGTTTGTCGAGGACGTGGCGCCGGTGGATTTCGAGGCGCTGTTCTCGGCAGACTTGGTGGGCGTTTCGACGATTACATCGACGGCCCCGCGCGCGTACGAATTTGCGCGGGCGGCGCGCCGGGCGGGGATCCCCGTGGTGATGGGGGGTCCGCACGTGACTTTTCTGCCCGACGAGGCGCTCGAGTGTTGCGATTACGTCCTCCGCGGCGAGGCCGACGACACCATCGTGGATTTCGTGAACCGTCTGGGTTCGGGTGAGAGCCTCGCGGACTTTCCCGCGCTTTCCCACTGCGTGGATGGCCGCATCGTGCACAATCCGGCGCGCGCGACCTGCCCGGACGTCAACGCCCTGCCGGCGCCGGACCTTGCGCTGATTCAAGGCTACGATCTGTCGCGGAAGGGCACCCACGTCGTGCCCGTCCAGACGTCGCGCGGGTGCCCGTTCAACTGTAGGTTCTGTTCGGTGACGAAGATGTTCGGGCGGGCGTATCGCTTTCGGAGCACCGAGAACGTGATGGCCGAACTCAGGGCCCTGCGGGGCCGGTGCGTGTTCTTTTACGATGACAACTTTACGGCCGACCGGGCCCGGGCCAAGGAACTGCTGCGTGCCATTATCCGCGAACGGCTGGATCTGGAGTGGAGCGCCCAGGTCCGGTGCGACGCCGCCGCCGACCCGGAACTATTGGACCTGATGGCAAAGGCCGGTTGCTTCTATGTCTATATCGGCTTCGAATCCGTCAGCCCTGTCATCCTCAAGTGTTACGAAAAGCGGCAGTCAGTCGAGGAAATGGAGCGAGCGGTCCGTGAGTTCGGTCTGCGGGGCATCCGAATTCACGGGATGTTCGTCTTCGGTGCGGACCAAGACACCACCGAGACGGTCCGGGAAACCGTGCGGTTCGCACGCAAACACCGGATTGCCAGCGCCCAGTTTGTGACCCTCGTGCCGCTGCCCGGCACGCCGGTCTTCGACGAACTCCAGCGCGACGGAAGGCTCCTGACGCTCGACTGGAGCCTTTACGACGGCCACCACGTGGTCTTCCGGCCCAGCAAGATGAGCACCCTGGAACTTCAGTTGGAGACCCTCCGGGCGTTCGGCGCGTTTTATTCGCTCTCCTCGGCGCTCAGGCGACTGGTTCGACTCGACTGGTTCACGCTCGCGGTCAAGTTGTGGGGCCGTCACAGTGCCAGGCAGTACAGAAAGCGTATGAAGGGCTTTGTCGAAGTCACCCGGCAGTGGGCGCGCCAGACCGGCCGCGAAGTCGAATTGCGCGCCCGGCGGACGGCCGACGACATCAAGATTGCTGTTGCCCGCTTTGACCTCGACGGCCTCCGCCGCCGGCGCCAGCACCTGTGACCGTTGGGATGCCTCCGGCCGGAGTTCGGCGACGAGTTGCCGACCCCCGAGGGGAGAGGAGTCGGATGCGCGTCCTTCTGATGGCGATGCCGGACATGGCTCCGCGGCTCTAAAGCAGTCTTCAGGGCGCGGCCTGCTCGCTCCTCAGTCGTGCTAGCAACTGCTCGGCCCGTGAGCCGTAAGAGGTCAAGGTCAACCGGCGCGCCCGGTCGCCCGTCACCTCGAAACGAACCTCCAAATGGTCCTTCGGCAAAACCCCCGGCGCACGGTCCGCCCATTCAAGCGCGCTCACGCCCTCGCCGCAGAGTATCTCTTCGGCGCCGATAGCCTCCAGGTCCCGCGCGCCTGAAAGGCGGTACGCGTCGAGGTGATAAAAGGGCAACCGGCCGCCAAGATATTCCCGGCAAAGGACGAATGACGGGCTGGTGACGTCGCGCGCCCGCGCAGCGCCCAGACCTTCGGCGATGCCCTTCGCCAGGTGCGTCTTGCCGCTCCCGAGTTCGCCTACGAGCGCCAAAATGTCACCGGCCTGTGCCGCCCGACCGATGGCGCGGCCAAGGGCGATGGTCTCTTCCGGGCTGTTCGTTTCAACGGTCCAGGTTCTGTTCATTCCCAGGATTCCGCAGCGAGCATTGACACGGGTGCAGGGTGTCCCGCGAAAGCGGTTCCCCTTACATGGAGCCATCCCGCACCATTTTTGTCAACGACTCATGCGTGGGGGGACACCCGCCACGCGGAACTAGGGGGCGCAAAAGTGCTCCCAGCCGCGCCTCTCGAGCGGCTCGCGGCGGCCGCCGGCTCCAAGGAGCGTCACCTCCCGCGCTTCGACCACGCGGCCGATACAGGTCAGGCGCAGGTCGCCAAGGGGATTCTCCGCCAGAAGCCGCTCGGCGTCGTCCGGGCCGACGGCGAAAAGGAGTTCAAAATCCTCGCCGTCGTTCAGGGCGTGTCCGAGCGCCGAGCGGCCGTCGCTTTGGGCAAGGCGCCCGGCGTCAGCCGAGATCGGAACCGCCTCGGCCCGGACCTCAGCGCCGACGCCGCTCTCGGTGCACAGGTGGTTCAGGTCCGTCGATAAGCCGTCCGACAGGTCAATCATGGCATGCAAGACGACCCTTTCGGCAAGCCGCCTTGCTTCCTTCACGCGCGGCGTGAACGAAAGGTGGTGGCCCAGCGACGAGCCGCCGAGTTCACCCGTTACAAAAAGTTTGTCTCCGGGGCGGGCGCCGCTTCGGCGGACCGGCTCGGCGCCGGCCGGCCGAGCAACCAGCGCCGTGCCGACCGAAAGCGCCTGCGCCCAACTTGTCACGTCGCCTCCGACGACCGGACAATCGAACCGCTCAGCCGCCTCCCAAAGGCCCTGCGAAATCTCCCGCGCAAACGCCATATCGCAGTCCTCGGGCAGCGTAACCCACGCCACCGCACACACGGGCAGCGCCGCCATCGCCGCCGCGTCTGACAGGCTGACCGCCAGGGCCTTGTACCCGACTTGGCGGGGCGTGGCGGTGCGCAGGTCGAAGTGCGTGCCTTCGAGCAGCACATCCACCGTGACGAGACACCGCGACTCGCCGCCCAGATTCACGAGCGCCATGTCGTCGCCCGGCCCGATGGGGACGGCCCCCTGGTCCTGGCGCACCTGACGCCGGATCCAGTCAATCAGCGCCCATTCGCCCTTCTGTTCCGCCATGGCTCGCTCAAAAGAATCTCGACAGATAAGCGAACGCCTCTTCGGCCACTTCGCGCGCCTGCGCTTCGTACGGATACAGTTCCACCGTGACCCACCCGCCGTAGCCGATGTCGGCGAAGGCCGCGAGGACTGACTCAAAATCAATCGCGCCCCGGCCGGGCACAAGGTGGCGATGCTCGCGCGACGCCGCTATGTCCTCCAGGTGCACGTGCCGAATGTGCGGCGCCAGGCGGCGCGCGGCCTCGGCCGGATCAACCCCCACGCAAAAAAAATGCCCGATGTCAAAGTTCAGTGCGAGCCGGGGATGCTCAAATTCTTGAACAAGGTCCTCGAATTCCTCCGGCCGCTCAATCAGGAGGTCCGGCTCCGGCTCGACCAAAAGGTCCACGCCGCATTCGTCCGCCAGCGGCAGCACCCGCGCCAGGCCCGCCCGGAAAAGGGCCATAGCGTCCTCGCGGCTCATGCCTTCGGACATGGGTCCGCCCGGTTCCAGGCTGATGCTCGGCGCGCCGAGGTCCCTCGCCAGCCGGATGGCGTTCTCGGTGTGCTCAATCCTGCGCTCGCGCGCGCTCTCCTCCGGCTCAATCCACGACGGGTGCCAGGTGTCGCCCTGCGCGAACAGGCTGAACGCGTTCAGGTTCGTCACCGTCAGGCGAAGTTCTTTCAGCAGGTCCAGGACGTGCGCGCGCCGCCGCGTATCCATATGGGGCGGGTAGGCGTGCGGCACGTCGGCCATGATTTCGGCGCCCGCGTAGCCGCACGCTGCAATCTCGCGCAGGCTCTCCTCCAGGCTCACCTGCTTGAACGCATTCGTGCTGAAAGCCAGGTTCATCGCGTCGCCATCCTATGAGCAGCCTTGTGGACCGACAAGGAAAAACGCACGATCCGGCGTTCCGTGGGTCTCGTGAGCGCAGTCGGCCACCCATCGCGTCCTGCAGTGCGCGCTAAGGTTCCGATTTCATGATTTCCGCGAGGGCGACCGTCGCGTAGGCGCCGGGCGGAAGCGCGAAGGCCGGCAGGAGGTCGTCGCCGTCGGCCTCCAGGTGCACGTCGGAGAGGGGTACGCGAAGCGGCCGCCGCCCGCCGGGTGGGGAAAATCCTTGCAATTGGCGTCCCCCCTGCATACACTCCTGCGCTTTTGCAAGTCCAGCCATCAGGGTAAGAAGCACGACGTGCCTAGAGCAGGGAGAAAAACGTGGCCGAACACTTTGCAGACCGGATGCTCGATGCCATCGAGGCGAAGCAGGCCCCCCTGTGCATCGGGCTCGACCCGGTGTACGAGCGTCTGCCGAAACAGATCCGCGAGATTGCGGCCAGTTCGAGGGGGGGCCTGAGCGAACAGGCGGCCGCGGCCCGCGAGTTCTGTCAGAGCGTCATCGACATCGTCGCCGGGCAGGTGCCGTGCGTCAAACTCCAGAGCGCCTATTTTGAGTGGTGTGGCCCGAGCGGTATGCGGGCCTATTTCGAGGTCGCCGACTACGCCCGCGAACAGGGCCTGCTGGTCATCGGCGACGTCAAGCGGGCGGACATCGGCTCGACGGCCGAGGCGTATGCCGTGGCCCACCTCGAAGAAGTTTTCATCGGCGAAGGCGAGAAGGAGCGGACCGTCACGGTGGACGCCGCCACGGTGAATCCGTACTTCGGCAGTGACGGCGTGCAGCCGTTCATCGACGCCGCCAAGCGTGGCGGCCGGGGCGTGTTTGTTATCGTGCGGACTACGAACCCCTCGGCGAAGGACTTCCAGGATTTCAGAGACGAGGAAGGGCGGCGCGTGTTTGAGCGGGTCGCCGAGCGCGTCAACGAGTGGGCGAACCAGGCGGGCTGCCTCGGGGACTCGGGCTACAGCCTCCTCGGCGCCGTCGTCGCCGCGACCTATCCCGACGACACCAAACTGCTGAGGGCCCTGATGCCGAACAGCCTCCTGTTGGTGCCGGGGGTCGGGGCTCAAGGCGCCTCGATCGACGATGCCACGCAGGCGTTCCACGAGGATGGGTGGGGGGCGCTGGTCACGGTTTCCCGCAACGTCATCTACGCCTGGGAGCGGCCCGAGTACGAGCATCTGGGCGAAGTCAACTGGGAAGAGGCAATCGAGGTGGCGGCGGTCGAGTTGAAAGCCGCGCTGGCCGAGGCCCTCGCTCGCCGCGCTGCCACGGCGTGACCTGGACGCCGAAGGTAGGAGGCGAATGGAGGCCACCGGCAAGACCCCCCCATACGGGCCGCCCGGCCGACCTTGCCGTGCGCCGCGTGAAAAGGCTTACCTTTCGGGGCACCTCACCCCGCCGGGGGGCGACTGGACCGGGCGAGCCGTTACGATTATGGGGCTGGGTTTGTTCGGCGGTGGGGTGGGCGCGGCACGCTACTTTGCCCGGCGCGGCGCGCGCGTCACCGTGACGGATTTGAAGACGGCCGAGGCGCTGGCCCCAAGCGTCCGGGCGCTTGAGGACCGGCCGATTACGTTCCACCTGGGCGGCCACCAGCCCGCCGACTTTACCGGCGCCGACGTGGTGGTTGCCAGTCCGGCCGTCCCGAAATCGTCTCCCTACCTGGCGATGGCCGCCGAGGCCGGCGCCGAAATCACCTCTGAAATGAACCTGTTCGTCGCCTTGTGCCCGGCGCGGATCGTCGGGGTGACAGGGTCGAGCGGCAAGAGCACGACGACGGCCCTGGCGGGGGAGATGCTCAAGCGCTCGCGCCCGACGCGCGTGGGCGGCAACATCGGCAAGAGCCTCCTGGATGAGGTTGAGACCATCGAGCCGGAGGAGGTGGTCGTCCTGGAGTTGTCAAGTTTTCAACTGGAGGACCTGGCCGGCGTGGGCTGGAGCCCGCACATGGCCGTCGTCACGTGCATCAGCGAAAATCATCTCGACCGCCACGGCACGATGGAAGCCTACATCGACGCCAAGAAGAACATCCTCCGCTTCCAGGGGGCGGACGACGTAGCCGTTCTCAACGCCGACGACTCGGAAGTGGGCTCGTGGGGCGTCGAGACGCCCGGCCGCGTAGTGCATTATTCGGTGGAGAAACTTCTTGAGGAGGGTGCGTTTCTCGACGGCACGACCCTGGTCATGCGTCTGGGGGAGCTGGAGGAGCGGGCGGACTTGGCGGGGCGGGTGCCTCTGCGGGGCCGGCACAACCTCTCCAATGTGTTGGCGGCTGCGACAGCGGCGCGCCTGCTCGGCACGCCTCCGAAAACCATCCTGGAGGCCATTGTCTCCTTCCGGCCGCTGCCTCATCGCCTTCAGCCTATCGGGCGACTGGGCGAGGTTCTATTCATAGATGACAGCAAGGCGACGACGCCGGCGGCCGCGCGGGCGGCCGTCGAGGCGTTTGACGAGCCGGTGGTTCTCATTGCGGGCGGCTATGACAAGGGCGTGGACCCTGCACCGCTCCTTCAGGCCGCCCGCGAGGGAACGCAGGCGGTGATTCTCCTGGGCGCCACAGCCGGGTCGCTGGCCGAAGCGCTTCGAGGCGCCGGGCCGGTTGTCGAGCGAGCCGATGGGATGGACGAGGCCGTCCGGCTCGCTGTGCGGCTGGCCCGGCCGGGGGACGTCGTTTTGCTCGCGCCCGGCCATGCGAGTTGGGACATGTTTGAGAACTACGAATATCGCGGTGAAGCGTTTCGCCGCGCGGCACTTCAGATGGGAATGAAACTGCTCGGCCGGCGGGCGTCGGAGGCCGGGCCGGACGCCTGAAGCAAGGGGGCGGGGGTGTGGATTTGCTGCAGCGATTCGAGGACGCCGGGCACAACGGGCGCGACGTGCGGCCCCTGACGTTCTGGTCCTGGAACGATGTGCTGGATCCGGAGGAGATTCGGCTACAGGTGCGCGAGATGGCCAAAGGAGGGCTGGGCGGCTACTTCATGCACGCGCGCCGGGGCCTGGTCACCCCCTACCTCGGTCCCGAGTGGATGACAGCCGTTTGTGCCGCCGTCGAAGAGGGCCGTCACACGGGCACCGCATCCTGGCTGTACGACGAGGATTGTTGGCCGAGCGGCGCCTGTTCGGGCCGCGTCTATGCCGGCCGCGAGGCGTTTCGCGACAAGCACCTGGTGTTCGAGCCTATCAACCCGAAGACCTGGGAACCGTCGGAGCAGACCGTCGCGGTGTTCGTGGCGAAGGAGAACGGCGGGGGCGGGTACACGGATTTTCGCCGCGTTGACGATCCCCACCGCGTCTGCCATTTGAAACCTGCGCCGGGCGAGGTGGTCCTCCATTTCGTTCACCGGTTCGGCACGTATGTCAATGTGTTTAGCCGCGAGGCCACCGAGGAGTTTCTTGAGCGGACGTATGAGGTTTACCGGGAATCGCTGACGCGCGAACTCGGCTGCCGGATTCCGGGTATCTTTACGGACGAGCCGCAGTACGGGACGGGCGGTCATCATGTTCCCTGGTCGACGGAACTGCGGCGGTTTTTCGAGCGGTCGTGCGGCTACGACGTGGTGGACCATCTGCCGGCCCTGTTTTTCCCGGAGGGGAATTATCGCAAGGTCCGTTTCGATTTCTACGAATCCATGACGCGCCTGTTCCTGCTGGCGTGGACGCTGCCGGTGTTCCAGTGGTGCGACCGGAACGGCTTGGCGCTGACGGGCCATATGATGGGCGAGGACACGCTGCGGAGCCAGGTCGAGTGCATCGGCGCCGCCATGCCGCATTATGAATACATGCACATTCCCGGCATCGACCATCTGGGGCGCCGGCTGGGGAGCCCTGTGCTCGTCAAACAGGTCGCGAGCGTGGCGGCGCAACTGGACCGGCCGGAGGTCCTGAGCGAGATGTTCGGTGGTTCGGGCTGGAACACAAGTTTCGACGACCTGCGATGGATCGCCGAGTGGCAGTTCGTCCTCGGCGTCAACCGAGTGTGCCAGCACCTTTCGTCTTTCACGTTGCGGGGCTGCCGCAAACGTGATTGGCCGCCGAGCCTCCATTACCATCAGCCCTGGTGGTCGCGCTACTATTTATGGAACGATTATGCGGCCCGGCTGCTGTCGGTCCTGACAGAGGGGACGGCGGTGGCAGGCGTCCTGGTCATCCATCCGATTTCCAGCGCCTGGGCCGAGTATAGCCCGCTGGATCACGCGGCAGTGGATGAACTGGACGAGCGCCTCCGGAACCTGGCGGAAGCCATCCTGGCGACCCATGCCGACTTTCACTTCGGCGACGAGTTGATTCTGGAACGCCACGGCCGCGCCTCCAAGGGCACTCTTGTGGTGGGGGCGCGCCGGTACGGGGTCGTGGTCGTCCCGGACGCCTCGAATTTGCGCAAGAGCACGGTGCGGCTGCTTGGGCGATTCAAACGGTCCGGCGGACGCATCGTGTTTGCCGGCCGCATGCCGGACCACGTGGACGGCGAACCGTCGGACAAGGTGGAGCGCCTTGCGCGACGCTGCACGCGTGTTAATCTCAGGAGTCCGAAAGGGCGGGCCGCTCTTCGCCGGGCGCTGGCGCCGAAACTCGAAGTGCTCACGCCCGGCGGGAAAGACGTCGGCGCCGTGCTCGCCCAATGGCGCCGGGTTGGGAAAGACCACGTCTTTTTCTTCCTCAACACCGATCCCGATCAAACCGTGAAGACGCGCTTGCGCCTACCCGTTGCGGGCACGCCGGTCCGACTGGACCCCAATACGGGCGAAGTCCACAAGGTCCGGTCGCGGCGGCGCGGGCGGCGCACGACCGTCCCGTGGACCTTCGGGCCGCGCGCCAGCGCGCTTTTTTTGGTGAGGCCGGCCGGAGCGAAAGTGAACGTCCGCGCCGAGTCTCCGGCGCCCCGACGGCGGAAAGTTCTCCGCGGACGATGGAACCTGCGCCGGCATGATCCGAATGTTCTGGTTCTCGATACGGCCCAGTGGCGGACGGATAAGGGCTCATACTCCGACCCCATGCCCATCATTGACATTCAACAGGAACTGATTCGTCGTAACTTGGAAGAAGCGGTGGTCCTGCGATTCGAGTTCAACTCTCGGATTCCAGACGCGACGGGGCGGCGGTTCGGATTGGTGCTCGAGCAGCCGGAGGCATGGGAGATGTGGTATGGCGGCATGCGCACACCCTTGAGCGACAATGGGCCGTGGTGGGACAGCACGTTGCGACGGGTGGACATCACGCCGTTCGTGCGGCACGGGGTCAACCTCGTCGACCTGCGGCGGCCATGGTCGATCAAGCCGACCACGCGGGCCGCCCTCCTGAACCAGTCCAATGGGTGGGAAACGCGGACAGCCTGCCCCGAGGTGGAACTGGAGGCGGTTTACCTGGTGGGTGATTTCGGCGTGGCTTTCCCAAAGGGAACCGAGCGCGGTCCGCGCGGCAGCCGGTGGATGCTCGGAAAGCCGGCGCTGGTCGAGGAACCGGACGACACCACCGGGTCCCGTTTGGAACGCGACGGGTATCCCTTCTACGCGGGTCGGATGACGCTGGAAAAAAAGGTGCTGCTCCGGGGGAATCCCTCGCCGCACGCTGTTCTGGAACTGCCGCCGTTCGCGGCCGTCACGGCCGCGGTCGAGGTCAACGGTCAGGAGGCCGGTGTTGTGTGGACGGCCCTCCCCGCGGGACCCCAGGGGCGAAGCCGCACCGTGCCGGTTGGGGCGCTGCTGCGGCCCGGCCGGAACCGCCTGGCGATTAGTCTGACAACGAGTTTGAGAAACACGCTGGGACCCCATCACCGCAGGGAGGGGGAACTTTACCTTGTCTCACCGTCCTCGTTCTTGGGTTCAACGGGGCCGGGCGGGCGTGTCATGGGGCCACCGAGCGCCTTCCGCGCCGATTACAACGTTGTGGAGTTCGGCCTCGGAGGCGA
>Ga0114919_10004606_pt1 | contig 11057 bp, 10 predicted proteins | sample BlataG_FD_88682 | JGI IMG/M metagenome (GOLD analysis project Ga0114919, IMG submission 88682) | Deep subsurface microbial communities from Black Sea to uncover new lineages of life (NeLLi) - Black_00105 metaG | ecosystem: Environmental > Aquatic > Marine > Oceanic > Sediment | place: Atlantic...
CCGTCAGCTCACCCTGCGCCGCGACTGCCTCCCAGGAACAGTCGCCGGGGTTGGTGGTCAGCCCGTCCAGAATTACGATCTTCACGAGCGCACCGCTCCGTAGATTTCAGGGTGACTTCAACCGCCGGGTGCGGCTGCCGGCCAGTACCTCACCAATCGCGTCGAGTGGCAGGACGACATCGGCCAGCCCAGCGTCAATGACCGCCTTGGGCATGCCATAGACCGTGCAGCTTTCACGGTTCTGCGCCACCACTGTCCCGCCTGCGGCCTTGACGGCCTGACAGCCCGCCAGCCCGTCGCAGCCCATTCCGGTCAGAATTGCAGTGACAATGCGATCACCATAAACGTCGACAAGTGATTCCAGCAGTTCGTCCATTGAGGGGCGGCAGCCCTGGCGGGTGGGTGCCTGCGACAGTTTGCAGACCACGCCATGGGCACGGCGAACCGCAGTGAGATGAAAGCCACCTGGGGCGAGGTAGGCATGGCCCGGTTCCGCCACCATGCCCGTCGCGGCCAGATGCACCGGCAGCGGGGCAATCTCATCAAGCCGACGGGCCAGCGATTCGGTAAACGTCGCCGGCATGTGCTGCACGATGAAAACGGGAGGACCACCAGCCCCGGGTAATTGCACCAGAACCTTTCGCAAGGCTTCCGGCCCACCAGTCGAGGCCCCGATGGCAATGCAGTCACCATCGACAACGGCTGCGGTGCGGGACCGGCCTGGTGGCTCACCGCCAGAGTCCGGGATTGGCGACACGTCCTGTCGGGTGGACAAGATGGCAGCTATTCGTGCCCGGAGGGCTTCTCGCAGCTCATTCCGAGCGAGGTGTGGTTCCAGACCGGCAGGCTTGAGGATGCAATCGATGGCCCCGTGCAACAACGCCTCGACCGTCTCTGGGGCTCCCTTCGCGGTCAGACTGCTGACCATTACCACCAACGGCTGCAGTGACCGCCGCTTGAGTTCCCGCAGCGTCCCGAGCCCATCGAGGTTCGGCATCTGGACATCCAGCGTCACCAGATCGGGCCGCAATTCGGCGATTTTTTCGACCGCCTCCCGGCCATCAACGGCCGTTCCAATCACTTCCGCACCCTCAATACTCGAGATGACATGCTTGACCATCTGCCGGTAAAGGGCAGAGTCATCAACCACAAGCACGCTCAGGGGGGGGGAGGCTGTCACGTCACTCATTCAGGTCGCAAGGCTGTCGGTTGGCTACGGGCGAGTATATATCGGACCCGCTGGCAGTTGTGTTCGGCATACAAGATGCTCAGATGCTTGGGGAACGGAATTGGCGTCAGACGATTCTCAAGGCCCCCCGAGGTCGTCGCCCGACCCCTTCAAAAGCCCCCAGCGCAAGCTGGGGGATCCTCCGGTCGATCCCCGGGCTCGCGCCCGGGGCTTCCCAGGAGCTTCCTCACGCCAACAGAACAGACCCGCAACTGCCGTGCCGAACAGGATTGACCCGCTGGCTCTAGCATTGGTCTCGGGGGGTCTGTTTGTGCCGCCTGGAGTGACGGCAACGTTTGGAAAGACTTTTTTCATGGCGTAATTTGCCCGACCTTTTTCCAGCGGCTATATCCGAAGGCTGGGAACGCTCGCGGCCACCGCAGCACTTTCGCCAGCCCCCTTCCCCAAGGACGACACATGACTGATTCGCCGCCGCCCGCCGTCGCCGAAAAATCGACAAGTCAAAATGGTGGCAATGCGGCCGCCCCGCAGTTCGTGGGCTTCCGCCTCGCCAACCAAAACTACATTTTTCGCATCGAACGAATTCAGGAAATCGTCATCCCAACGACGACGGCCCGGGTACCGGAGGTACCGCCCTACGTTGACGGCGTCAGCAATCTCCGGGGGACAATCATCCCGATTATCAACCTGCGAGCGCTGTTCAGCCTCGACCGCAAATCCAATGATGCCGAAACCCGCACCATTGTCGTTAACGTCGGAGCCCGGACGATTGGCTGCACGGTCGATGCCGTCTCGCGGGTGATGCGGGTGGCCCCCGAGCAGATCCAGCCCGCCCCCGACTCAATCAGCACGACTGGCCGTCGGTTTATCGAGGGCTTCGCCCGGGTTGGCGAAGAACTGTTCATTCTGCTCGACGTCGATCAACTGCTCGACCCGGCCAACCTCGACGAAGTCCATCGAACAAGTAATCAGTTCACGGCCGCCGGCATCTGACCAGATGCTTCTGTCCGCCGGCCACACCCGCACACTACCAGTCTCCGCTCACCCCACCAGCCTTTCCCTCCGCAGCCTTGGAGTTCCAGCCGTATGCCCACCAATAAATCAATTTCGCTCCGGTACATCGTCGATGCCCTCGACCGCTCAATGGCCCGAATCGAGTTTGCCCTTGATGGCACAATTCTCGACGCCAACGAGAATTTTCTTCACCTGATGGGCTACACCCTCGACGAGATCCGCGGCCGTCCCCATAGCATCTTCGTCGACGAAGCCACCAAGGCAAGCGATGCCTATCGCGAGTTCTGGGCCAAGCTCCGCAGCGGTGAATTTCAGGCAGCTGAGTTCCGCCGGATCACCAAATCTGGCAAGGAAGTCTACATCCAGGCCACCTACAACCCCGTCTTTGACCAGCGGGGCAACCCCATCGGTGTGGTCAAGTTCGCCGTCGATGTCACCGAACAGGCCGAGGCCCGCGAGGCCGACCGCGAAATTCAACAGCGGTACACCGAAATGGTTGAGAACACCAGCGTCCGGCTGATCCTCGCCGACCGCAACTTCAACATCGTCTACATGAACCCCGCGTCGTACGAAGCACTGCGGAAACTTCAACACCTCCTGCCCTGCAAGGTGGACGACATCATCGGCCAGTCGATTGACATCTTTCACAAGCGACCGGAGCACCAGCGGGCGATCGTCATGGATCCGGCGAATCTGCCGCATCGGGCCGATATCAAACTGGGTGACGAAATCCTCGACCTCAGCGTCACGGCCCTCAAAGACCGTCAGGGCAACTACATGGGCCCACTCGTCACCTGGGAGGTGATCACCGAACAGAAGCGGGCCGAAGAACGGGAACGCGAGCAGCAGCAGATCATCGAAACCCGGGCTGCCGATGTCGAAGCCAAGGTGCGGGACCTGGTCGAAGTGTTCACCGCCGCCTCGCAGGGCGATCTCTCCCGTGAGATTGGCTACACCAGCGACGATGACATGGGCCGGCTGGCCGACAACGCCCGGACCATGTTTGGCGACCTCCGCAGCCTAGTGAAGCAGATCTCGGAGGCTGCCGATCAGCAAAATGAGGGCGCCCGCATGATCGCCGAAAGCTCCAGCGGCCTCAGTGAAGGCTCGCAGTCGCAGGCAGCCAGCGTCGAGGAGATGACCGCAGCCGTCGAACAACTCGTCGCCTCGATCGACTCGATCTCAAAGGCGGCCCTCGATTCCCGCCGCCAGGCCGAGGAGACCTCGACAATGGCCCAGGATGGCGGCACCGCGGTCGCCGACGCGATCAGTTCGATGAGCCTGATCCAGAAGTCATCCGAGCAGATCAACGAGATCATTTCAGTGATCAGTGAAATTGCAAGCCAGACCAACCTGCTCGCCCTCAATGCCGCCATCGAAGCGGCCCGAGCCGGCGAGCATGGCCTGGGCTTTGCCGTGGTCGCCGACGAAGTTCGCAAGCTGGCCGAACGGGCCAGCGAGGCCGCCAAGGAGATCACCACGCTGATCAAGGAGTCGAGCAAGCGGGTCGAAGAAGGCGCCACGGTCTCAGAAAAGGTCGGCCAGGCCCTCGAGCGGATTGTTGCGGCCTCGGGACAGACGGTTGAGCAGATCGCCTCAATCGCCTCCGCCACCGAGGCTCAGTCGGCCAACGCCGGCGAGGTCAAGATGGCGATTCGCTCAGTCTCGCAAACAACTGAGTCGAACGCCGCCAGCGCCGAAGAAATGGCCGCCAGCGCCGAAGAGCTTGGGGCCCAGGCCCAGGGCCTCCGGGATCTCATCAAGCGGTTCACGGTCTGAGCCACAAACACCCTTTCCCAGGATTCCAACAGCGGTGGTCAGCCCTCAGTCGATTTACCGGCGATACTTGTCGGGGCGAACGGAACTGCCACGGCAACGGTTTCGCCGCGGCCAACAAGTAACCTCGACGGGACTGCAGTGGAAAACGATGGAACTGACCAAGCTCACACAGGACGAATTCGATCGCTTCCGGACTTTCATCTACGGGAAAACCGGAATCCGGATGGCCGACGGCAAAATCACCCTGCTGTCGAACCGCATCCGCCGGCGGCTGCGGGATCTCGGTATTGAGTCGTTTGAAGACTATTACCAGCAGCTCACCTGCGACCGGCTGCCGGGTGAACTCGAGCAGTTCATCGATGCGATCACCACAAACGAAACCCACTTCTTTCGGACCGGCGGTCACTTTGACTGGTTCTCCAGCACCTTTCTGCCCGAATTGCTTGATCGAGCAACGGACCGCAGGCACGACCGATCCCTCCGCGTCTGGTCCGCCGCCTGCAGCTCCGGCGAGGAACTCTACACCCTGGCGATTTGTATCGATGAGCAGCTGCACCGGTTCGCCGGCTGGAACATCTCGCTCCTCGGGAGTGACATCAGCGAGACGATGATCGAAGCAGCCCACCGGGGCGTTTTTCCTGATCGGTCGCTCGAGCAGGTCTCACCTGAACGGCGCAAAAAATACTTCACGCCGGACGCCGCTGGCGGCTGGGCGATTCGGCCACGGCTGGTTCAGCAATGCGAGTTCCGCCGCCACAATCTGCTAGACCCGCTGATGGGGCCGCGCAAGGACTGCATCTTTATTCGAAATGTCTTCATCTACTTTGACCGAGAGTCAAAGCAGCGGGCGGTCCGCAACCTGATCGACACGCTCGCCCCAGGTGGTTATCTGGTCGTCGGGCCAGCCGACGGCATCTATGACCTGCTCGGCGATCTCGAGAAGAAGTCGATTTTCCTCTACCAGAAACCTCTCTAAGGTCAGCTGACCGGCGGTTCTTCCATGAGCGATCACAATTTTCCCGGCGACCTGCCCGCCGACGAGATGGGCGACTATCTCCGACTCTACCTCGACGAGACGGATGAACAGCTCGATGGACTCGTCGAGACTTTCCTGCAACTGGAGCATGACCCGGCAGATGCCCAGGGGCTCAACGAGGCCTTTCGGCTCATTCATTCAATCAAGGGCTCATCCGCACTGCTTGGGCTCGACCGAATCACCAGTCTCACTCATCACCTTGAGACACATTTTGAGCGACTGCGATCGGGCCATCGGCAACTCGACACCGCCACCATCAACGTGGTGCTGCGCTGCATCGACTTTTTGCGGGAATGCAACCAGCTCTTACGAGCCGGTGAACCACTGCACTCTGCCGGCGAACTGCTCGACCAAGTGAAGGCCCTTGAGCATGCGGCGGATCGCGAGTCCAAGCCCCGCCAGCCCCCCGTCATACAGCGTTCGGCTGCCGAGCCAGCCGGCACCCCGGCAGGCCGTGATACCGAGCCCGTTGCTGAAACCGCAGCGGCTGACGATGCCCTCCCTTTGGACACTGCCGACGATGATCGCCCCCATTGGCGAGTTGGCGTTGAGCTGCGACCTGGCTTGCCAATGGCCGAGATGAAGGCTGAGCTTATCGTCACTCGGCTGGCTTCGCTTGGTGCCATCATTGACTGCCAGCCACCGCGGGAATCATTTGCTGAGGCAAGCAGGCTAGAGATGCTGGAGGTCATTCTGGCCACGCAGGCAACAGCCGCCGACATTAAGCAGCTGCCCACGCCGATAGCGTCACTGCCGTGTTCGCCGAGTCGGTTCCTGCCGGCAGTAGAGCGGTAACAATGGAAACCGGCGGCACTGTTCCGGTGTCCAAATCTGATGACGTTGAGGCCGACGAACACGCGGCACTGCTGCCCTCGACAGCCCAGGCCACGGTGTCCGGCACCACTGAAGCTGGCCCAATGCGAGGTGATTCGACGACCGCGCGGGGGCCCGCGCTCGTGGAAACGGTCCGGGTCGATGTGGACCGGCTTGACGTGCTGCTGAATCTTACTGGCGAACTTGTCGTCAACCGGGCGCGGCTCTCGCAGTTGGCCAACGATGTCGCTCCTGCTTTTCAAAAATCTGGTCTCAGCACAAATGTCACCATGCTCGTTGAACAGACGCGGGATCTGATCAACCAGTTGGCAGCCGGCCAACCAAAGACCACAAGCCTAGAACTCCAAGAACTGACCGACTTAGTTACCCTCGTTGATAATCAGCTGGACGGGTGGGACCGCAACCGGCAAACCTTTACCGAACTGTCTGCCGCCATCGACCAGCTGACCCGAGTCTCCAACAGCCTACAGCGGGGAGTGCTCAACACCCGGATGGTGCCGGTCGGCCCACTGTTCAACCGTTTCAAGCGTTCGATCCGTGATATCACCCAAGAGCTCGATAAGCGGGTACACCTGGAGATCGAGGGCGAAAAGACCGAACTCGACAAACGGATGATCGACGAGATCGGCGACCCACTCAACCACCTGATCCGTAACTGTGTCGACCACGGCATTGAGCCGGCGGAAATCCGCATCCGGCACGGCAAGCCTGAGGTGGCGACAGTCACGCTGTCGGCATCACACCGAGGCAACAATGTGTTCATCACGGTGGCGGACGATGGTGGTGGCATCGACACCCAGCGGGTCAAACAAATTGCGGTCAGCCGCGGCGTGCTTCCCGCCGAAGCGGCAGATGGCCTGACTGATCACGACGTTGTGGAACTGATCTTCCAGCCCGGCTTCAGCACGGCGGCGAAGGTATCCGACATCTCCGGCCGGGGTGTCGGGATGGATATCGTGCGGACGAAGATCGCCCGGCTCAATGGCACCATCGAGGTGGCCTCAACGCCGGGACAGGGCACCACATTTACCATCCGGCTCCCCCTCACCTTGACGATCACCCGCTGCATGCTGTTCCGGCTGCGGTACGGAGTGCTCGCGGTCCCGATCGAGAATGTACGAGAAATTGTCTCGGTCAATGGACACCAGAGTCTGATGGCGAATGGCCGGGAGATGTGTGATATCCGGGGAGAATTTCTGCCGCTGGTCTCAATCGATGACCTGTTTGACTATGGCTCACTCGATCCGCACGTCGCCGCGTTGGCGGCTGGCCTCTCAGGCCAGGCCGACACCGATGGTCACGTCGTTATTTTGCATGCCAACAACCGTTCGCTCGGTCTCCGGGTCGACGCCCTTCTGGGTGGTCAGGATTTGGTAGTCAAATCACTCGATGAAAATTTCAGTCATATCCGCGGACTCGGTGGTGCGAGTATTCTGGGCGACGGGTCGGTCTGCCTTCTCCTTGATGCCGCCACCTGCATTGAACTGGCCGGCGGCGGCCAGGCCGGCATCACCGCAGAAGTAACGGCTGACGCCTGACCGCTCCCTCACCAGCCTTTCGGCCAACAAACCAATGCCCATTCGCTCACTCACCAGCCAGACAGACCTGTTCAAGCGGGCTGCCGCTGAAGCCTCTGCTGCATTGTCAAAGTGGCTCGGTCGACGGACCAGCATCACGATCAATCGGGTGTCGGTGATGCCACTGAGCGAGGCGGTCAATCTGCTGGGGCTCAGCGACACGCCGCTGGTTGCCTGTGCCATGCAGATCACCGGACTGTTCTCCGGCTTGCTCGTCCTCACCAGTGATGATGCGAGTGGCCTGGCCCTGGCCGACATGCTGCTGGCCCGTGAGATCGGTACAAGTACGACCTGGGGCGAGGTCGAACAGTCGGCGGCCGTCGAGACTGCAAACATCATTGGGTGCGCCTACCTCAATGCGATGGCCCTGGAACCCGGAAACGGAGCCGACGGTAGCAAGCAACCGTTGATGCCCTCTCCTCCGTGGTTCACCCGCGACTATGCCGCGTCGGTGATGCAAAGCATCCTGATGGCCCAGGCGTCGGTTGCGGACGACATCTTCTTGACCCATACCGACTTCCGGGTTGATGACATGCCAGGCGCCTGCTCGCTGCTGTTCATCCCGGCAGCCGAGGATTTGGGCTGATATTTTCTCGCTGTCCACTGGATTCGCCTTGACCACCCCTCCCGACACCGCCGCCGCGAGTTCGACCAATCGCCGGTTTTTCGCCGAGGCGATCGGTATGGGCGAACTTGGGGTTGGCCAGACCGACGGCCTGCTCCGCACCTTCGTCGGCTCCTGTGTCGGGGTGACGATCTACAACCGCCGGCGGAAACTGGCGGGCTTGGCCCATGTGATGCTGCCCGAATCGCGGGGCCAGAGCAGCCAACCGGGCAAATTCGCCGACACCGCCATTCCAGAAATGCTCCGCCAACTGGAAAAGCTCTGTGGCGGCGAGGAGGTCCGCTGGTCGGCCAAGATTGCCGGCGGCGCCAAAATGTTCGCCTTTCAGACGGACACAACGGTTGGCGACCTGAACGTGGCGGCCATCGAACGCATTCTGGCCGAACTTGACATTCCGATTCTGGCGAAGTGTTGTGGTGGTAACCAGGGGCGGCGAATTGCCGTCGAGGTCGCCACCGGCACGATGACCGTGGAAACCATCGGGGCTGAGCCGCAGCGGTTCTGACCCCTCCCGCCCGTGGAGACTCATTCATGCACACTCCCTCAACCAAGCGACTGCTCGTTGTCGATGACGCCATGATCATGCGGGCGATCATCAAGGACACCGCCAAGAAGGCGGGCTGGGAGGTCGTTGGTGAGGCCACCAACGGCGCCGAGGCAGTCGCGCAGTTCCGTGAACTCAAGCCCGACATGACCACCCTCGACATCGTCATGCCGGAAATGGATGGCGTTGAAGCCCTGCGGGCGATTCGCGGCGAAGATCCTCAGGCCCGGGTGGTGATGATCAGCGCGATCGATCAGCGGGCCAAGCTCAACGAATGCATCCAACTCGGAGCGCTCGATTTCATTGTCAAGCCATTTGACAAACAGCGTCTCTTTTCACTTTTCCAGACCTACCTTTCCTCGGAGTCACCTGCATGACGACACTCATCGCCGCGGCGGCCGATGCCGCCCTGTCCCTCCAGTTCATGGGCAACAGCCCGCTTGAGTCGGTCACCCTCTACGCTTTTTTTGCGACAACCATCGCGATGGGAGCTGGGGCAGCCTTCTTTACCCTGATGCTCTTCCGGGGCGACTTGGACCCCGAGCAGTACACCGTGGTTGCCCTCTCGGCACTCATCTGCGGCATCGCCTGCGTGAACTACCAGCAGATGACCGGAGTCTATCAGGCGACCGGCGGCGGCTTTCCCACCGGGCTGCGGTACATCGACTGGCTCTTGACCACGCCTCTGCTGCTGTTGACCTTTCCGCTTCTGCTCGGACTCGGCTGGGATTCAATCAAGGTCTTCCTGCAACTGGTGCTGCTTGATCTGGCGATGATTCTGCTCGGCTTCGTGGGCGAGATTTCACCGGTCGGAAGCCAGAACTGGTGGCTCTTCTTTGCCCTGAGCTGCGGCTGCGGAGGGATGATTCTGCTGACGCTGTTTTTCTCGCTGCAGGAGGCGATTCATGACGCCCCAGAGGAACTAGCCAAGTCGTTGCAGACCCTCCGGCTTTTCATCTTGATTGGCTGGGCCGTCTATCCGCTCGGCTTTTTGCTCGCCCTCTCCGGCGACGCCACCCCCCGGGAGCTGATCTACAATGTGGCCGATGTCATCAACAAGGTCGGCTTTGGCCTGGTCGTCCACGCCGGCGTGATCACCTCCGTCGGCGGTTCAAGCTGGGGCCGGCGGTAGCCGGGCGGCTGGAAACGTTTGACCGGCACTGCGTAGAGTTGGTCTGCTGGGCAGATGGCGGTGTTGTTCGTCCGCCCAAAGCTGCCCCGCAGGCCTCCCGGCAATGCCTGAGATTTTCACGCCATTTTGGCTCGCGCAGCCCGACCTGCAGCAGCTGGTCGACACGCTCCGGGCATCCGGCTATCGGGTTGTCGGTCCGCAGGTGCGGGACGGGGCGATCGTCTACGACGACCTGCCGGACGCGGCGGCCCTGCCGCAGGGCCTGATTGATGAGCAGGATGGCGGCTGGTACCGGCTGATCGAACAGGCCCTCGCCGGTCCCTTCGACCATGTGGCCGGGCCGCACTCGCTGAAAAACTTTCTGTTCCCACCCCGCGAGACGATTCAGCGGTGGCGGCGGCAGGAGGGCTCGTGGCAGCAGTTGGCTGATGCCGAACAACCCCAGCCGCTGGCCGTGATTGGCCCCCGGGCCTGCGACCTGGCTGCCCTTGCCATTCAGGACCGGGTCTTTCTGGAGAGCGACTTTGTCGATCCGTTCTACAAGACCCGCCGCGAGCAGCTGTTCGTGGTGGCGGTCAACTGCCGCCGGGCAGCGGCGACCTGCTTCTGCCATTCAATGGCCTGCGGGCCGGCGGTGACGAGCGGCCCCGACCTGCTGCTGACCCCGGTGGGTGAGCGGTTCGTGGTCGAGGTCGGCTCGGAGGCGGGGGCCACCGTCGCTGCCGACCTGTCGGACGGCCAGCCCGCCTGCACCGCAGCCGATCTGGCCGCCGCCCGGGAAGTCTCTCGTGAACTCGCGACCGCCATGGCTGCCCGACCGGCGACACCGGTCCGACCGGCCGCTGAGGTCAGCCCAGAGCTGCTTTCATCGGCACCAACACCACCGCATGCCGACCCGCCCCACCGCAGCCTCGACACTGAGAACATCCGTGAACTGCTCTTTGACAATCTCGAGCACGACCGCTGGCGGGATGTGGCCGAGCGGTGTCTCGCCTGCGGCAACTGCACCATGGTCTGCCCGACCTGCTTCTGCAGCAGCGTGACCGAGGTGGCCGACCTGACCGGCGACGACGTGGCCCGCGAGCGGCAGTGGGCCAGTTGCTTCACCGCCGAGCATGGCCAGATGCATGGAGCCAACGCCCGGCCAACCACCGCCTCCCGCTACCGGCAGTGGCTGACGCACAAGCTGGCCGGCTGGATTGACCAGTTTGGCACGTCGGGCTGCACCGGCTGCGGCCGCTGCATCACCTGGTGCCCGGTGGGGATCGACCTGACCGAAGAGGTGGCGGCCATCCGGGAGACGACGTCATGAACTGGGCTGTCGGCA
>Ga0114919_10004607_pt1 | contig 11057 bp, 11 predicted proteins | sample BlataG_FD_88682 | JGI IMG/M metagenome (GOLD analysis project Ga0114919, IMG submission 88682) | Deep subsurface microbial communities from Black Sea to uncover new lineages of life (NeLLi) - Black_00105 metaG | ecosystem: Environmental > Aquatic > Marine > Oceanic > Sediment | place: Atlantic...
CCCATAATATCCATTTGATACCGTGCCACGGTCTCAGACCCCGCCGGGCTCGCATCACCTTGCCATGCCCCAGAGCTCCCTGCTATATTCCAAGACCGGAGATTCGGACTATCGGTGATGAGAATGCTGCCTTCCGTCAAATGAACAACGTCGGCCTCCGGGACGATGAAAATTTCGTGGTTCAATCCCTTCACTTGCGTTGCAGCCCAGTATCCCATCCCCCTGGCTTCACCACTGCCTGTTACCAGACAGGATGCAGGGTTCAGTTCTGAGGCGGCGGCTAACCTTTCCTCAGGTTGGATTTTCACCAACTGGCTATTATGAATTTTGCTCGGCACGCTCATCTTCTTTCTCCACCACAGTCTTGTATGAATATCCTCATCTTTACCAGTCCATCCTGTTCCATATATGTTTTCTCTCACCCTGCTCTTGGTAAAAAGCCATTTTATTCCACCGTGCGCTCCCTTGGTTCTACGAGGATATTTAACCAATAGATCAAACAAACCAAATGGATTTAAAAAATTACCCTGCTCTATAACAAGTCTCCCGCCGCTTCTTAGCACCCGTATCTGCTCTTTCATTGCAAGGTCTATATCGCTTACATGTTCAAAGAATTGGTAGCTCATGACCACATCAAAGGACTCCTCATCAAAGGGGAGATTACACGCATCACCATAGACTCCTTTCACGTTTATCCCAAAATCAATCTGAATTTGATTAATTACTTTAATGGCATCTTCAGCCGCATCGAGTCCAATACAGTATGCACCTAGATTTGATAACTCAATCACATGCAATCCGACACCACAGCCAACGTCTAAGACCTTAATTCCCTTTTTAAATCCTATAATGTCTGAAAGCATTTCTATATCTTTTCTGTACCCTTCTGGATTGTTCATAGCCCCTTCACATCCTTCGTTCCATCTTTTCATAATTAATGGATGTACATTCATTTCATCAATAGCAAATTCTTTTGCCTTCTCTACAAAGAACAATTTATCTGTTCTCATTTTATAGTACCTCCATCGAACTCGAAATTCGTGTCCACATTCTGGTTATATTTCATGTTCAATCGCCTCTTCAACCTCCTTAAATACCTTTTCTGGTGTATATAAATACTTTATCTTTTTACAGTTCTCTCTGAATTCATTTAGCTTTGAATCAGAAAACCTCCAAAATTTGAAGAAAGCTTGTACATAGCTATCTACATCATGTTCGCATAAGATACCGAGATTATATTTTTTTACAAGCTGGTTCGGTTTGATGTTACTTGCAATCATTGGAAGTTCCATTGTTACTGCTTCTGCCAATTTTAATGGTGAACTATACTGAAAAATCTCCTTTGGAGGAATTGGAATAACTGCCACAGGAATATCTTCTAAAAATTCACACAACTCCGCTTGCCCCACGTAACCTTTAAAAATAATATCTGGTGCTTTAAGTTTTTTAACAAATTCTTTTAATCTATCTAAATCTTCGCCACCTCCAAATAAATAAAATTTTGCATCAAATTTATCATTTAATTCTTTTGCTTTCGCAAATCCTGTAATTACTATATCTAAGTCTCTTGTTCTATCCATAATCCCCCAGTATGCAAACGTTAATTTGTTATCCCCTCCCTTCTTCATTTGGTTAGATTCTAAAAATATATTGTTTGGGCACGATTGCATGACGATGCTCTTTTGGTATAGTCCAGGATATGGTTTAAGTAACTTCTTTGATTTTTCGCTAATATGAATTATTTTAGTGCTGTATTCCAAGCATATCCAGTCTAAAATTTTTGTGATTATTCTTCTGTGTAATGGCAGATGCTTAAACGAGCATAAAGATTCTGGCGGATTGCGAATACACATAAAAAATGGGATTCTAAATAATTTAGCATAAATTAATGCCCCTATATAAGCGTAGGATTCTCCACTGGAGTATATAAATATTATCAAAGGCTTATGTGATGCAAATAAATATAAGAAACTACTGAAATTAAATGGAATCACTGAAAATAGTAAAGAAATTACCCACGGAAATCGAACAAGCTTATAACTATCGTAATATTGCGTTTTGAAAGCGGTCTTTGTATTAAGTCCAATTATATCAATAGATACCTCAGGAAATTTTGATATTAAATAATAAATTAAAGCCCCTTTTTGAGTACTATATCCTTTTATTCCCGTATTTTTTCCCTCAATGGCGTCTTCGTGAACTAACGCCGCTGAGAAATTTATGATTGCGATTTTGTTTTTCATGTCAATGCCCCCCCATGTGTTGATTAAGTCATAATCTAATTTATACTCAATACATCTTTATACACATTTTCTATCTCCCTCTCAATCTTCTCCCAACCAAACTCCTCCATCACCAACCTCCTACCTTCCTTCCCAAATCTCCTCCTCAATCTTTCATCACTCAAAACTTTAATTATCGCATCCCGCAACTGATCTTTATCATATTCGACCACATATCCAACTTTATCATTAATCCAATCGAGTTTATCCCCATTATTCGTTGTAATTATCGGCGTGCCACAAGCACAGGCTTCAAGAAAAGTTACTGGGAAACCCGAGAAACTTGGCGTAACAAAAACATCTGCATCAACAAGTGCTACCATCTTTTCATCTCCAGTAACAAAGCCAGTAAATAAAACTTTATTATCTATTTTTAACTCTTTTATAATTCCATTTAATGCCAACTGGTATCCATCATCCGGACCTAGTAACACCAGTCTAACGTTACCCAATTCTTTTGATAAATCTGCAAATGCTTTTACAAGCAAATCTATGCCTTTACTTTTATGCAATCTACCGATATACAAAATCATCTTTTCATCTTCTCCTATCTTATATTTCCTCCTAAATTCTCCTTTCTTCGGCAAGTTATCATATTCCGACAGATCAATCCCATTTGGCACAATCTCAATTTTATTTTCGTTGACGCCCATCTTTTTGTACTGCTCTGCTTCTATCCTGGTCAAGGCGATTACTTTCGATGCATCCCTCAATATTCTATATCCAAAAAACATATTATAAATCTTCTTTAGTCTCTGTTTTTGGAAGATAGGTAATACAGAGCCATGTGCCTGCAAAACATAAGGAATATTGTATTTGTTTGCGTAACGGCGAACAATAACATTTTGATAGAGTGGAAAACTGTGCAAATGAATTATATCATAATTTCCAATATTCTTCTTCAGCCACTTTTTCACGCTTGGCGAGATGAATAAACCTATGTTTGCAATGCATTTGAAAGGAATAACTTGAACTCCTTTGAGAGATTCTGCGTATTCTTTATCAAATCCAACATCCGTGGTTATTATTATAACGACATGGCCTCTTTTAACTAATTGATTAGAAAGATTATATACAACGTTTACATTTCCTCCACGTTTGGGGGTAAAATATGGAATAACCTGTAGGATTTTCATTTCAGTTCCTTGCCGTTTTGTTTTTGCCCATTTATAATCATATCGTATCGTAATCCACGAATGAACATGGGTATAACTAAATAAAGCATCATAAATAGTGCCCCCGTGGGATTTGATCTATTTTTTATAGCATCGCCTTTCATTTTCTAAACTCCCTCAAGATCATTGATAATACCCTTCCAACCATGTTCCTCAACGAATCCTTTCGCCTTCGATCCATGTTCTTTAATATCTTCATTTCCCCACCAAACTAATCATCTTTACCGCTTTAATTAAATCCCCAATCAAAATCTTAGGATGTTTAATATAATTACTCTTCCTACTAAAAGCTCTTCTGGCAAGATTGCTAAATTTCATGTTATGCTTGCTAAATGCTTCCTGTATCTCTCTTTCAATCGTCAGAAACTCGTCGGGTTCAATACTTAACACTCTCCTATTTAGGTCTTTGAAATAATAATCTTTCGGATTCGTATTAAAAAAGTGGTCAATTTCAATGTCTTCCTCAAGTAAACCCAGTTCAATGCCATCGTCAAACAAATCTGTTTTTGGAAATGGACTATATAGCCCTAAACCGGCATAGTTAGAATTTAACTCTTCCATAAATTTATATGTTTTTCTTATATCTTCTACTGTTTCCGTAGGTAAACCATACATAAAATATGCACTCCAGAGTATTCGGTTCTTGTTGAATATCTTCGCAGCAGTTCTTACCTGTTCAAAAGTGATAGCTTTTTTTAGCGCATCTAAAATCCTTTGGCTTCCGGTCTCGACACCAACCCTGATCTCATTACATCCAGCCTTTTTCATCAACTTTATGACTTTATCATCTATCAGATCAACCCGTGTCGTACAAACCCAATTAATGCCTAAATCTTCTTCAATTAGTTCGTTGCAAAGCTGAATAACCATTTTTTTATCAAGAATGAACGTATCATCCTTAAATGAAAACTGGATGGTGCCGTATCTTTTCTTCACAAGTCGTATCTCTTCCAAAACGTTCTCAACAGACCGTTTTCTCACTCTTCTCCCGAATACATGGGCACAATACGCACAGTTAAATGGACAACCTCTTGTAGTCATCATTAGACCCATGTCTTCCGATGTATAATTATCTTTATACAATAAAGAATCCCTGTCAGGAAAAGGTATTTCATCGAGATTTTCAATTGGCTTTTCCATCAAATTGTGAACTATTTTTCTGGATTCATCCATGTAAGAAAGATTATTTACCTCGCTTATTTCAATATTTCCCTCTCCCTCAATAAACGACAAAAATTGTAAAATCGTTCTTTCTGATTCCCCACGCATCACATAATCAACAGAATCTACCTTAAGACATTGCTCTGGAAGCAGCGTTGCATGCGGTCCTCCAAAAAGTATCGGAACATCAGCTAATTCTTTTTTAAGTATATCCGCAGTCCTTATAGCAGAAGCAATCTTTGTGGTCATCACCGTTATTCCAATGACCTCTGGATTGTAATCTTTTACAACATTTGTTATTTCCGCCCAAATCGGATTATCTGAATCATTTATTAGATTTTTATATAATTCGAGTTTTTGATGTTCGTGGCTGAAATCCATGTCTGTTGTTTGTTCTGCGGCATCAACTTCATAGACAGCAGCTTTGTGACCATTTTGATTGCACACCGCAGATAAATACGCTAACCCAAGCGGGAAAAAAGGATTGTCAAGCCCTGTGAATCTCTTAAAAGGTGGGTCGATAAATAGTATTTTCATTTTTGCACTATCCTTTCAATTCCATCTGAAGTCTCAACTCTATTAATTGGTGATAGTTCCAGAAGAGCTATTGTAGAATTACCACTGGGATCTTCTACCTTTATTACCTCCTCATCGGGCATAGAAACCCAGTATCCATTATCATCCAGACAGTAGTAAACCTCGTCTTTCCGTGTCCAATTACTGAATAGCCTTTCCAAACTCGATTTGTCGTATATCCTTTGTAGAGGCTTGATAATTCTTGCTTCTTTTCCATAAGGCACGGTGCACAGTAGAACGCCGCCAGGGCGAAGGATTCTGGCTATCTCGCTGACGGCTCTGACATCCCCTTCAGCGTCTTCTTTCGTAATTCCATATCTGCCACTTAATCCGAGGTGTTCAATGGTGGACACGGCATATACGACATCAAAGAAGTTATCCGGGAAGTCCGTATTCCCAATTTCTCCAGAAACAAAATGGAAGTTCGGATGTTTGAACTTAAATTCTCGCAGGTCTATGCCCCACACCTGCCAGCCAAGTGAAGCCAAAGCTGCGGGAAGATAATTGAGCCTTGCCGTGCAGCCGACATCAAGCACTTTTCCTCGTGGCGCCTGTGCCAACTTCTGGATGATAAAGGAATACTCGATGATGCGCCCGTCCGGTGGAGCGGTCTCCGCCGATGCCTCTACGTCGAGAAATCGGTATGCAAATTTTATTAATCCGGGACTTAATTTTAATTTTGGAAATATGTTCATACTAATATAGTTCACCTCCAACCATCCTTAACGCTCCAATAGAAGTTTATCCAAATTTGCTTTCACTTCTTCTACGTTCTTATTCGCAAAATACCACTTGATAGTCTTCTCAAAACCTTCTTTATAAGATACTTTTGGTTCGCTCCCTAAGATTTCTTTCGATCTACTCAAATCAGCCGCTCTCGATGCAACCCCTTGCGGCTGAGACAAATCGTGTTTGATTTCCCCTGGTTTCCACCCAGCAATATCAAACACCAGTTCAGCCGCTTGATTAAGTGTGATTCTATCGTCTCTGCCTGCGTTTACAGGCGTGCCATCTTCTATTTTCTCTGCTGCTAAAATGAGGGAATCTACTATATCTTGAACATAAGTGAAATTTCTATCCTGTTCCCCCGTTCCCCAGATAACATAGGGGTCCATCTTAATAAACGCTTTGGCAATCAAAGCGATAATTGCATGCGTCTCGTTCTCTCTTGGTCCGTATGCAGTAAAAATCCTTACCGATGAAGTTTTCATCCCATATTGCCTGTGATACGCCTTTAAAGCCATCTCAGCCATCAACTTTGCCCAGCCATATTCCAGGTCGGCAAATGCTTTGTCTCTGACAAACGGGTCAGCGTCTTCTTCATTCAAGAGATAAGAAGAGCCCGTTTCCTCTTGTAGATATGAAGGATAAACACATGCAGAACTGGCAAAGCAGACTCTATCTATTTCTGCCTTGAACGCTTCCTCAAAAACTAACTGATCCAGTATCATATTGGTGCAGCACTGCGCGGGATGCGTATCAATATACCCCCTTCCACCATGTAAAGCCGCCAGATGGAAGACTGCATCAACGTCTTCCATCATTGCACTTGTAAAAGACCTTTCTTTTAGGTCTCCCTGCCAGACCGTAAGGTTGCTTGAAACCCAGGCTCCAGAACTATCCTTCTTTAGAGGATATTCTAAATTGCTGAGTTTTCCGCTGGAGAAATCATCCGCTACCTTAACTATTGCTCCCTTCTCTAACAACGTGTCTACCAGATGACTGCTTATAAACGAAGCCCCTCCGGTTACCAATACCGCTTTATCCTTCCATTTCATCATTTCATTTAATTGCCTCCTTTTTTATTTACGTTCATTAACCTCATATCATATCATTTTATTAATTAAAATTTCATCTTGCTCATTATCTAAATTATACTTTTCTATGTGAGAATAATATCTTTTAAAAGTCTCGACCGAATTATCGGTAGGACGCCAATCTTTTGGCTTTTTCCCCGAAATTAATATTGTATCACGAAAGGTAGGATATAGCCCCGATATTAATTTATACGTTTTGACGACGATCTTTTTTAAAAAATTCTCACATTCGACCATGTCAATCAAGGTGTTTATCATTTTTGAATTTACTGCTGTTAGATTATGATACAACAATATTCGTTTTAATTCGGATTGGGTGTATTCTCTAATGTGGGCTCTGTATTCTCCAATATTCCAATAAAAAAAAGTTGCATTAACTTGATTACTTTTTCCAAATAAAACTTTCAATCTCTTTGCTAATGCCACGGTGTTCGGAGTCTCAATAAGTAGCAGACCATCCGGTTTTAACGATGAGATCGAATAATTTAACAACTCCCTTGGACTTCTATGTAAATGCTCGATAATATCGATCAATAAAACCACATCAAAATAATTTTCTTTTGGCTGTGGTGATCCAGCAGATTGGGTTATCAACTCGATATTCATCTGCTTTGCAAAATCCTTAATTCTTTCTCTATTTTTACCGATTAAATGCCATTGATCATTAAGATCATCAATAGCCGTTATATTATAGCCCAATTTGGACAGTATTGCTTCAAAATCGCACGGACCAGAACCGATGGATAAAATTTTCGATCCTAAGGGATATTCTTTCATTATTTGCAATGCGATTAGGATATATTTATTTAAATTATTATCCACATACCCCTCGAATGGGAATTCTTTTTGCATTTCTAAAAATGCTTGAGTAATCTCGCTTTTTTGCGTTTTCATTTTATAATCCCTGCTGATCACCTTCTTTCGTTTTTAGGAAATTCTCTTCCCATTCGTAAACACTTCTAAGCCCCTCGTCCAATTGAATTTCGGGACTCCATCCAAGAACCTTCTTCATTTTTTCCGTATTCGCACAATACCTGTGCGTCCCTTGGGGACCTGATAGGTCATATTCCATATTCATATTCTTGCCTGAAAGCTTGCATATTTCCTCAGCTAACTTGCCTATGGAAATTACCTCTTCACTCCCTAAGTTAATAGCATCTCCATCTGTAATCTTTTCCATAGCTAACAAAAGCCCTTCAACACAATCTTCAACATACAAAAAAGCTCGTTCTTGTTTGCCATCCCCAAACAATTTAAATTCCTCCTCAGGATAAAGAATTGCCTTTCTAATAAGCGAAGGGATAACGTGAGACCATCTTGGATTTAAATTTTCATTCTCACCATAGCAATTAAAAATCCTTAGGCTTGAGGTCTTAAGCCCGTAGTCAAGATGATAAGATCTACACTGGATTTCGGCCATAACTTTTGCCCAGCCGTATGTAGTTGGCGGATCAGCAGGAAAAGCATCTTCCTCTTTGAACTCATTGAGTTCTAAGCTTTTCTCTCTATACACGCATGCAGAACTCGCAAAAAGAAATCTGTCTACACCATTCTTCACGGACGCTTCCAACATGTTTGTATTCATTAGAATGCTCGGCGTAGACCCTTCTACGTTTTCCCTTTTGATGTAATGAATACCCCCAACCGATGCCGCTAAATGAAAGATATAATCAATATCTTTCGCTGCCATCACACAGTTCTCCAACTTGGTTAAATCCACCTGATAAAGATGGATTTTGTCTAAGAACGGTGCGATATTCTCTCTTCTTCCCCTACTGAAATTATCCGCAACAGACACATCGCACTCCATATCCAGCAGCTTCTTCACTAAGTGAGACCCAATAAATCCAGCTCCACCTGTTACCAATACTCTTTTATCTTTCCAAAACACCTTATGTTCCCTCCTTTATTACATCATTGTATTTATCCCAATGATTCCTCTTTTTACATAAAAGCTTTTTCATCCAGATAGGCATGTACTTTTGTTTTGAACCTAAGAAAGTTCCGAGAAATTTCGTTAAGTCATAAAAAATAGCGTATGGAATCCAGTGTCCGTATCCATTTTTAAGCATGAATTTGTATTCTTCCGAAATGAACTTCAGACCATCAATTAAGAAATATTTCATGGAATACTTGAATTTCTCCTCTCGATGAATAACCGGTACAACAGCGCCGGAATCGAAATATTCGTGGAAAACACCTTTTAATGAATATTTATGCGAATGATAGACTACTGCCTCGCTATCATAAACAATTTTGTATCCGGCTAATAAAGCCCTCTTTGCCCATTCCTGGTCTTCTGATTTGAGCATCTCTGGAATTTTAATCTGTTCCCAAACCGAGCGTCGAATTGCCGAATTGGTGTTTGAGAAAAAGACGATTCCTTTCCTCAATTTCCCCTCTTTAAGACTAAATGAATTACTTTCCGCTGGGTATGTTTGGAGGATAAAGAACTGCTCCATTGGCGGAGCGCCTTCCTTCGGCAACTGCCTTCCATAGACGCCTGCAACTTCTGGGTCAGAAAAATGACCTGTCAACTTTGAAAGCCACCTTTTATCTCTTATCTCTACATCGGTAGATAGAAATACCAAAAAATCCCCGCCTGTCATAGCTGCGCCTTCATTCCTCGTTCTCCCATAATTATAATCATCGGGTTCTACCCAGACATACTTAATTGGGAAACCTTTGACTATTTCCGGAGTTCTATCGTCAGAGGAATCCATTATAAGGACTTCTATGTCGCCATCGTATTCTTGAGAGAAAATTGTCTCAAGTAGCGGTCCTATATATTTCTCCACATTTCTTGTTGGTAAGATAAAGCTAACTTTTGGCATTTTCATCCCTCCTCTCCTCCAATCACACTCAAAAAGAACGAATAAAATATCGTCTGCAATCCAATCACCAACAGCGTAAGTCCTGCAATATCCTGATCCAACACCGGCAAATCCTTATAGCCGCTTCCAATCCAAATCAACACCAAATGTAGTGTGTAAACAAACCCCGCAAGAAATATCACCAGTCCCAATGTTGAACCTCGCGCTAATGTAACGTGCTTCGAAACAAATTCCGTTACCCTGTCCTGATTCTGCAAGCCATGATGCGCACCGTATGTCTTTGCAAACAGTCCCAAAAAGATTATCTGATAGCCCACTATTGCGAGCAAACATCCCGCAATTATCGAATGAACCCCAAGCCTGACCGCCCATAGGTTAAATGGTGCCCATATCAAAAACACCAACAGCATACCCAATACAAATAAAATGAATCCCGGTATCAGAAACAGAAGAGTAGGTGCCCTTAAAAGAATATGTTTCAGATGCCTCCAGCCGTCTGAGAACGAACTCAAATTAGGCGCTGATCCTTCCGGTCGTGGGTAATACGTAATCGGCACTTCGGCAATCTTCAAGTTATTCTTTATGGCACCCTCAAGCATCTCGCTCGCAAATTCCATCCCGGTCGTTTTCAAATCTGTTCTCATTTTCTCGTATGCTTCTCTCGTGAAAGCTCTAAATCCTGAGTGCGTATCGCTTATATCTGTCTTGTTTGCCTTGTTAAAAATCCATGTCAGAAAAGGATTGCCAATGTATTGATGGTGCCAGGGCATCGCACCCTTCTTGATCTCGCCCTTAAATCTACTCCCAAGTACAAGGTCTGCATCTCCTCTCTTCAACGGTTCCAACAGTCTTGGGATGTCGGTAAAGTCATAAGTATTGTCACCATCGCCCATCACGATGTAATCCCCCGATGCGCGCGCAAATCCGAACCGGTACGCATTTCCATAGCCCAGTTTATCCGGCACAATTACTTTCGCTCCCAGACGCTTTGCTATTTCCGGTGTGTTATCTGTGGAGTTGTCTGCAACGATGATTTCGCCGTCAATGTGATGCTCGTTGAACACCTTCTGTATCTTTTCTATGCAGATGCCAATGGATTCCTCTTCGTTCTTTGTCGGAATTACGACTGAGATTTTATCGCTCATACCTGTTTTTCCCTCTCGAATCTTTCATAAAACTTCTTTCTATGCCCTGTTCTTACCCTTCAAGCGA
>Ga0114919_10004608_pt1 | contig 11056 bp, 12 predicted proteins | sample BlataG_FD_88682 | JGI IMG/M metagenome (GOLD analysis project Ga0114919, IMG submission 88682) | Deep subsurface microbial communities from Black Sea to uncover new lineages of life (NeLLi) - Black_00105 metaG | ecosystem: Environmental > Aquatic > Marine > Oceanic > Sediment | place: Atlantic...
ACTCACTACCCACCGACGACATGAAGAGCATTGGGGAGCGCAGATCGGCCGTTGGGAGGACAGGGTGCAGTTACCGGGAACGCCCCAGGACGGTCCTAGCGGACGCTGACGCTAATCTGGCGCTCCCGACGCGCGAGCGTGGTCGTATGGGCTTGCGCAGATCCTGCCCCCGCTACCAACCTGCGACCTCCGGCTACACATCCACCCGCGTGATGTGGCAGCTGGTCTCGGTTCCCGCCGATTGCCGTGGACACATATCCGCCGCTACCGGCCCATTCCACCGGCCTCCCGTCACCCCCAGTAACCGGACGACGTGAAGTCTGATAGGATCTTGCGTAAGCGGCCTCCGAAGTAATCGAGGGCCGGCCACGCAGGCCTATTGGTCCGGTTTCCCCATTCCCATCCTTACGCCCGGTCCCCGAGTGCAACCCTCCGCGAACTGAGAATCAGTTCTAGGAGGGTTACGGCTGGGGAGCCAAAACCCTCCTCGCAGGCGTGTGGCCTCATGTGGCACGTGTACATCTGCGACCGGAAAGGTCAGCTCTACACCGGCGTCACCACGGACCTGAACCATCGCCTCCGACAGCACGGTGCGAAGCTCCTGTACTCCGAGTCACATCCAGACAAACATGCAGCTGCCCGCAGAGAGCGAGAGATCAAGGGCTGGCGGCGAGAGAAGAAGCTCAATCTCACTCGCGGTTGCAGGTGAGCTTGTCCCGAGCAAAGCGAGGGGAGTCCTACCCGCGGAGCCACTCTTCCAAACCGCCGAAACACGCCACCCACCCGTTAACGCCCGCATCCCTCACGAGTGGCATTCGCGTCAGCGACGAATTGGCCAGCCCGTGCCGTCCAGAAACTCATCCGTGCCCCAAAGTGCCCTCAAAGCGGTCTCACAGGTGCTCCAAATGCGCAAGCGGTCTCATATGGGAGAATGATCCTCGCCCGCAGACAAGCTCAGAGGCCGCTCAGGGGTGTCCCATCACCATTTGACATGGGCAGCGTGTCGCAGTGCAGGCGTCAACTCGTCGGCCGACTCGCCTACCCGCAGGCCAAGCTGTTCAGCATCTCCCCCGCCAGCCTCCGCTCCTTGTCCCACGCCTCCGGATCGTTCCTCCAGATGTTGCGGTTCTCAATCGACGCCCGTCCGAAGGGCACCGTATGGACCACGCCGTTGACCAAGTCATCCGCGTCTTTTTCGCGGCCTGCTTCACGCAGCAGCCAGAAGTACTCGTAGTCCTGGAATCCCCGCCGTTGGGCCTTCAGTCTTATGCTCGGGACCGGTCGATTCATCCCGAGGAAGCAGCCGCTGTAGATGAGGAGGCCTGAGGCGTTGTACTCGACCGACTTCGTGCGCCAGTTCAACGGGTCGGTCCAGCTCTTCTCGCCCTCCCACTCGAACTCCCACTCGCAGTACCCGCACCGATGCTTCCAGGTTGCCCAGGCCAGGCCCCGCACGGTGAACAGGTCGAGGTCGAGGAAGGTGTTGGACCCACAGGCCGAGTTGGCCTCCTGCTCGTAGATCATCGGCCCGTAGCACCACGCTTCAACGCCCTTCTCCCGGTAGTACGCGATGTTGTCCGCGTCGAACGCGATGGTATGGCAGACCAGCAGGTCAATAAAGGGGTGAAGCGTGTCCATCGCTTCTCGGGAGTACCCTCCGTCAATGCGATACTGAAACCAGTCCTTGCCCAGGCCCTTGCGCAGGAGCTGGCAGTAGTAGCTCATCCGCTCGTACGCTTCCTCGTAGTACGACTCGTCCAGGCCGTCCAGGAAGGCTATCTTCCTGACTCGCCGCCAGTGGGAGTCCGCGTCGAAATGTTCCCGGAACTGCCGCGCCGTCTCCACCCATACCGCCTCGAACTCCGGGGTCCGCCCCGCCTCCGGCAGCGCCATCGGCCAGGCGCGGTCGCGGTTCTCGCCCTTTTCGCAGTCGAACGGCAGCAGAATGTGGTCCAGCGGCAACCCGACGCCCGGCCCCCAGTACCCGTTGGCTTCGGTGAAGGCCGATCCATCCAGGTAGCGACGCAGCCGCGCATCGTATGCGCTCCAGTCAATCGTGACCTTCGTCCCCTCCACGGTGAGTTCGGGCTTGTACTTGTACACCCCCGGCTCGAAGCGGTGCTGCCGACACATCTGGTAGTACTGCAGCTCCATCTCCGGCGACATGCGAGCGAGCGAGTTGTTGTAGATGTCCCCGCGGCAGTGAATCTCGTCCGGCAGCGCGAAATCCCACACCGTCAGCTCCACCGCCAGCTCCCGTTTCCCGCCCGGCCAGGTAACCGTGAGCACGCCGCGGTACTCCCCTGGTGGCACCACCTCGCGCTCGCGGGGCAAGTAGATGTCCACCCACACGGTCTGGTTCCGCTGTGACTTCCCAATGGCATTGCGCGCGTCGGGCAGGTCGAATACCAACGGCTCGCCCGTCGGGACGGGGATCAGCGCGTCCGGGTACCACCCGTTCCCCAGCGAGCTCTTCTCATACCCGCTCGACGGCTGGTACACCCGCACATACCAGGCCTTGAACAGTGCGATGTTCCGGCCGTCCAGCTTCGCCCCGCCCGGGGTGACGAGATGTTCGAGCGTGACCCGGATATCCTTCGCCCCCTCCTCCGCCTCCGCTACCACCTGGAAGGAGACAAACTCATTCCGCGCCGCGCCCAGCGCGATCTTCCCCGAGTCCCCGTCCCACACCAGGTTCTTGCGCTCATAGTCCCCCGTCGGATAGTCCGGCAGGATATCCGTCCGGTCCTCCCAATACCTCCCGGTCTCCGGATTCACCCGCACCCCATCGCCCGTCGTCCACACCTTGACCTCGGCCATCGTGACCTACCTTTCTAGCTTCGCTGGGATGGGCACTACTGCGCGTGGGGGTCGGCTACCTTCACACCGGTGCGTGTGGAGACGCACACGGCAAAGCACACACAGCGACGAATGTGACGGCCGCGGCGGTGATCCGGCCAGCCCGTCCTGTCCACAAACTCATCCGCGCCCCAAAGTGCCCTCAAAGCGGTCTCACAGGCGCTCGACATGCGCAGACGGTCCTATCGCTTTGCCGGCCTGCTGGCGAAGAGAATGTGCGAGCCGAGCTCGGGCGCGCTCAAGCAGGCCTCGGCTTCGATATCCTCAAGCATGGGCCAGATGCTCGACTCCGACTGCAGGGCTAGGATCCTCTCTCGAGGGAGAGTCAGCAGAGCGTTGGTGCTTCGCACTTCCACTACATCCACGCCCGCCTGATCCAGGAGCCTGAGCAACTCATCCTTCCGGAAGTAATGGGCTGGCTGCTTCGTGAGAAACGCTCCGCCAGGGGGAACATCGCCTGTCCTCAGCAGTATTCCCAGCGCCTCCGGATCCACATCCGTAGAACGAGCCCATCCATAGACCAGCCGTGTTCTCAGCATCCCGATGCGACTCATGACGCTCCCAAGAAGCAATCCGTCCGGCTTGCAGACGCGGACGAGTTCTCCCAGGGCCATCTGGACTTGGTCTCGTAGATAGCAAAGCGCCCCGCCCAGACAAAGGACGACATCGAACGAACTTTCGGGAAGAAAGCCCATGCTCACAATGTCGCCGCAGTGCGCACCCCTGACCCTGTCAGCGAGGTCTGCCTCAGCAAGCCTTCTCTGCGCCTCTGCAATCATCTTCTCCGAGATGTCCACCAAAGTGACCTCGCATCCCATCTTCGCAAGGAACGTGGCAAACCGCCCGGGGCCTGAGCCGGCATCGAGGACTGTGCTCTTGGGGCGAACGTATCGCGCGAGGAACCGTTGGATCTGAGTCAGCTGAACGCGACCCAGGAGATTGTCAAAACGTTCCCATTCTGTTTTCACACGCGCATCGTAGAGGTCTCGCACAGCCTGAGGATCATATGACATGGAGCATCCCCTCCTGCATCGGACTTCCGCTCGGTCTCCAAGCCACTGACAGCCAGGGCATACTGCGCATAACCCCAGCGCGTCTTGACAGACGTGCCAACATAGGAAACGTGGACAGGGCGCGCTTCCACCCTCCCGCAACCCAGTGTACACATGCCCGTTAGGCGGAAGCAAGACATGTCCACATGCGGAGATCAGATCTCAGCAAGACTCGTTCTACGGGCCCGGGCTCGCATAACGCACAGGGCCCGAACGCGACTGCCTACTCCACTCTGAATGGTCTCACAGACTCTTGGCATGCGCAAGTGCTCACTGCGCCATGGTCCGAGTGTCACATGCGAGTCAGAGGGCTCCGGCCCAGAGCCGTATCCAGGACGACGCGGGAGGGATACACAGAGTTCGAAACGTATCAACTAAGGGGAGCTAACATCCCTTGTTCAAGGCGTGTGGTCTGATGTGGCACGTCTACATCTGCGACTGTCAGGGAAGACTCTACACCGGCATCACCACCGACCTCCGTCACCGCATGCGCCAGCACGGCGCGAAGCTTCTCTATTCCGAGCCCCATTCCGACAAGCATCAGGCAGCACGCAGAGAGCGTGAGATCAAAGGCTGGCGCCGCGAGAAGAAGCTTGAGGTTGCACGTGAGCTTGCCCTGAACGCAGTGAAGGGAGTCCTACCCGCGGAGCCACCACTGTCGTCCCCAGTAATCCTATCCGGGTGCTCTAACCGAAGGTCGAAGCCCCATCGCAGCAAGTGCGGAGGGCGCCAACAGGGGGGAGTAAAGCGCTTCTCCGGAGCTTCTTCGGATACCGGGCGCGAAACGGCGGCGTCGCCTCCAGCTTCCACCAGATCGGTTCAGTTCGGTAGCCAGTTGGCTCTCCGCAGCCGGCAAACGCGCCGCGAGCACGACCTTCGGCAGCAACAGCACCCAGCCGAATCGGAGCGCGTAGCGGAGGAGTTCCCAGACGGCGCCCAGCACATATCCAACAGTCAACAGGAAGCTCGAAACGGTGCTCATGAGAGGAATGGAGACACGGACCGAGTGTCCCGCGCGGGGCTGTCGGTGGCCACTATCAGGGCGACGGTCCCGGTTCCTCTTTCGATGGCGGCTCGGCCTCCTTCTCAGGGGCGGCCGCTGGCTCGCCATCCGTTACACTGTCATCGTCCCTTCCATGCCAGCGGCGGACCGTGACAGATACTGTGCGGGGCTCTTCGTCCGGCAGGAAATAGCCTATCGTGGAACTGGGGCACTCGCCTGCATGTCCAAGTTGGTCTCCCTGCTTCAGTCCGGCCGCGGCAGCCGGACCGTCGGGGTCGACGCTGCCGATAGTGAGGCCATGCGGATTTGAGAAACCGACGCCGAGGATGGCCCCAAGGCGTGTCTTCGGGCAACCTGTGAGAGAACCGCATTCAGCGGCCGAGGGGATCACGATCTCAGCAGATATCTTCTCGTACGGTCTCTGCTGTGAGGCGCGTCCACCGGATTTGTCCGCCTGCCGAGGCGCAAACCGCAGCGAGGGCCGGGCCTCCGGCCAGAGTGCCAGCATCACACCATATCCCGCGAGCAAGACGATTGCAGCGACGGCCAGCCAGCGCAGTCTCCCGGTCACATACGTCTCCTTCTGAGTAGGGCCTAAGCTCTTCACTCGAAATGCGAGTCGCCCGGTTGCGCTCTGTCCATCCGAACTGCCCAACTCGACGTCATCACCACTGTGTTAGCCCTGCTGCGCAGTGCGTGTATCGAGGCCTCATGGTACTCCCACGGCGGGCATTATATCAAGCACCGATTGCGGCGGGGCAGGGCATCATAGATTGTGGAGAAACGAGGAGAGGGATAAGAAGCCCTGCGTATATTGAGTCGGCTTGGGACACCTGTTTCTGGGCAGAGATGGCTACCATGGATGGGATGGGCCAGAATGCGAGAGCGGTCCGGCCTCGGAGAGGGGACAACGAGTGGTGGACCAGCAGAGCATACGAGTGCCGGGACAAGCGCGCAGTCGTGGGGAGAGACGCCCACAGGCGGCTCGAAGATCCGCCTGGCGCAGGTGAGCTTGCCCTGAACGCAGTGAAGGGAGTCCTCCCCGCGGAGCCACTCTTCCAAACGGCTGAAATCAACTGCCCAGCCGTTAACGCCCGCAGCCCCCGCGGGCGCTGGTTGTCAGTCGGCGTGCACGAATGACCCCCCCGGAGCCGACATCGGCGTCGAGACCTGACCCACCAAAATGGAGCTGAGAGGACCAGGGCGAGGGGCCTGAGGGACGCAGGGACCTGATCCCACTGATCCGGGGCGGGTCAATACTGGTCGCCGATGGTGGGTCAGTTTTGGATGCCGAATGCCAAGCTGTCGCTGCAGCACCAACACCTGCTGGTAGAGGGCCACCACCAGGCGATCCTGGTCGCTGCGGAAGAGAAGCGCAGACATCATATACAGAGGAGAGAACGGAACCAGAGTCAGGCGCCAAAACATGCGGAGAGGATGGCGCGGAGACGGCCGGAAGTCAATCCCTGGCGAAGGTGCCGAAACACTAGGGGATTCCTAGATGTCTCGAGGCCCGGCTGAGTTTTCGTGCAGTACGAGGAAAGCTGATGAGCATCGAGCTATTCGACGTCCAGTGTGGTTTCGGTGGCGCAAGGGCAGGCGATCCCGCGGTCGTGAGCGCGGAGGCGTTGCTTCGCGAGATGGGCCGTCTACACATCAGTACTGCGCTCACGCGGAGGGTGCCCGACGACCGTCTCGAGGACGTCCCCGCCTCAAACGCGGTGCTTTACGCCGCCCGCGACGAGCATCCGTCACTGATTCCTTGCCCGGTCGTCGTTCCAAGTCGGGGCGGGTCCCTCCCTCCCGAGCACGCGCAGGTTGCGGCGCACGTTGCTCAAGGCTGCGGGGCCGTCTCCATTCGGCCCGCAAAGGACTACTGGGATCTCGCTCCGTGGGTGTGCCATAGGCTGTTCGACGCGCTGCAGGAGCGAAATATGCCCGTCTTCTGCCTGGCGTCGGATGTTAGCCTCGTCCAGGTGGGCGACTTGGCCGGCCGGTTCCCGTCCCTACCCATCATCGTCGCGGGTGTCCACTACCGGCAGCAGCGCATTCTACTGCCGCTCCTGGAGACGTTCCCAGGCGTGCATTTGTCCCTCGGCAACTGCTATACCATCCACCGAGGGATCGAGGAACTGGTCGCTAAGATCGGACCGGAACGGCTGCTTTTCGGCACCGGATTCCCCGAATCCGAGCCCATGACAGCCATCACCCAGCTCATGTACGCCGATCTCACCGATGATGACAGGCGACTGATTGGCGCGGCGAATCTGAGGCGACTGATCTCGGAGGTAGCGCCGTGAGTGATCTTCTGGAGTATGGACGAACAGGACAGCCTTTGCCGGTCCCCGATATTATCGACGTCCATGGGCACCTGGGCATCTGTGGCTTCGCCATCCCGGATACCACTCCCACCAGCATGGTCGCGGTCATGGATCGGATGGGAATCCGCAGCATCATCTGCAGCAGTATGCACTGCTGGGACGTCGACGCGAGCCGCGGCAATCGGGAGTTGCTGGCCGCCATGCGTGCCTTTCCCGGGCGCATCCTCGGCTACTTGAGTGTGTGGCCTGCGGAGGAGCCGGCCATTAGGGCCGAAGTAGACTTTTGCCTGGAGGCCGGGTTCACAGGAGTGAAGATTCACAACAGCCAGGGGTTCCCATACACTTACCCCGGCTACCTGCCCGCGTACGAACGGGCGGAGGAGCACCGCCTTCCCATTCTCTTTCACACCTGGGGTGAGGAACCGGTGTTCGCCGAGATCGCCGAGCTCGCCGGTCGGTATCCGAATGCCAGCATGCTCTTAGCGCATGCCGGTGCCGCCAATGTCGCGGGCTATGTCCGGATGGCCACCGAGCATGCAAACGTCTTCCTGGACACCACCTATAGCACCAGCCCGTGCGGCCTCGTCGAGCAACTTGTGGCGGGCGCGGGCGCAGATAAGGTTGTCTGGGGCTCCGACGGCTACTTCTTCAACCAGGCGCAGCAGATTGGGAAAGTGCTTGGGGCGAAGATACCGGATGAGACAAAGATCAGGATCCTCTCCACGAACGCATTGGCGATCCTGTCCCGGAGGGTGGAGTGACGTCACTGAGGCGCGAGCAATCCGTGGTGGCACGGAAGGACCCATAGAGAGAAGCGCCATGGTGCCGGCCGAGCAACAGGACGGCTCACGACTCCTGGGGTCGCCGAGGCGATCTCCAAGGTGCTGCCGGCGTAGGCGGCTTGACGCGAGAAGCGCAGCATCACGCGGCCACTCCCCATGGCCCGACGATTCCCCCGACAGGCTACTGCTCGCTGAGGGAGTATTGGAGGCAGGGGCGCAGCCGCAAACGTGACCGAGTGCAGATGCGGCAAAGGGAGCTACCGTGGACACGAGGATTACTGGTGCACTTGCACTCCTCGGGGGACCGAAGGCTGTCACGGAAGGGCCGGAGGATCTCTTCCGCTGGCCCATCGTGACGGAGGAAGACGAGCAGGCGGTGTTGGAGGTGCTGCGCGCCGGCTCCATGTCCGGCACTGACGTAACCATGGAGTTCGAGGAAGAATACGCCGCCTTCCAGGGAACACAGTACGCGTTGGGCTACTGCAACGGCACTGCGTCGTTGTTGGGCGCCATGTTCGGCTGTGGCGTCGGGCGGGGTGATGAGATCATCGCGCCCAGCCTTACCTACTGGGCCGCTGCGCTGCCGGCCTACACCTTGGGGGCGACCATAGTCTTCGCCGACATCGAGGCCGACTCGTTGTGCATAGACCCCGATGACATTGAGCACCGCATCACCCCCCGCACCAAGGCCATCGCGGTGGTGCACTACTGCGGCCATCCCGCTGACATGGACCGGATCATGGAGATCGCCCGCCGGCGTAATGTGAAGGTCATAGAGGATGTCTCCCATGCCCAGGGCGCTCTCTACAAGGGCCGCATGACCGGGGCCATCGGCGATGTTGCCGGCATCTCCCTCATGGCCGGCAAGTCCCTCCCCATTGGCGAGGGCGGCATGCTCTGCACGAACGACCGTGAGATCTACGAGCGGGCGGTGGCGTTCGGTCATTACGAGAGGACTGAGAGAGTGCTCACCTTGCCCCATCTGAAGCCGTTGGCAGGGGTGCCGCTGGGCGGATTCAAGCACCGCATGAACCAGATCTGTTCGGCGATGGGCCGGGTCCAACTCAAGCACTATCCGGCTCGCACCGAGGAGATCCAGAAGGCGATGAACTACTTCTGGGACGGCCTGGAGAGCGTGCCGGGCCTAAGGGCCCACCGGCCCCCGAAAGATAGCGGCTCCACCATGGGCGGCTGGTACAACCCCCTGGGGCACTACCTTCCTGAGGAGCTTGGCGGACTCTCCATCGATAGATTTGGGGAAGCCGTGAACGCCGAGGGCGGCCACAGTGGAAGAGGCGCCAACTTCCCGCTGCACCTCCACCCGGTGTTGAACACCGCGGACGTCTTCGGCGACGGCCGCCCGACGCGGATTGCCTTCGCCCACCGCGATGTGCGACAGGGGCCTGGCTCTCTACCGGTATCCGAGGCGCTTGGTGAGCGGTGCCTCGGGATCCCCTGGTTCAAGAAGTACCGGCCGGAGCAGATCGATCAGCACATTGCAGCCTTCCGAAAGGTGGCTATGCAGGCCGACAGGCTGCTGTAAGCCGCTAGCCGCTCTGCCCGAGTGATGGAGGGGAGGCCGGGCGCATGGCCGAGGAATGTCGGCGTTCGGTCGCAGGGATGGCCGTGGACGCGGTTGGGACAGCGGTCCTTTCGGCCCTTGGCGCAGCCGGACGTCTGCACCAGGCCGCGCCGCCGGATATCGACTGCCGTGAAGGGCACATATCGTGGGTGAACTGAGCTGGCGAGCCATCAACCCCTCCGGAAGCAAACGTGTTGTCGTCACGAAGGAGCTCCCCGGAGACCACTGGCTGGAGGTCCTGACGTCCGCCGATTGCCGCGCCGAGATCTGCACGGAGACGCGGATTCTCGATGGCGCAGAGATCGCGGCCGCCATTGGCGACCGGTGCGATGGCGCCATCGGGCAACTCACCGAAACCTGGGACGAGAAGCTCTTTGCCGCCCTGCAGGCCGCCGGCGCCAAAGCCTACAGCAACTATGCGGTGGGCTACAACAACGTAGACGTGGGCGCTGCCACCAGGCACGGCATTCCTGTCGGGAACACCCCGGGCGTCCTGACCGAGACGACGGCAGAGATGGCGGTTGCCCTGACGTTCGCCGCCGCCCGCTGGGTCGCCCAAGGAGACCGGCTCATGCGCGCGGGCCGCTTCATCGGGTGGCTTCCCACGCTCCTGCTGGGAGAATTGCTCTGGCGCAGAACCCTCGGCATCGTCGGCGCCGGCCGCATCGGCACCGCCTACGCTCGCATGATGGTCGAAGGCCACAAGATGAACGTCATCTACTACGATGTCCGTCGGAGCGACGAGCTGGAGGCCTTCGTCACAGCCTATGGCCGCTTCCTCCAGTCTCAGGGAGAAGAGCCCGTCTCGTGCACCCGGGTCGAGAGCGTGGATGAGCTTCTGGCCGAGGCAGACGTCGTGAGCCTACACCCCGTGCTCGACGAGAGCACGCGCCACCTGATCGACGCCCGGCGCCTGGGGCTCATGAAGGAGAACGCCGTACTCGTAAACGCCAGCCGCGGACCGGTCATCGACGAAGCGGCGCTCGTGACCCACTGTCAGACCCACCCGAATTTCCGGGCCGGCCTCGACGTGTTCGAGGGCGAGCCGGCCATGAAGCCCGGAATGGCGGAACTCGACAACGTCGTCGTCGTTCCCCACCTCGGCTCCGCTACCACCTGGACCCGCCGCGGCATGGCCAGCCTGGCCGCCTGTAACGTGGCGGGAATCCTCATGGGATACCCGGTCTGGGGGGACGATGACGTGAGGCCCTTCCTCGAGGGCACCCCACCCAAGGCCGCTCCGAGCATTGTGAACGCCGCGGACCTCAAACTTCCCAGCAGTCGCCCATAGCCGCTCGGCGCTGAAGCTTCTACACCGCTCCCGTCATCAAGAAGGCTCGACCTCCGGGTAGTCCTCCGGGCCCACCGTCTCAATCTCGGCGTACCCTCTCTCAGGCTGCGACCCCTTGCGCGGGGTGTGACGACGCGTCGGGTTCGAGTCACCTGCCCGAACTGCT
>Ga0114919_10004609_pt1 | contig 11056 bp, 12 predicted proteins | sample BlataG_FD_88682 | JGI IMG/M metagenome (GOLD analysis project Ga0114919, IMG submission 88682) | Deep subsurface microbial communities from Black Sea to uncover new lineages of life (NeLLi) - Black_00105 metaG | ecosystem: Environmental > Aquatic > Marine > Oceanic > Sediment | place: Atlantic...
ATTATAAAGTTAGCATTCAAATTCCCTCCCGAGGTAATTACAGCGCTTCCAATGGGAATATTTGACATCTTGCTAATGATTTGATTACATTCCAATTGTATTTTATGACCTGCTTCTTTTAACACTCTGCATCTTAATGTACCGCTAGGTAAAAGTCGACTGTTTGTAGGAATTGTGATTGCATCGTATTGAGCGTTTACTAAATCGCCAACGAATAGCTCTATTACCGCATTATTAATCGTTACTTGGTTCATTAGGAGGTGATTAATACTGTTTTTTAATTTTTCAAATAGTGTCAGTAATTTTAAATATTTCTAAGTGACAAAATGTAAAATATTCAAAAAAAGTGCTAAATGTGTTTCAAGTACGAATCTGTTCTTCGACTGAACTTGTCTGATTTATCTGTTTTACTTTCTTAACAAAGGTCTCTACATTTTTTTCAACGATCCCCAGTAATTCAAAGTATCTATCTTTCTCCGTTTTGTAGGGATCGGGTATATTCAAATCCTTTTTATCTGCTCCATTAAATTCTTTTAATGTATATAATTTGCCTTTTAAGCTTTCCTTTAAATCCTTAAATCTATTTTTAATTTTTGTTAATTGGTATCTCTCCATACCAATAATAAGATCTTGCTTCTCGATCAATTCGCTTGTAATAGGTTTAGGTTTAAAATCTTTTATATCGATCCCCTTCAATTTAAGAAACTCCACAGTTTCTGATTGAGCGTGATCAAAAGCAATGTGCCAACCAGCAGAATCGAACTCCACTCCCAATAAGCCGATTTCTTTTGCGTAGAGTTCGGCTAATTTTACAGCCGCAGGAGTACGGCATGTGTTTGCATAACAGATGAACAGAACTTTTCTAATCATATATTGGATGCTCTTGCTAGGTCATTATGATTTTAATTGATTAATCTGCATTATTTTGTTAACCATTTTCTCGATATTTTCGTCAATGATTTTTAGAACTTTCTTGTAAGTATTAGAGCTGGTGTAATATGGATCGATTATATCTAACTCTTCTGTGTTTCCGTTGAATTCTCTTAGAGTGAAGGTTTTTTTATCGATATCATCTATCCCGGGATAATTATCTATAATTTCTAAAGCGTGTGACTCCTCCATCGTTATAATTAAATCTTGTTTTTCTAATAAGCTCTTGTTAATAATCTGTGGACGAAAGTTAGAGTGGTCAATTCCTTTTGATTCTAAATATTCTCGAGATTGAGGTTGTATATATGAAAAAGCGTTTATGAAACCAGCGCTTTCAAAGATTAGATCAGTTCCCTTTTTATTAGCATAGTCTCGTGCTAAATATTCCGCTGCTGGACTTCTTGCAGTATTTCCCAAGCAGATAATTAAAACTTTAGATATCTTATTCATTTATTACCCTTTATATTGATTTATTAATTTTAATTATTCGTTCTATAGATTTGATTACTCCGGCTTTAATAACATGCAAGATTTTATTATATTCTTCCGTGGGTAAATGAATGGGATCTTCAATCTCGTAATTGTCTTCTTGCCCGGCAAATTCGAGTAACATATACACTTTTTTATCTAAATTCTCAATGTGTTTAAACTTTCTTTTCAATTTTCTTACATGATATCGAGCTTCAAATCCTAGAATTAAATCTTGCTTATTTATCAGTTCTTCTGTCATATCTTTTGCAACAAAACCATCTACGCTTATCCCTTTGGAGGCTAAATATTTAACTGTGCCTTCTCGTGGTGTTTCAAAATAATGACGGATTCCCGCTGAGTCAAAATTGACATCCCGTAATTCTTCTTTATAAAAGGTGTTTTTTAACCATTTTGCATAATATTCTGCAAATACGCTTCGACATGAATTTCCCGAACACAAAAAAAGTACGTTTTTGATTTTTGACATACGCTATAGAGAATATGGACTTTTTTAGATTACCAAATATATTTGAAACAATACTAAATTGATGGTTAATTAGATGTAAATATGTAAATTCTTAAAAAAAAATTACTATTTACAAGGTACAAGGGAGATTTATGATTTAAAGCAATAAAATTATAACATCTTCATTAAAAATTACAAATTTACTTTAATTATTGTCTGATTATGATCTTATAATAGATATAACATAAATTGAAGAAAGCACACGAATCTTTTGAATACTAAAACTGATTTCCTTATTGTTGGAGGAGGCATTTCTGGGTTATCTTTGGCTATAAAATTAGCGAGATTATGCCCAGATGACGAAATATTACTGATAACGAAAGAAAATCTGGAAGAAGGTAGCACCTTTTATGCACAAGGAGGAATTGCATGTGTTTGGAGTGAAAATGATAGCTTTGATAAACATATCCAAGACACATTAAAAGCGGGAGACGGGTTATGTAATGAAGAAATAGTAAAAAAAATTCTAATACAAGCACCAGAAAGAATAAAGGAATTAATTGATATTGGAGTTAATTTTACAAGAAAGGAAAACGGTGAATACGACCTTGGAAAGGAAGGTGGTCACTCAGTAAGAAGAGTCCTCCATGTAAATGACCAAACAGGTCAAAATATCGAAGAAAAGCTTATTGAAGCTGTTAAAAAATTTGATAATGTTGAAATTAAAGAAAACTGGTGTGCTATTAATTTATATGCTAAAAATTTTCAGTGCTTTGGGGCATATGTTTTAGACCAAGAGTCTAAAGTCATTCGCAATATCACCGCTAAGGCCACTATTTTAGCAACAGGTGGAGCAGGAAAGATTTATCTATATACAACCAATCCCGATGTAGCATCAGGAGATGGAATTGCTATGGCATATAGAGCAGGAGCAATAATCGCAAATATGGAATTTTTTCAGTTTCACCCTACATGCTTGTACCATCCATATGCAAAATCGTTTTTGATTACAGAGGCTATGCGCGGTGAAGGAGCAGTTCTTAAAGATATAAGGGGTAATGAATTTATGCAAAATTACCATCCTTCTAAAGAGTTAGCACCCAGAGATATTGTATCAAGGGCAATTGATGCTGAACTTAAGCGAACTGGTGATGACCATGTTCTTCTAGATATTGCTTCAAAGAAAAATCCAGATTTTATAAAAAATCATTTCCCTGGAGTTCATGAAGCTTGTTTAAAATTTGGCATTGATATCACCAAAGAACCTATACCAGTCGTTCCTGCAGCTCATTACTGCTGTGGAGGCGTTTTAACTAAAATAGATGGTTCTACTAAGGTAGAGAATCTTTACGTAATAGGAGAATCGGCTTATACTGGACTGCATGGAGCGAACAGATTAGCAAGTAACTCGCTCCTTGAAGGCTTAGTGTGTGCTCATGAGTGTGCTCATGCTATTTTCAATAACGCAAAAAATTTAGAGATTAATGAATTTGAAGAATGGGAACCCGGGAATGCTGTACCATCAACTGAGGCAGTAGTGATCACTCAAAATTGGGATGAAATAAGAAGATTTATGTGGAATTATGTAGGAATTGTGCGAACGGACCTACGTCTTCAACGAGCAAAGAAAAGGATCAATCTCCTACTTGATGAGATAAACCAATATTATTGGGATTTTAAAATCGAAAAAAACCTCGTAGAATTAAGAAATCTAGCCACAGTTGCTAAACTTATAATAGTGAGTGCCATATCCAGAAAGGAGAGTCGTGGTATTCATTTTAATCTAGATTATCCAACTAAATCTAAATTGAGTAGACCTACTACTCTTAGAAGACCTTGGTAAAGGCACTCCTTATAAAACTGCTAAATTTTTGATTTTAACCTTCAGAGATATTAAATCCTATACCAATTTATCGGCAATCTATTCTGTATTGCTACTAAAAAAGTCTTCCTAATGGTATTTTCGTGGATTTGATTTAAAAAGGAATTGGTGATGTTATAATATTAATAAAAGTAAATTTAATGAGATAAATAGGAGAGATTCAAGATGAATTTTATTCAGATATTATTTATTGGGGGAGTTGCAGGTATGATTTTTTTAATGTGTATAATAGAATTATTACTCGACATAGCTGGTAAGCGTCGACACGAACGAAAAAAGCGTAAACGAGAACAACCAACACAATATTGTAAGAAATGTGAAAAGGAAGTTATACCAGAAACTAAGAAGCGGATAGGAATTAATAGATTTGAACGCCAATATTGTCCTCACTGTAATTATCAATTGAATCGGGAGTATAATAACATTTACTGTATAATATTTCTTGTAATTATGTTTTCTCAACTTTTTTTGATTTTGTAAGTATATAATTTTATATTTTTACTGTCATTTATAAAAAATAACTCGAGTAAAACTAACAATTTGATTTTGAATGTCGAATATAGGAAAGAGTATAAGACTTGAACGGTTGTTCGATCGGAAAAGTAAAAAAACCATAATTATTCCAATGGATCACGGTTTAACTTTAGGTACTATTAAGGGTTTAGAAAATTTGGTTGAGATGATCGATAAAGTTGCTTTAGGTGGTGCAAATGCGGTATTGGAGCATTCTGGAATGGTTGGAGCCGGTCATAGACAACACGGAAAAGACATTGGATTAATAATACATCTTTCGGGGGCTACAAATTTAACGCCAGATCCTAATAAAAAGGTATTAGTGTGTTCCGTAGAGCGAGCGTTAAAAATGGGAGCTGACGGGGTTTCAATTCATATCAATATAGGAGCCAACGAAGAACCAGAAATGCTTCAAGATGCTCATACTGTTATTGAAGCATCAAGAGAATGGGGTGTCCCTTTATTGGCAATGATGTATCCAAGGGGGAAAAAAATTACGGATGAGAATGCTCCTGATGCAGTTAATATTGCCGTAAGAGTTGGCGCGGAATTAGGAGCAGATATAGTAAAAACGAACTACACGGGAGATATTGATTCCTTCAAATACATCGTAAACGGAGTAAATATTCCAGTGATAATAGCAGGCGGTCCAAAAATGGACACTATTCCAGAATTGTTTCAAGTGGTCTACGATTCTATCCAAGCCGGAGCTGCGGGAGTTGCAATTGGCAGAAATGTTTTTCAGTCGGAAAATCCTACGAAAGTTGTTGAGGGCCTTTGTAAAATTGTACACAAGAACTACACAGTTGATGAAGTCCTAAAGGAATACTAATAGTGATAGTATAAATTTAGAATCATGGTTGAAAATAACATTATATCATACCCCTATTTGATCAAGCGAGCAATTAAGATTACACTAGAATTTGTATTTATTTTGATATTATTATTTTTTTTACCTGAATTGATCACTTTTTTTCTAAAATTGTATGGATTTTGAGTGAAACATTTTTGGTTAGAAAATCTCAAATTCATATACAAAACTTATAATTTTAACTAATAAATATAGAGTTAAATATGTAAAAACATAAAATAATATAATAGCTTTAATTTTAACAAAAGTGTAAAGAATGGCTAAAAAATTAAACCTCTCTCCCTTTACTTTATACTTTATAGTTATAGTGATTACAGTATATGCAATTTGGTTTATTTTTTTTCAAGAGGTAATTCAGTTTATTTTGGAAAATGCAATTTCTACATTCGGAGGGGCGCATAGAAGTCCAGTAAATGGTTGGATAGGTATATTTCTCTTACCATTCCTCGTAGTAATAGTCATAATGGGAATTACACTTCTGATTCCTTTCTTGAGAGCCAAAATTAAAGGAAAAAAGAAATTCCAACGGAGCTAAAAACTAAAATTACAATTTTTTATTTTTATAATTGGATTTATTTAATTTAACTAAATAAAATTTATAAATTTAATAAAGAGAATTCGTTGTAATTATAAGAACAATGAACCAAGAAAAACTCCTAAAGGTAATTATTGATACTAGGGAAAGAAAATTAATAAAATTATTAGAAACTAAATTTCCTAGTATAGATTTTGAAATAAAGCAGTTAGACATAGCGGATATCATCATTAGTGAGGATGTTGCGATTGAAAGAAAGGAAGGATTTGATTTTGTATCTTCCTTAGTGGATAATCGTCTATTTGAACAGTGCATGCGTTTAAAAGAAACCTATAGGACACCTATTTTAGTTTTAGAGGGTTTAAATGACAATGTTTTTGAAAATACGGGTGTAAAAATTGCTTCCATTTATGGAGCTCTATCAAAAATTTCATATAAGCTAGGAATTGCAGTAATTCCTACTAGAAATTTAGATGATACCGCTATCGTGATTGAAAGAATTGCTTATCGAGAACAAGTAAAAGATGGTGCATCAATTTTGTCCCGAAAAGCTCCTAAAAGCATGAGCCTTGAAGAAAGAAGAACTTTTATTGTAGAAGGATTTGTAGATATAGGTCCAAAAAAAGCGAAATCCCTCATCGAAAAATACGAAACTCCTTATCACGTGTTTAAAGCTATAAAACACACAGAGATTACATATACCAGAACTGGGAATCCGAAAGGAATTGAAGGTCCTTTAAAGGATCTCACGGGATTTAGCTGGAAGTTCGTAGAAAAAAACAAAGAAATGCTTTTTGGCAAAACTAAGGAAAAAGGACCAGTTCAGAAAAAAATTGATGATATTTAGCATCAACTATGATCAGAAAAAGGTAAAAAGTAAGGTTCTTTTTCTCAAGTATCAGAAATAGGGAATTTATTGTTAAATGATTATATACTTAACACTTATCGCAATCTTTTTCTCAAGCACGGTTTATGGACTAATAGGATTTGGGGACGCTCTTATCTTAATTCCTATCATAACTCCTTTAATTGGAATTAAAAACGCAGTGATTCTGGTAAATCTATGGGGTATACTTACTGCTTTTCTTAATTTTATCAAATATCGCAAGTTATTAGATATAGGCTATTTTATAAGATTCTTATCGTTGGGCATTCCCGCGACAATCTTTGGAACTTTTTTACTTATTGAAATTAAAATAGAATGGATAGAACTGATACTTGGAATCTTTATTTTTGGCTATTCGACTTTGAGATTATACCAATATTTTAAAAAAAAGGATGAAATTGAGTTAAAAAGCTTAATAAATACTACTTCACCCTTAATAATAGCGGGAGGGCTCAGCTATGGACTATTAGCTGCTTTGATAAGCGCAGTAGGACCACTTAATGTAGCAATGCTTGAAAAAACAGGGCACTATAGAGAAAATTTTATAGAAAATTTCGCAGCTATCGGATTCTTTCTATCAATTGCACGAACTCCATTTTATTTCACAACAAATATTTTCCCTTATGATTTGTTTTTACTATTTCTTTTGGGATTTCCAATAATTTTTCTTGGAACTAAATTTGGGCAACGCCTTACTCCCAAAATTCCCGTAAAGGCATTTCAAGTTGTAATTTTTTGTTTTCTATTAGTGATTAGTGTAAAATCAATTACAACATCTATTTTTGGTTTGCTTCTAAATTAAACTTGCCTATCTTATCTAGAAGAAATAAATAAAAGAAAAATTAAAGTTTTCGTTAACCTAGTATTCTTTCAAGGGCTTTTAGAAATCTTTCAACATTTTCTATCCTAGCAGTATGACCCATTAAACCGATTCTCCAAATTTTCCCAGCTAAAGGTCCTAACCCTCCGCCAATCTCGATTTTGTATTCCATCCTCAACCTTTTCCTAACTTCAGCATCATCTACACCATCGGGAATAGAAACAGCATTTAACATAGGCAATCGATATGGTTCTTCTACAAACATATCCAATTCTAATCCTTTCAAGCCTTCTTTTAGTTTTAGGTGACAATCCTTATGCCTTTTAAAAACGTTTGCTGCTCCTTCTTCTTTGAAGAGAAGTAGGGATTGATACAAAGCGTAAAGCATGTTAATTGGAGCTGTATGGTGGTATACTCTTTTCCGGTCTTGCTGCCAGTATTGTCCAATCAAACTCATGTCTAAATACCAATTAGGTACTTTTGTTTTTCGGTTCATTATTTTAGAAAATGTTTTCTCTGAAAAGCTTACGGGTGCTAATCCAGGAGGAACTGATAAACATTTTTGTGAACCACTGTATGAAGCATCTATATTCCATTCGTCTAATTTAACTTCCATTCCTCCAAGACTTGTTACTACATCTACTAAAAATAGAGAATCTGTTCCTTTTAGAAGATTCGAGATTTCTGATATGGGGTTTTGAACTCCAGTTGATGTTTCAGCGTGAACGGTAGCTATTAGGGTGTAAAAGTTATTTTCAAGCTTTTCCTTTACAACTTCAGGTTTAAGAGGAGTACCCCAATCAAATTCTAATGTATCTACATTTGCTCCTAATCGAGTGGAGACTTCTTGCATTCGTTTTCCGAACACCCCATTTATTAAAATTAGCACTCGATCTTTAGGTTCTATAAGATTAACAAAGCATGTTTCCATCCCCGCTGATCCAGTTCCCGATATAGGGAGGGTTAATTGATTTTTGGTATTCATCACTTCCTGCTGTAAAACTTGAATTTCATCCATGATTTTGATGAAGTAGGGATCAAGATGTCCTAAAGTGTCTCGACTTAAAGCTTTATAAACATCCGGATGAACGCTAGACGGTCCGGGTCCCATTAACAATACTTCTTCAATTCCGTTTAGTAAATTATCCATGTGTACAACACTATTTTGTCTTAATCTATATTAAATTCTAAATGACAATTAAATTAGAAAGTGAATATTCCTATTTATAAAGCATTATAATGTGGTTAATTGCTAATTTAGAGTTTTTGATTTTCAGAAAAAATAAAAAAAAATTATAAATAATTATAATAATCTCATAAACCGTTGGATTTGAGATTGAATTAAGAGAAGTTGAATGTTGCGAGCCCCACCAATAACCTCTTCAATCTTGCTTACATCAGATAGTTCATCTACTGGAGTATTATCAGTTACACTGATACCACCCATAAGTTGTTGAACTTCGTAGCAAATTTCGTGAGTTAATTTTGCTGTGTAGTATTTTCCTTGGGATGAGATACCTGCCGCCCATTTTTCTGCTTCTTTTGAAGGTTTGTCAGCAAAAAGTATCTTCTCATCGTAAATTGTAGCAGCTTGCAATGCCAAACTTGTAGCAGCTGTAGATTTTGTTAGTAAGTCTGCTAATCCATAGCCAACACCCTGATATCTAATTACTGGTTTGCCGAATTGCTTCCTCAGATTGGTATAGAGAATTCCATATATTAAACCTGACCAACAGATTCCAATACCTGACCCCATAATCCCTAAACGTTCAGGTACGAGTCCTTCAAACAATCTCACATACCCTTGTCCATCGTCAGCTAAGATATAGTCGTTAGGAATCTTTGTATTTTCCAAAAAGGTATGGGCAATATGCACGCGCGGAACCGAATTAATTTTCAATCGTTCAGTTCTCACACCAAATTCGCGCTTTATCATTGCTTGCACCATTGTATCCCGAGGATTATTTGTATCATATACCCCATATGTACAAAAATAATCTGCTTTTGGACCATTTGTAGTATATACTTTTTCACCGTTATAAATCACAAAATCTCCATCTTTTGTAGCAACGGTCGTCATATTGACCGCATCAGAGCCTCTTTCAGGTTCAGTAATTCCTATACATCCAATTTTCTGTCCAGACATTAATTCGTCTTGAACTTTTTGAATAGTGTCACTTGTTCCTCCGTGTTCATAATAGTGAAACGTTGGATTACCGCACAAAATTCCACTAGCTAACCTTGCTAATTCTAATTGAGGATCTAATAGCGATAAGTGTGTCCCCATCAAAATCTCTTTTTTCATCCCATATGGAGTGAAATCTTTCCATTTATTGATTCGCTGCATATATCCATGCTTTCCTAGTTCAGGAAATAGACCATACACATCTTTCGACTTGTCGATTTTAGGGTTAAGCTCTAAACAAAATTCTTGAAGTTCGTTACAAAATTCTATTTCCTCGTTATTTAGCATCGGAAATATATTGTCGTTAAAAATCTTGAAAACGTTCTCTAACGTAATCTTTTCCAGAATTTCGTCCTTTATTATTTTTTCTTGCATTTTAATCTCTTTAGAAGGAATTTAATTGAATTTAATAAATAGAATATTTGATTATAATTAAAACTTTAAAAAAGAGAATAGAAAAAATTGCTCAAATACAATTTATTTACAATCATCACATTCGTAATATAAATCAATACGTTGTCCTTTAGGTTTAATTTTTAGATCTGATATAATAGCACTCCAGAATTTCTCCACATTTTCAGTTTTATAATCAGTTATTTTTCCACACTTAGAACATACTTTATTTATGTGGAGTTTCATATCTGGATCGTACCTTACTCTTCTCTCGTTAAACCCTAGTTCTTGAATTAATCCTAATTCTTCTAATAAATGTAAGGTTTTATAAATCGTTCCTAAGCTTATCGTTGGATACTCACCTCTTAATTTTTGGTAGATTTGTTCAGCTGTAGGATGATCTTTTCGAGATAGGATAAACTTGCATATAGCTAGGCGTTGAGAGGTTACCTTATGCCCTTTTTCTCTGAAAAAATCAATAATACTTTGAGTATCCAACTAAATCACCAAGTAACTATGAAGAGCAATTTTAAAATTTAATATTTATAAAAATTAAACATAAGCTATATTAATAATGGTTACTATTTGATAATGTCTATTATATAAGAGTGATTTTTGTATAATAAATCATTAAGTATTCACATATATATTAGGCATTCTTGTATAGATAATGCAACCAAAGTTAGTTAAAAATTTAAAAATTGGAAGAAAAAGCAAAATCAATATTTAAAAATTCAAATATCAAAAGGAGTGAAAATTATGAATGAAGATAGTAAAAACCCGGTAACGGGCATGATTAAGAGGTCCACTGCCGGTGGTGGCATGACGATCCGAGAATGGTGGCCGAACCAGTTGAATCTTGATATCCTGCACCAACAATCCTCTAAGTCTAATCCAATGGACGAGGATTACAATTACGCCAAAGAATTCAAGAGTCTCGACTTGGAGGCCGTGAAGAAGGACCTTCGTGAACTTATGACGAAGTCACAAAGCTGGTGGCCAGCGGACTTCGGTCACTACGGACCTTTATTCGTCCGTATGGCATGGCACAGTGCCGGTACCTACCGCCAAGGCGACGGCCGCGGCGGCGGTGGCAGTGGAAAT